>JAEEGJ010011103.1_pt1 | contig 23024 bp, 18 predicted proteins | sample 8958761 | NCBI WGS metagenome assembly JAEEGJ01 (sample SAMN16246546, study PRJNA631951) | gut metagenome | biome: gut microbiome; feature: rumen; material: RS-attached | host: Bos | place: Iran: Karaj | collected 2018-10 | reverse complement strand
GCCGCCGGAAAGGTCGGAGGCTTTGTTTTGGAACTGTTTGGGGAGCGCCATGACCTGGTCGTAGATATACGACTTCCTGGCAGCCTCCACCACTTCCTCAAAACTGGCGTCTGGTTTGCCGTAACGGATGTTTTCCTCGATGGTACCGTCAAAGATATGGTTTCGCTGCAGCACCAGGCCGATATGCTCCCGCAGATACTGCGTATCGTAATCCTTCAGGTCCACGCCGTCCAGGGTGATGCAGCCCCGCTGCGGCTCATAGAATTTGTCCAGCAGGTTCACGATGGTGCTCTTTCCGGCGCCGGAAAGGCCCACCAGGGCGGTAATGCGGCCCGGCTCGATGACCATGTTCACCCCAAAGAGCGCCTGGTTGCCGTTGGGATAAGTAAAATCCACATCCTTCAGCTCAAAGCGGCCATGGATGTGCGCCGGACGGTAGTTTCCGCTGAGCTCCACCTCGCTTTCCGAGTCCAGGATGTCAAAGAAGCCTTCGGCATAGATGAGCGCGTCGTTCACGTCATCGAAGATGCGCTGGAGCTGCGTGATGGGGGCGATAACATTGGAAAAGAGCATCACGTGGTACATGATCTTGCCGATGCTCATGCCCGGATACTCGATAAGGACCAGATAGGCCGTCAGGATGATGACCAGCACCGTGCCCACCTGGCGGACAAAACTCTTTAGGCCGTTGTAATAGAAGGCCACCCTGCGGGTTTTCACCTGGTTTTCCGTAACCTGGTTCTGGATGTCCAGTTGCTTCTGCGCTTCGATCTGTTCCCGGTTGAAGGATTTGATGACGTTGATGGAGTCAATGATGTTCTTGATGCCCTGGCTTTTGGTTTCGAGGTGGCCGCGCATCTCGCGCCGCCAGCCCTTGAGCCGGCGGGCCTGCCGCCAGGTAATCCAGAAGTACACTGGAACGATGCCCAGTGCCACCAGCCCCACATAGACATTGGCGGCGAACATCAGGATCAGGGCCAGCGCCGCGCTTGTGAACAGCGGCAGCAGGTCGATGAAGAAGTTCTGCACCGTTCGCGACAGGCTGCTCACGCCCTGGTCAATGCGGGCCTGGATCTTTCCCGTCGCGTTCTCGTCCTGGGAGAAAAAGGCCATCCGGAAGGTGAGCACCTTTTCGATAACGGCCTGGGAAAGGTCCCGGGACACGAAAATGCGCATACGTTCTCCATAATAATTCTGGGCAAAAGTCACCAGGGCCGACAGCACTTCCTTTCCCAGCAGTACGATGGAAATGATGGTGAGGATGCGCGCCGCCTGCCCCCAGTTGAAGTCCGTCCCGATGAGGGCGTTGATGGCATCCACGGTACGGTCCAGCACGATGGCGTTCACCTGCGCCATCAAGGACCCTGCCAGGGTGAGGACCAGGGTAACAAAAACCAGCCATCGGTAAGGTTTTACGAATGGCTGGATATTGCGGAAAAGGCCGAAGAGATTCATGGGTTAAACCAGTTCCAGCGCCACGTCCATCATGTGGGTGAAGGTGGTCTGGCGCTGCTCGGAGGTGGTGGCCTCGCCGGTGAGGATATGGTCCGACACGGTAAGGATCACCAAGGCTTTGTTGCCGGAGCGGGCCGCGTTCATGTACAGGGCCGACGCTTCCATTTCCACGGCCAGCACGCCCATCTTTATCCAGCGGTCCGTGTGGGGGTTATCGCTGTAGAAGGTATCGGAAGAGAGGACGTTGCCCACTTTATAGGGATAGCCGAACTGCTCGCAGGAATCCGCGGCATGACGCAACATGCCAAAATCGGCGATGGGAGCGAAGACGCCCGGCAGTTCATACTGGGCCCCGTAGTTGGAATCCGTGCAGGCGCCCATCACCAGTACCAGGTCACCGACATGGAGGTCGTGGTTGATGGAGCCGCAGGAACCCACGCGCATGATGGTCTTGACGCCGTAGAAATTATACAGTTCATAGGTATAGATAGCGATGGAAGGGATACCCATGCCGTGGCCCATGATGGAGACGCGCTTCCCTTTATACGTACCGGTGAAACCCAGCATGCCGCGCACCTGGTTAATCAGGACCGCATCCTCCAGGTAATTGTCGGCCATGAATTTGGCGCGCAAAGGGTCGCCTGCCATGATGACGGTTTCGGCTATCTCGCCGTATTTGGCCCCGATATGGGGGGTAGGTGTATTGCTCATAGATTACGTGGTTTGTTTATAGATGCGAATATAGCAAAAAATCTGCTTATCGCGCAGCAATACACTCGATTTCGACCAGGGCGCCTTTGGGAAGGGTCTTTACGGCCACGGCGCTGCGGGCCGGATAAGGGGCCGAGAAGAACTGGGCATACACCTCGTTCATCGCCGCGAAATCCCCCATATCGGCCAGAAAGACGGTGGTCTTGACCACGTTTCCAAGGCCCAGTCCGGCCTGCTCCAGGATGGCCCGGGCGTTGGTGAGGCTCTGGCGGGTCTGCTCCTTCACGCCGCCCTCGGGAAAAGCGCCCGTGGCGGGATCGATGGGAAGCTGGCCGGAAACAAAGAGGAGGCCGGCACCGCTGTCGATAGCCTGGCTGTAGGGGCCGATAGCCGCAGGGGCCTTGTCTGTCTGAATGGAATGGATCATAGTGAATTCGGGTTATTATTCTTCGGGGGCGAACATGGGATCCCAGGCGGGCAGCAGCACGGGCTTCTGGTCCATCAGGGAAAGGATGTCGGCCGGGACATATTTCTTTTCCACCACCAGCCGGAACATGTACTCGTCAAACCAGGCGTCGGTCATGATGATGCTGCCTTTGTAGCCGCTGGATGCACCCCAGCTGTTCTCCACCATCCATTTCACCGGCTTGCCGTCCTGGATGTCCACGGCGATGAGGGTCATGGCGTGGGTGGAACCGCTGGCATGCGTGAGGATGCGCTCGCGCTTGTCCATGCCGAAACGGACACCCAGCAGGGCGCCGTAGTCGTAGTTGTCCAAGTCGGCCACGCCCTTCTGGCGGTCCAGGTACTTGCCCACGTCGCAGGAGAAGTAGAGGGCGGTATTGTCCTTGATGGAGGCAATGGCCATCTCCTTGATCCGGTCCATGGGAAGGTTCAGGTACACCCAGTTCTGTCCGTCATAGACATGGCGGTCGTAGTCAATCTCATAGACCTTGCCATAGTCCAGGGTGGGATTGTTCATCACCATGACGTAGTTGTTCTCCAGGTCGGCGCCGATATACTCCTGATAGAAAGACTGCGGCGTATAGGTCTTTTCGCTCACCAGCGTGCCTTTCGCATCGTAGCGGGCCCAGGTGAACTCGGTGGGCGGAACGCCCAGGCAGAGCACCAGGATGCGGTACACTTCCTTGAGCATGTCCACCTTGAGGGCCTGCAGTTCTTTGGGCTTGGCCGCCCGCAGGCGCAGCGCATCCTCGCGGAGTTTGGTCTTGAGGTGGAAGCTCATCTGGGAGGTGCTGTTCGCCGCCAGGGACTCCGGCATCACCTCGGAAGGCACGACGCCGTATTTCATCACCAGGTTGGAAACCCCCGTGAACTGGCCGCCATCGCCCAGCGGATTGCTCAGGAGCCAGTCCACCTTGCGGTCGTCCAGGGGCAGGTTCCGGGTATCGATAATCCCCTGCAGGAAAAGGTTGGCTTTTTCCAGCTGGTCATAGAAGAACAGGTAGTTCTGGGAGAAGGTGAAGGCCCCCAGCCCGTGCTCCTGGATCATCTTGGCCCGGAGCACATTGAGGCCCGTAAACAGCCAGCAGCGCCCGGATGATTTCTGGTCCGTGCGGCCGACGGTCTTCACCTCATGGCTGAAGTGGGTGTCCGGCATGGCCAGCTTTCCGGCATTGGCCGACAGCGCGTTGATGGGCGCCGCCTGCAGGGCGTTGCGAAGCGCCCGGTCCGTGTCGCTGCCTTCCCAGGCCGAGCTGATTTCCTGCAGCATCTGGGCCGAAAGGCCGCCCTTGGGATCACCGGCCGGTTTTTGCGCCAGGGCCGGCAGCGTCCCCAGCAGGATGGCGGCAAGGAGGGTTAATCTTTTCATAAACAGAAACTTATTGATTCCTGGACAGGAAGCAGTGAATGGTATTTTTCATGAGCATGGCAATGGTCATGGGACCCACGCCGCCCGGGACAGGGGTAATCCAGGAGGCCACCGGCTCGGCCGATGCGAAATCCACGTCACCGCAGAGTTTGCCGTTCTCGTCCCGGTTCATGCCCACGTCGATCACCACGGCGCCGGGTTTCACCATGTCGCCGGTAACCAGTTTGGCCTTGCCCACGGCCACCACCAGGATGTCGGCCGTGCGGCAGACGGCACCCAGGTCGGCCGTGCGGGAATGGGCGATGGTAACAGTGGCATGACGGTCCAGCAGCAGTTTGGCCACCGGCTTGCCCACGATGTTGCTGCGGCCCACCACCACGGCCTGCTTGCCCTTGAGCTCCAGGCCGACGCTGTCAATCATGCGCATGATGCCGGCCGGCGTGCAGGGAACGATGCAGTCCTTGCCCAGCCAGAGGCCGGCCACGTTGCCGGGATGGAAACCGTCCACGTCTTTCTCGCGGGCGATGGTGTCAATCACCTTCTCTTCGTCGATGTGCCTGGGCAACGGCAGCTGCACCAGGATGCCGTCCACCAGCGGGTCGCTGTTCAGCGCCTCGATCTGTGCCAGGAGGGCTTCCTCGCTGATATCGGCCGGCAGTTCCACCAGCCGGGACTCCATGCCCGTGTAGGCCGCAGCCTTCACTTTGTTGCGCACATACACCTGGCTGGCCGGGTTCTCCCCTACGATAATGACCACCAGGCAGGGCTTGCGGCCATACTGGGCCTCCAGCTGGGGCACCTGGGCCTTCACTTCGTCTTTAACGACTTGACTTAATGCTTTACCGTCAATGATCTTTCCCATTATTCAAAAGCTATGTGTGCTATATCCTTTCTGTAGAAGAGGTTATCGCACTTGATCTTATCTATTTCCTGATATACTTTCTCGCGGGCTGACGCCAGGTCACGGCCTCTGGCCACCACCATGAGCACCCGGCCGCCGGCGGTGAAAACGCGCCCGTCGCGCATGCCGGTTCCCATGTGCACCACCGACGCGTCCACCGCGTCGAGACCGTTGATGTCAAAGCCTTTCTCGTAGGCCCCCGGATAGCCCTTCGAAGCCAGCACCACGCCCAGGGTCACATCGGACGACCAGACCGGCGGCGTCACTTCCCGGCCGGCAGCGACGGCCTCGAAGATATCATAGATATCGCTCTCCAGCAGCGGAAGCACCACCTCGGTCTCGGGGTCGCCGAAACGGGCGTTGAACTCGATGACCTTGATGCCGTCGGGAGTCTTCATGAGGCCGCCGTACAGGACACCGCTCAGCGGCAGTCCCTCGGCCACCATGGCCCGGGCGGTCTTGCACATGATTTCCGTATAGGCATAATCCACTTCCTGGGCCGAGATGAAAGGCAATCCGGTATAGGCGCCCATACCGCCGGTATTGGGTCCCTTGTCGCCGTCAAAGGCCCGTTTGTGGTCCTGCGACAGCGGCATCGGATACACGTGCTCGCCCTCCACGAAGCAGAGGAAGGAGAACTCCGGTCCGGTGAGGAAATCCTCCACCACCACCCTGCCCTGGCCGAAGGAATGGTCCAGGAGCATGTCGGCCAGCGCTCTGCGGGCCTCTTCCAGGTCCTGGGCGATGACAACCCCCTTGCCGGCGGCCAGGCCGTCATACTTGAGCACGGCCGGGAAAGGACGGGCGCTCACATAGGCCAGCGCCTCGTCAAAGTCGGCAAAAGCCTGGTAGGATGCCGTGGGAATGTCGTATTTGGCCATCAGGCGCTTGGCGAATTCCTTGGAGCTCTCGATGGCCGTGGCGGCCTTGCTGTGGCCGAAAACCAGCAGGCCTTCGGCACGGAACGCATCCGCGACGCCGGCAGCCAGGGCCGATTCGGGACCCACCACCGTGAGGTCCACATGGTGAGCCAGGGCAAAGGCCAGCAGCCCTTCCACATCGGTGTCCTTGAGCGGTACGTTGAACGCATGTTCCCCGGTGCCGGCATTGCCCGGGGCACAATAGATTTTTTCCACCTGGGGACTGCGGCGCAGCGCCTCCACGATGGCATACTCGCGTCCGCCGCCGCCAATCACCAGCACGGTTTTACCCAGACAGTCCTCCAGGTTGATTTCCTGGCCGCCTGCTGCGGATTTAATGGAAGGAAGAGGATATACAAGACCCATATTAATTAAGTATAAATTCCTTATTCAAGTCCCTCCCCCGAGGGGAGGGGTTTCGGGTGGGGGTAACGTATACTATTGGTCAAACATTGATTGATCAATGTTTGAAGTGGCGAACATGCGTGAAGAGCATGGTGATACCCAGCTCGTCGGCCTTCTTGATGGCATCCTCGTCGCGGATGCTGCCGCCGGGCTGTACAATCACCGTCACACCATACTGGGCGGCCAGGGCCACCGTGTCGTCGAAGGGCAGGAAACCGTCCGAAGCCAGCACCAGTCCCTCGGTGAAGCCGGCGTTCTTGGCTTCTTCCAGGGCGATAAGGGCCGATCCCACGCGGTTGGTCTGTCCGGCGCCGATGCCGATGGTATGGTTGTCGCGCACCACGGCGATGGCGTTGGATTTCACATGCTTGACAATCTTCCAGCCAAAGTTGGCGTCGGCCAGCTGGGCCTCGGTGGGCTTCACCTGGGTGACGCACATCTCGGGCACCACCTGCTCCACCTGGGTATCGAGCTGCTGGGCCAGCAGACCGCCGTTCACGCTGATGAACTGGGGCACGGAGGCGCCGTCGCGGGTCATATCCACCTTCATCACGCGGAGGTTCTTCTTGGTGGAGAGGATTTCCAGGGCTTCGGGGGTGTAGTCGGGGGCAATCACGATTTCCAGGAAGATGGGCTTCATGCCGGCGGCCACCTCGGCGGTGAGGGTGCGGTTCACGCCCACGATACCACCGTAGATGCTCACCTTGTCGGCCTCATAGGCGGCCTGCCAGGCTTCCTCGATGGTCTTGCCCACGGCGGCGCCGCAGGGGTTCATATGTTTGAGGGCCACGCAGAAGGGCTCTTCAAAGTCACGCAGCACATTGAGGGCGGCGTTGGCGTCCTGGATGTTGTTGTAGGAAAGCTCCTTGCCCTGAATCTGCTCGGCGAAGGCCAGGGAGAACGGGGCGGGCTCCAGGGTAGCGTAGAACTTGGCGCTCTGGTGAGGGTTCTCGCCGTAGCGGAGGCCCTGCTTGAGGTCGTACTCCAGGAAAAGCTTCTCGTTAAGGCCGGCCTGAGCACGCATATAAGTGGCAATGCAGGCATCGTATTCGGCCGTGTGGGTATAGGCCTTGGCCGAAAGCTGCAGACGGGTCTGGTCGGAGGTCTTGCCGTTGGCCTTGAGCTCGTCCAGCACCTTGCCATAGTCGGAAGGATCGCAGACGATGGTTACATCCTTCCAGTTCTTGGCAGCGCTGCGAACCATAGAAGGGCCGCCGATGTCGATGTTCTCGATGGCATCCTCCAGGGTTACGCCTTCCTTGGCAATGGTCTGCTTGAAAGGATAGAGGTTTACGCAAACCAGCTCGATGGTCTGGATGCCGTTCTCCTTAAGGGTTTCCATATGGGCGGGAACGTCGCGGCGGGCCAGGATGCCGCCGTGCACCTTGGGATGCAGGGTCTTGACGCGGCCGTCGCAGATCTCCGGGAATCCGGTGACCTCGCTGATGCCAATAGTCTTTACACCTTTGCTTTCCAGCAATTTCTGGGTTCCGCCGGTGGCGATGATTTCCCAACCCAGCTCTACAAGACCCTGGACAAATTCTACTAGTCCGGTCTTATCACTAACGCTAACTAACGCTCTCATAAGATTTTATTTATGGTTTCTACATATAATTCGTGTTCGATCTTCTGGCCAATGGCGTGAACCTCGGCAGGGTCGGAGCCTTCGTAGGGGAAGGCACGCTGGGCTATGATCTTGCCACCGTCCAGGTCTGAGTTGACCCAGTGGATGGTGATGCCGTACACCTTCACTCCATAGGCTACCGCCTGCTCCACGGCGTTGGCGCCCCGGAAGGCCGGCAGCAGCGAGGGATGAATGTTGATGATCTTGCCCTCGTAGGCATTGAGGAGGGTCTCCCCTACTATTCTCATATAGCCTGCCAGGCACACCAGGTCCACCTTCTTGGCATCCAGCCGCCTTACAATCTCTGCCTCGTAATCGGCCTTGGAGGCATAGTCCTTGGCACAGAAGGCAAAGGTTTCCACGCCCAGCTCCCTGGCACGGTCCAACACAGGAGCACCAGGCTTGTCGCACACCAGGAGCGCTACCCGGGCGTTGATTACGCCCGAAGCGCAAGCCTTGGCAATGGCCACGAAGTTGGTGCCGGTTCCGCTGGCAAAAACTGCGAGATTCTTCACTTCGTTCAGAATGACAGGTTACTTCAGGATAATATTAACGCCTTCCTTATCGGTGACCTTACCAATAACGGATGCCTTTTCGCCACAGGCTTCCAGGATCTGGATGGCCTTGGGGGCTTCGGCCTCGTCCATCACGGCAATCATACCAATGCCCATATTGAAGATGTTGAACATCTCGCGGTGCGGAACGCCGCCCCACTTCTCCAGCATCCGGAACACGGGGAGGATCTCCCAGGTGCCCTCGTGAATCTCCAGGCCCTGACCGGGACGGAGCACGCGGGGGATGTTCTCGTCAAAGCCGCCGCCGGTGATGTGAGCCACGCCGTGGACGTCGCAGTTGCGGATCACCTGCAGCATCTGCTTTACGTAAATCTTGGTGGGGGTCAGGAGGACCTCACCCAGCTTGCGGCCGCCAAACTCGGGAATGGCATCCTGGTAATTGAGACCGGCATCGGCCACAATCTTTCTAACCAGGGAGAAGCCGTTGGAGTGCACGCCCGTGGAGGCAATACCCACCAGCACGTCTCCCACCTTGACCTTGGAGCCGTCAATGAGCTTGGATTTCTCTACCACACCCGTGGTGTAGCCGGCAATGTCGTACTCGCCGTCCTCATACATACCCGGCATTTCGGCGGTCTCGCCGCCCACGAGGGCGCAGCCGGCCTGGCGGCAGCCTTCGGCCACACCGGCCACAATGGCTTCCACCTTGGCGGGGATGTTGTGTCCCAAGGCCACGTAATCGAGGAAGAAGAGAGGTTCGGCACCCTGGGCCAGGACGTCGTTCACGCACATAGCCACGGCGTCAATGCCAATGGTGTCGTGCTTGTCCATAGCGAAGGCAATCTTGAGCTTGGTGCCCACGCCGTCGGTACCGGATACCAGAACGGGCTCCTTGATGCCCAGGACGGAAAGGTCAAACATACCGCCAAAAGAGCCGATGTTGCCCATCGAGCCCACACGGGAGGTAGAGGCCACGTGCTGTTTGATGCGTCGCACCACTTCGTAACCGGCTTCCAGATTTACGCCGGACTGTTCGTAAGATTTTGCCATATATTAGTCTTCGCTGTTAAAATCGTCATATAATAAGGTAGGATATTCGCCCGTGAAGCAGGCCTGGCAGGGATCGGCGCAGCCAAAGCAGGAGTCGCGGGTGCTTTCCGGGCTCAGGTAGCCCAGGGAATCGGCCTGGATGGCCTCGCAGGCCTCTTCCAGGGTGCGGTGCGAGCAAAGGAGCTCTTCCGGAGTGGAAGTATCCACGCCGTAGTGGCAGGTGTACTTCATCATAGGGCTGGCAATACGCACGTGTACTTCCTTGGCGCCGGCCTCACGGAGCATACGCACAATCTTCAAAGATGTGGTACCGCGGACTATGGAGTCGTCCACCAGAACGATTCTCTTGCCGGCCACGATGCTGCGCACGGGAGAAAGCTTCATCTTTACGCCCAGTTCGCGCATAGACTGGATGGGCTGGATAAAGGTACGGCCCACATATTTGTGCTTCACGAGGCCCATCTCGTACGGGAGGCCGCTTTCTTCGGCGTAACCCATAGCGGCGCTGAGGCTGGACTCGGGTACACCCACTACAATATCGGCCTCTGCGGGGCATTCGCGGGCCAGGCGTCGGCCGGCCTCTTTTCTGTATGCGTGCACGTTGCAGCCGTCAATGTCACTGTCCGGGCGGGCAAAATAGATGTACTCCATAGCGCACATACGGTGGCGCGAGAACTTGGAATACAGGTTGCTGCGCAGGCCGTGCTCGTCCAGGCAGATGACCTCGCCGGGGTTGATGTCGCGGATGAATTCGGCCCCCATAATGCCAAAGGCGCAGGATTCGCTGGAAACCACGTAGCCGTCTCCCAGCTTGCCCAGGCACAGGGGTTTGATGCCGTATTTGTCTCTGCAGGCGTAGACGCGGTTCTTGGTAACAATCACAAAGGTAAAACCGCCTTCCAGCATATTGAGAGCCTTGATCAGGCGCACAATACGCTCTTCCTTGCCCGTCTTCTTGATGAGGTGGGCCAGGATCTCACTGTCCGTGCTGGTCTGGAACAGGCTGCCCTGCTTCTCCAGATATGTTGTGAGCTGGTGGGCGTTGACCAGGTTTCCTTCGCCGGCCATCGCAAAGTCTCCGGTATAGTGGCGGAAGAACAGCGGCTCCACGTTCTGGAGGCCGCCCTTGGAGGCATTGGCATACTTGACACTGCCCAGACCCAGGTTGCCGGGGAGTTTCTTGAGCTCGCCGTTGGTGAAGACCTCGCTCAGAAGGCCCTGTCCGCGGTGAGAGTGGGGCAGACCTTCCTGGTCAAAGGTAATGATGCCGGCTCCTTCCTGACCACGGTGCTGGAGGTTGTGAAGCCCGTAATAGATGTGGGTAGATGCGTCCGGGACGCCGTATACTGCAAGTACGCCCATTATTCAATAGAATTAAGTCTGTCAAGTACTACCCGGTAGCTGGCCACCACGTCGCTCAGGTCCAGGCGGAAACGGTCTTTGTCCAGTTTCTCTCCGGTGGCCTCGTCCCAGAAGCGGCAGGTGTCGGGAGAAATCTCGTCGGAGATAATGATGTGACCGTTGTCGGAGGCACGGCCAAACTCCAGCCGCATATCCACCAGCTCAATGCCCACCCGGTGCAGGAGTTCTCCCAGCAGCTCGTTGGTCCTCAAGGCCACCTGCTTCACGTGGGCCAGCTCGTCGTAGCTCATAAGGCCCAGGGCCACCGCGTGGTGTTTGTTGATGAGCGGGTCTCCCAGCTCGGAGTTGTTGTAACGCATTTCCACAATGGTGTTGCCAGGCTTGAAGCCGTCCTCAACACCCAGGCGCACGGCCTCGGAACTCACCAGGCGGTTACGGACCACCACCTGCAGGGGAATAATCTCAATCTTACGGCACAGCTGCTCATCCGGTCCCACCACCTCAATGAAGTGGGTTTCAATCCCGTGCTGGTTCAGATAGTCCAGCAGAATGGCCGAAATCTGATTGTCCAGCACGCCCTTTCCAACAAAGCGGGCGCGCTTGATGTTGTTGTAGGCCACGGTGACATCCGTATAGCGGAAGATCACCTGGTTGGGGTTGTCGGTAGCGAAGACCTCTTTTTCGTTTCCTTTGAAGATGAGTTCTTTCTTTTGCATATTATGCGTTCGTTTTACGGAAATAATTCACTGCGTTTTGGAAAAGGGGCTGGCAGCGATTGCCGCTGATGTTCTTGAAGACGTTGTTCTCGTAACGCTCGGAGTGGCCCATCTTGCCCAGGATATGACCGTCGGGGCTCAGGATGCCCTCGATGTCATAATGGGAACCGTTGGGGTTGTCTACATAACGGAAGGCCACCTGGCCGTTGGCAAAGAGCTCTTTGGCCAGCTCCTCCCCTACCACAAACTTACCCTCGCCGTGGCTGAAGGCAATGCTGTGGCGCTCTCCCTTGCTGAATCCGGCCAGCCAGGGAGAATTCACGGAAGCCACCTCGGTGGCAGCCACCAGGGAGATGTGGCGGTTGATGTCGTTGCGGAAGAGGGTAGGCGAAGCCGGCGTCACGCAGCCCAGCTTGCCATAAGGCAGCAGACCGCTCTTGACCAGGGCCTGGAAGCCGTTGCAGATGCCCAGGATAAGGCCTCCGCGCTTTTGGAGGGCCGAAATGGCAGCACCAATCTTGGCATTGCCAATGACGCTGGCAATGAACTTACCGCTGCCGTCGGGTTCGTCACCGGAGGAGAAGCCACCGCAGAAGGCCAGGATATGGCTTTCGGAGATGCGGCGGGCCAGCTCGTCAATGGAAGAAAGGACGTCTTCCGGGGTCAGGTTGCGGAATACGAAGGGCCGAACCTCAGCGCCCGCAGTGCGGAAAGCCTTGGCGGTATCGTAGTCGCAGTTGGTGCCCGGGAAAACCGGCATGCACACGACGGGATGCTCCACAGGAGAACCGGGATAAACCAGGTTGGAGGCGGCAAAGGTATTGGGAACCACAGCGGGGACGGGCTCCTCAAAAGCGGCCTTCACGCGCGGCGGATAGAGCTTGAAGTACTTGCCTTCATAGGCCTGTTCCAACTTCTCCAGCGGCACGCAGGTGCCGTTGATGCAGATGCCGGAATCGGTAACTTCACCCAAAAGGACGGCCTCTTCAAAAATATCGGTAGCTTCAAATATGACCGATCCGTAGCCCAAGGAGAAGAGGTCGTCCTCGGGAAGTTTGACATTTACGCCCAGGGCATTGCCCAGGGACATCTTGACCAGGGCCTCGGCCACGCCGCCGTAGCTCAGGGACCAGGCCGAAACCACCTTACCGGCCTCAATCTGCCCGCGCAGCCAGGTCCAGTTGCTCTGGAGCTGATCCGTATTGGGCATATAATTGGCCAGAGGCGTATGCTTGAGGAGATAAATCTTGTTGCCGGCCTTCTTGAATTCCGGAGAAATGACCGTTCCGGCATTCACGGTGGTGATACCAAAGGCCACCAGGGTGGGCGGAACGTTCAGGTGCTCAAAGGTGCCGCTCATGGAGTCCTTGCCGCCAATGGACGGAAGACCCAGGGCCGCCTGCATCTTGAGAGCGCCCAGAAGGGCCGAAAGGGGCTTGCCCCAGCTGTGGGGATCAGAAGTCATACGCTCGAAGTACTCCTGATAGGAGAAGCGCATCTTGGAATAGTCGGCTCCGGCGCAGGCCAGCTTGGTGCAGGCTTCCACCACGGCATAGGCAGCGCTGTGGTAGGGGCTCCAGAGAGCGAGGTCCGGGTTGTAGCCAAAGGCCATCACGCTGGCCGTATCGGTATAGCCGTCCACGGGGAGTTTCTGCACGGAGACCTGGGTCTCGGTGGCCTGACGGGCACCGCCGTAAGGCATAAGAACGGTAGAACGGCCAATGGTGGAGTCAAACATCTCCACCAGACCCTTCTGGGAAGCCACGTTGGGGCTGCTCATCACAGCCGTGAGCTTCTCTTCCAGGCTGGCGCCTTCCGGCTTACGGGTGAAGGGATTCTTGTTTTCCACGGCACCCATTGCGGCCTTGGCGTAGTGCTTGGCGCCGGCGCTGTCAATGAAGGTGCGGGCCAGGTTGCAGACCTCGGCCCCGTGGAAGAACATTCTCATCCGGCCCGATGCGGTGACATCGGCCACGTGGGTTACCTCTATATTATCGGCCCCGCAGAGGGCTTCGAACTTCTCTTTATCCTTGGCTTCCACCACTACGGCCATACGCTCCTGAGACTCGGAGATGGCCAGCTCGGTGGCATTGAGGCCGGCGTACTTAGCGGGAACGCGGTCCAGGTAGATGTCCAGGCCGTCGGCCAGCTCGCCAATGGCAACGCTCACGCCGCCGGCTCCAAAGTCGTTGGACTTCTTGATGAGGCGGGTCACTTCCGGACGGCGGAACAGGCGCTGGAGCTGACGCTCCTCGGGGGCGTTACCCTTCTGCACCTCGCTGCCGCAGCTCTCCAGGGAAGCCTCGGTGTGCTGTTTGGAAGAACCGGTGGCTCCGCCAATGCCGTCACGGCCGGTGCGGCCGCCCAGCAGCAGAATCACGTCTCCGGGGGCGGGGCTCTCACGGCGTACGTTGGAAGCCTTCACGGCACCCACTACGGCGCCAATTTCCATTCTCTTGGCGGTGTAGCCGGGGGAATAGACCTCACGCACGTGCGTGGTGGCCAGACCAATCTGGTTGCCGTAGCTGGAATAGCCGTGGGCAGCCTTCTTGGAAATCATACGCTGGGGCAGTTTGCCGGGGATGGTGGCGCTTACGGGGGCGCAGATATCGCCGGCGCCCGTCACGCGCATAGCCTGGTATACATAGGCACGGCCCGACAGAGGGTCACGGATGGCTCCGCCCAGGCAGGTGGCGGCGCCGCCAAAAGGCTCAATTTCCGTAGGATGGTTATGGGTCTCGTTCTTGAACTGGAGCAGCCATTTTTCCGTCTGGCCGTCCACGTCCACGTTCACGAAGATACTGCAGGCGTTGTTCTCTTCGCTCTGCTCCAGGTCGTCCAGCTTGCCGTTCTTTCTGAGCCAGCGGGCACCAATGGTTGCCAGCTCCATAAGGCAGAGGGGCTTTTCGGTACGGCCCAGCTCCTTACGCATCTTGTGGAAGAGGTCCAGGGATTCTTCCAGTTCGGCCTTTATGAAGGACTCGTCCACCGTGATCTCCTCCAGCTGCGAAGTGAAGGTGGTGTGGCGGCAGTGGTCGCTCCAATAGGTGTCCAGGATACGGAGCTCGGTCTCAGAAGGGTTGCGGCCTTCTCCGCGGAAGTAGTTCACCACCTCGCGGAGGTCGTCCGTATTCATAGCCAGACCGTGGCTCTTGCAGAAGGGGCCGAAGGCCTCTTCCTTCATATCGATGAAGCCGGTCAGGTCTTCGAGGGGCTTGACGTCTGCCTTCTCGGCCAGGGAGAGGACGCTCAGGTCTTTGCGGCGGCTCTCTACCGGATTAATGAAGTAGTGGGCCACGCGGTCCAGCTCTTCGGGGGTAATCTCTTCTCCAAAGACCAGCAGGCGGGCGCTCTTGATCTGGACGTCTGCCTCGGGGTCAATGAGGTGCACGCAGTCCACGGCCGAAGAGGCACGCTGGTCAAACTGACCGGGCAGATACTCCACGGCCAGGTATTTATTGCCCACGGGGGCGGTGTCACTTACCTCGTCCGTTACCGTTTCTCCAAAAACGCTGTAGCGGCACTTCTCCAACAGCTCGTCGGAGAAGCCAAAGAGGTCGTACACATTGTAAAGGCTGAGTGAACGAAGAGACAGCGAGAGGTTCTCGTTGAAATCCTTGAGGAGGCTGGCAGCCTCAACGCGGAAGCCTTCCCGCTTCTCTACAAATATTCTCCTGGGTCTTTCCATAAACTAAAAAGCAGTGCCCACCAGCGCGGATGCGGTGGTGGGCACAATTCTATATTACTGTATTGAGTACTTTTTCGCTCTGCTGCTTGCGGAACTCCTCGAGTTTCTGTGCGAGGGTCTGGTCGTGGAGGGCCATAATGGCTACTGCGTAGAGGGCAGCATTCTTGGAACCGTCAATGGCCATGGTGGCTACAGGGATTCCGGAGGGCATCTGCACTATGGACAGGAGGGAGTCCATTCCCATCAGAGCCTTGGATTTCACCGGCACCCCAATCACGGGGAGCGTGGTGAGGGCGGCGATGACTCCAGGCAGGTGGGCGGCACCGCCGGCGCCGGCAATCACAATCTCGCAGCCTTTGTCCCGGAGCGAGGTTACATACTCTGCCAGGGGGCCCGGATTGCGGTGTGCAGAAAGCACTTTTTTCTCGTAGGAAATGCCAAATTCATCGAGGGTGGCCATAGCCGGCGACATTACTTCGTAGTCGCTGGCACTGCCCATGATAATTGCAACCTTCATAATAAAGAATACGTCCCAAAAAACAAGTTGCAAAGTTATAGCGAATCCTCCATTCTTACAAGAATGGGGAGAAGAATTTTACCAACATTTTTATTAACTTTGTGGTAACAACTAAAACTGATATCTATGAGATTGGACGGAAGACGTGAAAGCACCCATGTAGAAGACCGCAGAGGCGCAACCGGTAAGGTTGCCGGCCTGGGTATTGGCGGCATTCTGGTAGTAGCCATCATTACTTTCCTTATGGGAGGCAATCTGGGAGACGTAGTTCAAAACGTAGTACAGTCCGGCGGCGTACAGCTGGGCCAGACGGTTTCCAACTACGAGCCTACCCCGGAGAACGAGGCCCTGGCCAAATTCTCCCGCCAGATCCTGGCCTCTACGGAAGACGTCTGGACCCAGTACTTTGCAGATAACGGCCTGGGCGCATACAAAGCCCCTACCCTGGTGCTCTACACCGGCAGCACCTCCACTTCCTGCGGACAGGGCCAGGCCGCTATGGGACCTTTTTACTGTTCGGCCGATGAAAACCTCTATATTGACCTTTCCTTCTTCTCCAGTATGCGCCAGCAGCTGGGGGCCGACGGCGACTTCGCGTACGCGTACGTAATAGCCCACGAGGTAGGTCATCACGTCCAGCACCTGCTGGGCACCCTGGACCAGGCCCACCAGAAGATGGCCCGTATGTCCAAGGCCGAAGCCAACAGAATAAGCGTCCGCATAGAGCTACAGGCCGATTTCTACGCCGGAATGTGGGGCCACTACGAGAGCGCCCTCTTTGGCTCCCTGGAAGACGGAGACCTGGAAGAAGCCATCCGCTGCGCCCAGGTCATTGGAGACGATTACCTCCAGAAGAAAGCCCAGGGCTATGCCGTAGAAGAATCCTTCACCCACGGCACCGCCGCCCAGCGTATGCGCTGGCTCAAGAAAGGCCTCAACACCGGAGACATCCGCCAGGGCAATACCTTTAACCTCTCTGACGACCAATTATAATCTTATTCTCCACCAGCATCGCCACCGAAGCCAGAACGTAGTACACTACGGTCTGCAGGGTCATGTACCACAGTTCCGGGGCAATGGCGCTGAGCGAGCCCGTGTTGCTGAGGGTCATGTAGGCCCGGCACCCGAAGGTGGTGGGAAATACATAGGAAATGACCTTCCAGAAGGGCGAGAAGTTGGACGCGGGCCAGGTGAAGCCGGTAAGGAACACGGCAATAGGGCTCACGAACAGCAGCAGCACCAGCACCGTCTCGCGCTTGGTGATGGCCGATGACCAGGTGAAACTGAACACGATGATATCGGCCACAAAGAAGGCCAGCAGCAGGAGCGTATCCCAGAACGAGGCCTGGATGGGCATGTGGAACAGCCAGGGAATCAGGATGGCCCCGTAGACCCCCAGGAACATGAAGATGAGGAAGTAGGCGGCTCCCCGGCCCAGGACAATTCGGCCCGCTCCATTGCCGCCCACCAGTCTGGCAAAGCTGCGCCCTTCTTCACGCAGCGTTCCGGCCAGGGTGGTGGATCCGTAGAACATCACCTGCTGCAAAATCATAAGCAGGCACATGTACACGAAGAACATGGTGAAGGAGATGTTGGGGTTGTACAGGCGGGTATCGTCGTACTGGATGGGCTCTATCAGCTGCAGGGCGTCCTGCCCGGTAAAGCCGGAAGCGGCATACCGCTCGGTCTGGATGGTGTGCACCTCGTCCAGCATAACCAGGTTGGTTCCTATGGTAAGCGCCTTGTAATAGAGGAAAGTGGACATGTCGGCGTACGTGCTCACCGTGGCCTGCTCCCCGTGAACAATGCGGGTATCAAAGTCTTCGGGGACCAGCACAACGCCATGCACCTTTCCGGCGGCCATCAGGTCCCGGGCCTCTTGCAGGGAGATGCAGTTGTAGGCCAGTTCGCACTCACGCGTGGCGTCCAGCTTCTGCAGATAGCGGCGGCTGTAGCTTCCCTGCGACAGGTCCACCACGGCCACGGGCATCTCGTCCACCGAGCCTATGGAGTAAATCCAGTTGTAAAGGGGCGGATACACCAGGCCGGCAAAGCAGAAGATAATCATCACGCCGCTGTCATGGAACACTTCCCGCAGCTCGTTGATAAAGATTTGCCAGGTTTCACTGAACCATTTGCTAATGTAACTCATATTAGTTCCTGGGATAATTCTGATACTTATAGGCGTTGTACAGCCGCTTGTACAGGAAGCAGGGCAGCAGCTGGAATCCCAGCAAGGCAATCAGGTACGGCCACCAGGCGGCGAAACCGTTCCCAAAGTAAACGACCTGCGAGTAAATCAAGTAGTAGAAGCGGAGCGGGAAGAGGATGCTGAGTCCCTGAATACCGGCCGGCAGGGCCGATATGGGCAGGGTGAATCCGGCAAAGGAGAAGCCCAGCACGCTGTACAGGGCGCTCAGGCACACGCCCAGACGCAAGGTGGGCACTACGGATACAATGAACACCGCAATGGCCTCATAGGCCAGGATCATGGCCAAAGTGGCCAGGATGAGCCAGCCCACGGACCCGGCGCAAGGGTAATGGAGCGGGCCGAAGAGCAGCAGCTGCAGGCACGCGCCCAGCACGGTGAAGAGCACGGTGTAAGGTGCCAGCTTTCCCATGATGGCGGTCCAGAGGTCGTCTCCGGTAGCCTCCAGCAGCTGCTTGGAAGTGCCATACTTGAGCTCGGATCCCACGGAATAGGCCACCACCAGCGTGACGCACATCCCCAGGATGCCCGCCAGAATCATATTAATAAGGTAATAGGCATAATTGGTGGGGGCGTTGCCAATGTAGTGGGCATCCAGGGCAATGGGCTGCAGGCGCCCCATGATTTCGCTTTCCGGGACTCCCTTGGCCCTCAGGACCTGCCGCTGCACGGCGCCGTTGGTGAGGTTGACCATAAACAGGATATCCTTGTAGGCCAGGGCCCCTCCAATGACCGGATACATTAAGTTCACCTGCACCTGCATCTTGGGGCAGTGGAAAGCCTGCACCTCCCGGTCAAAATGCTCCGGCACCACCACGTAGCCGTTGATGCGGCCGGTTTCCAGCTCCCGCTGGGCGGACGACAGGGAGGCAAACTCCACCACCTGGCCCATCTGGGTGGCGTCCAGCTGCTGGCGGAAGTTGCGGGAAGTGGACGAGTTGTCCAGGTCCACAAGCCCTATCCGCAGTTTCTGCGGGAGGCCTTCCTTCATGAAGGTGGTGAAAAACAGCGTGGCGGCCAGCATCACGCCCACCGAGCCCAGGAAGTAGATGGGCCGGTTGCGCCAGATGCGGATTTCGCGCCGGATAACGTTATAAAGATTCTGTAGCATTATTTTTCTTTGGCAATCATAATGGCACTCATGCCGGGACGGAGGCCCTCCACCGGGGCCAGGGGGCGGCAGCGTACTTCAAAGGTGCGGGTGTCAAATTCGCCCATTTCCTTGGTGGCGCGCCAGGTGGCGTAGGATTCGCGGACGGCCAGGTAGTAAACCACGGCTTCCACTTCCCGGTTGTCCAGGGCCGGAATCTTCAGGCTCACATGCTGGCCGGACTGAAGGCTGTGCAGGCGGTCTTCCCGGATGTTGAAGGTGAACCACATGTCGCTGAGGTCCTGGATGGTCATGATGGGAGAACCCTGTCCCACCAATTCGCCCACTTTGGGGTAACGGGCGGCAATGACACCGTCGGACGGAGAGGTGAGGTTGATCTCGTCCAGATAGGCGTTCACCAGTTCCACGGCGGCGTTGGCGCGCTCCACCAGGGCCACGGCGGCATCCTTGTCTTCCTGACGGGCACCCTTGACGGCCATGTCGTACTGGCTCTTGGCGGCCAGGGCCGTGGCTACGGCCGCCTTGTACTGGGCCTCCACCTCGTCAAACTTCTGGTCGGAAACCACTTTCTCGTCGTGCAGGGCCTTGATGCGCTCGTAGGACTTGCGCATCACGTCCTCCCCCACCAGGGCTTTCTGCCAGATTTCGTATGCTCCGGTAATCTGCTCCTGCTGGGCGCCATTGTATGCCTTGTTGCGCTGGGCCACGGCGGCGGCCTTGGCGGCGTTGGCCTCGGCTATCTTGGAACGGATTTCGGGGGAATCGATGACCACCAGGGTATCGCCTTTGTGTACCATCTGCCCTTCCTGGGCGCGGAACGACTCAATACGGCCGGGAACCTTGCCGGACACGCGGTATTCGGTGGCTTCCGCCTCGCCCTGGATGACTTTGTCCTTGGGGCGGGATACCATATAGCCAATGATGGCCACTACCAGGACCAGGCCCACGAGGCCGGCCACACCTGCAATCAGATTGTAATTCTTTTTCATGATGGGTATTTTCTTATTTGATATTTCCTTGGGCTTTGTTGAGCGATGTGGCGGCCATCTGGTATTCGATGCCGGCATCGATATAGTCACTGTGGGCGCTGAGCCAGGCGGTCTGGGCTCCCAGCACCGTATTGGTGGGAAGGACGCCGGCTTCGTAAGCCAGGGTGGCCTTGCGGAGGTTTTCCTCGGCGCTCTCCAGGTTGGAGAGGGTCATCTCCACTTTCTCACTGGCTTCCACAAAGACCTTCCGCTGCTGGGCTACCTGCAGGCCGATGAGTTCGCGGGCGTCCTCGTACTGGGTCCGGTACAGGGCGGCTTCGGCCTTGGCTTTCTTATAGCGGTTCAGGTTTTCCAGGCCGTGGAAGAGGGGGACGTTGACCATGACGCCGGCCACCAGCGTGCCGCCGTTCCAGGTGTTCTGGACGCCGTTGAAGGCATTGGGGTTGGAGATGAGGTAGTTGGCGGTAAGGGCTATCTGGGGCATCATGTCGGCCCGCACCACTTTGGCTTTCTTGTCATAGATCTGCTGGGCCAGCTGGAGGCTGCGGGTTTCGGGGCGGTCGGCGTAGATGTCTTCCATGGACTTATCCGTGGGACGCTCCGGCTCGGGAATCACCTCGATGGTTTCATCGGCCAGGATAATCTCGCTGTCCAGGGGCAGGCCTATACGCTTGCAAAGCAGCATCTTGGAAAGCGTGAGGCCGTTGTCGGCCTTGGTGAGGAGCATCTGCGCCTCGTTGGCTTTGACCTTGACCTGCAGGGCGTCGGATTCGGTGGCTACGCCGGCTGCGATGGATTTCTCCACATCGGACTGCATTTCCTGCAGGAGGTCCAGGTAGCTTTGGGCCAGTTTCTTCTTGTTAGCAATGGAGATAATCTGCCAGTAGGCCTGGTCCACGTCCATCACCACGTCGGCGTACTGCATCTCGTATTTGCTCTGGGCCAGGTCCTGGGCCAGGGCGGCCATCTGGTTGCTGTAGATGATCTTGCCGCCCACAAACACGGGCTGCTTAACCGTGACGGCACCCACCCAGATGTTATGGAGGTCCGGGTGCAGGGCTTTGTCAATATCGGCCCCAATGGCGTTCACCGGTTCGGCAATGTTGGGGACCAGTCCGGCCAGGGAGGAGGGATCCATGCCCTGGAGCATCTTGAAGACGGTCTGCCACATGGGGCTGCCCATATAATTGATGGCCAGGGCGGGGTTGGTCTTGATGGCCGTCATCAGCTCGGTCATCTTCTGGGTCATGGCGGCGCTCAGCTGCTGGGTGGCACCAGCCATGGCGGCATCCAACTGGCCCTGAACCAGGGTTCCGGCATTCTGCAGAATGGCGCTCTGGCCGTCGCTGATGAGGGCGATGTCCCGGCTGTTATACAGGTAGGCGCCCGTAGCGCTTACATTGGGGAAGTAGTTGGCCAGGGCAATCTTGCGGTCATAGGAGGCCATCTGAATCTGGGTCCGGGCCTGCTCCAGATCTTTGCTTTGCTGGACAGCCATTTGCCGGCAGTCTTGCAGGGTCAGGGTCTGCTGGGCGGAGGCCGAAAGGGCGGCCATTCCCAGAAGGGTTACGAGAAGAATTTTTTTCATATGCTTGTTTTTTGTCATTTTGTCAAATTATCATTTTGGGAAACGTTGTCCTTTGCGGTTGCAAAATTACTGCCATTTTTGCACAAAACTGGGAGCTTTTGGCCGATGGAATTATACAAAAGGTCGAAAAATGCATCTTTTTGCAAATGTCGAATAAAAACATTATCTTTGTCAAAAATTCGCATTTATGGAGAAAGATACCCTGCAAACCATTGATATCCGGCACATTCTTGCGCTGGCCCCCATCATTGACGAGTACTCCCTGGGAACAGACTTTATCATGGGAGAGGTAAGCGGCATAAAGGTAGAAAAGAGCGAGGCCATCCTGTCCATGCTCAAGTATCCCGTGCGCTTTGACGGCTATATCATCTTCTTCCTCAAGAAAGGGCACTTCTCCATCGACCTCAATCTTAGTACGTACGAGCTCAAGCCCCAGTCGCTGCTGATGTGCGTGCCGGGGAATATCATCAAGCTCTCGTCCTATGACGAGGACCATATTGGAGATGCAGAGCTCTATTTTGTGCTGGCTTCGAGGGAGTTCATGAACGGCATCCGCTTCGATTTTAACAAAATCTTCCAGGAGACGCTGAGCCTCTGGAAGGATCCCTGCATCACGTTAAGCGAAGAGGATATGGCGCTGGCCGAGGAATACTTCAAGCTGGGCCGGAGCATCGTCCTGGGAAAGCAGCTGAACAAAAGGGAAATCCTGGGGGCGCTGGTAACCTCTTTTACCTACGCCACCCTGGATGTCTGGACCCGCCGGATCAACGAGGCCAAAAAGGATGAAAGCCCTTCTTCGGCCCGTATCAACCAGCTCTTCGAGCGCTTCATGGCGCTGGTTACGGAGTACCACAGCACGCAGCGGGGCATGGCGTTCTATGCAGAGAAACTCTGCCTCACGCCCAAATACCTTTCCAAGCTGGTAAAACAAGCAAGCGGACGCAGTGCGCCCGCTTGGATAGATTCGTTTGTGATTCTGGAAGCCAAGAATATGCTCAAGTACTCAGACAAGAGCATCAAAGAGATTGTATACGACCTCCACTTCCCCAACCAATCCGTATTCTACAAGTTCTTCAAAGCCCATACGGGTATGACTCCCTCGCAATACCGGAAAGGATAGACAAAGGGTGCATTTTTTTCAAAAGTTTACTATATTTGTCTCTTACTTGAGATACGAATATTATGAAAAGAATCCTACTTGTATCGGCCCTTCTGCTGGCCTCTGTATCCCTCTTTGCCGCTAAACCCCTTAAGGTGACCAAGGGAAGCATGGATGTTTTTAAACAGGACGCTACAGCCACATGGAACATAGATCTGTCCCAGGCCGTGTTCGTGAACAACGGCATCTTTGCCAAAGAGAATAAGGGAGACTTCAAAACCTGGTGTGAAGAAGACTACGACGAGCGCGTGCGCCTCATGAACGAAGCCT
>JAEEGJ010011102.1_pt1 | contig 23025 bp, 12 predicted proteins | sample 8958761 | NCBI WGS metagenome assembly JAEEGJ01 (sample SAMN16246546, study PRJNA631951) | gut metagenome | biome: gut microbiome; feature: rumen; material: RS-attached | host: Bos | place: Iran: Karaj | collected 2018-10 | reverse complement strand
GTTTCCACACGAGAAACGCGACGAAATCCTTATCCTTCCCAACGGCGTTGACAACGATTATTTCAAGCCTCAGGAACGCGAAAAAAAATACGACCTCGTCTTTACTGGCAACATGAGCTATCCGCCCAACGTGAATGCTGTGGAATACTTGGCTGATGAGATTATGCCCATAGTGTGGAAGACCTTGCCCGACACGAAGTTATACATTGCCGGTGCCACCCCCGACCCAAAAGTCAAGAAAGCCGCCTCGGAGCGCATCATCGTTAGTGGCTGGTTGGACGACATCCGCGATGCTTACGCACAAAGCCGTGTTTTCATCGCACCCATGCGCATTGGAACCGGACTGCAAAACAAATTATTGGAGGCCATGTCAATGCGTCTGCCTGCCATCACCTCGCCTTTGGCGAATGCGTCTTTGGGTGCAAAACCTTCTGAGGAGATTTTGATTGGCAGCAATGCTGATGAAATGGCTCAGAACATCATCACTTTATTAACTAATGCGCAAAAAGCAGAGCAGATTGCCCAAGCGGGGTTTAATTTCACGAATCGTGTTTATGATTGGGGACGTGCGACGGAACGATTGGAGGAGACGATGAAAAAGCAATTATAAAGCACAAATAATCATGTCAAACGAATCAATAATACAAATCTTTGAAGGAAAAAATGTTCGTATCGTATGGAACGAACAGGATGAAAAATACTATTTCGCTGTGGTGGATATAGTAGAAATACTTACAGATACCACAAATCCGACCGACTATTTGAAGAAAATGCGGCAACGTGATAAAGAACTGGCCAAAGGGTGGGGACAAATTGTCACCCCCCTTTCGTATCAAACTTTAGGTGGCAAGCAAAAAATAAACTTCGCTGACCTTGAGGGTATTTTTAGAATTATCCAATCCATCCCTTCCAAAAAAGCTGAACCTATCAAGAAATGGCTCGCCCAAGTAGGTGCCCAACGCATCGACCAAATGATTGACCCCGAACTGACTTTCCAAATGGCCGTGGAAGACTATCGGAGGCAAGGCTACAGCGACCGCTGGATCAACGAGCGCATGAAGTCCATCAAAATGCGCAAAGAACTGACCGACGAATGGGAACGCTCGGGCATACACGAGCAAAAAGACTTCGCCATACTGACAAACGTCCTCACTAAGGCATGGAGCGGCATGACGACAGGCGAATACAAGCAATACAAAGGTCTCACCAAAGAGAACTTGCGCGATAACATGACCAATATAGAATTGGCACTCAATACCTTGGCAGAAGTAGCGACCACGGAAATCTCACGCCAACGTAACCCTAAAGGCTTCGACGAGAGCCGACAAACTGCTCAAGCTGGTGGTAGAATCGCTAAAAACGCACGGCACGACTTGGAGAAAGAACTAGGACACAGCGTGGTTTCACCCGCTAAGGCTTCAGATTACCTTGCCTCTGTTGAGGATGCGGAAGTGAAAGAACTACCTGAAGAAACGAACAACTGAAAATTTTCTGGATTGCTTCGTTCCTCGCAATGAACCAAGCCCTGTAAGGGCGACAGCTAATAAGCAGGCGACGTCAGTCCCTGCACCAAACAAAAACAAATAGAATATGGCACAACCCGACGACAAAAAAATCATCTTCTCGATGGTAGGCGTGAGCAAAATCATCCCGCCTTCACGCCAAATCCTGAAAGACATCTACCTCTCCTTCTTCTATGGCGCCAAAATCGGCATCATCGGCCTGAACGGAGCGGGAAAATCGACCTTGCTGCGCATCATCGCGGGCAAGGAGAAATCCTATAACGGCGAAGTGGTCTTCTCGCCCGGCTACTCGGTCGGGATGCTCGACCAAGAGCCGCTATTAGACGACAACAAAACCGTCCGCCAAGTAGTAGAGGAAGGCGTGCAGGAAATCGTCGACATCCTCAAGGAATACGAGGAAATCAACAACAAATTCGCTGAACCTGACGCTGACTTCGACAAACTGATTGCCCGGCAAGGCGAACTCACCGAGCTCATCGAGCAACACGACGCTTGGGAACTCGACAGCAAACTGGAACGCGCCATGGATGCCCTCAACTGTCCCGATGGCGACACGCCAGTCAAGAACCTCTCAGGAGGCGAACGTCGCCGCGTAGCCTTGTGCAGACTTCTATTGCAAGAGCCTGACATTCTGCTCCTTGACGAGCCGACCAACCACCTTGATGCCGAGAGCATCCAATGGTTAGAGAGCCACTTGCAACAGTACAAGGGCACCGTCATCGCCGTCACCCACGACCGTTACTTCCTCGACCACGTGGCCGGCTGGATTCTCGAACTCGACCGAGGCGAAGGCATCCCGTGGAAGGGCAACTACTCCTCCTGGCTCGACCAGAAGACCGCCCGCCTTGCCATGGAAGAGAAAACCGAGAGCAAACGCCGCAAGACCCTCGAAAGAGAATTGGAATGGGTACGCATGGCTCCGAAAGCACGTCACGCCAAGGGCAAAGCGCGTTTGGAGTCGTATGAAAAGATGCTCAACGAGGATGTGAAAGAAAAAGAAGAGAAACTTGAAATCTACATCCCCAACGGCGACCGACTTGGAACAAAAGTCATTGAAGCGCATGACGTCACCAAGGCATACGGCGACAAACTTTTGTTCGAAAACCTGAACTTCAGCCTGCCGCAAGGCGGCATCGTGGGTGTCATCGGGCCCAACGGCGCAGGCAAAACGACTTTGTTCCGCCTCATTATGGGCTTGGAGCAACCCGATTCAGGCACTTTTGAGGTCGGTGAAACGGTAAAAATCGGCTATGTTGACCAACAGCACGCCGAAATCGACCCAGAAAAGACCGTTTGGGAAGTCATCAGCGGCGGCAACGAACTGATTCAGTTGGGCAAGCGCAGCATGAACTCACGCGCCTACGTCTCGCGCTTCAACTTCGGCGGCAACGACCAGCAGAAAAAAGCAGGCGTACTCTCAGGCGGTGAGCGCAATCGTATGCACTTGGCCTTGACCTTGAAGCAAGAAGCCAATGTCCTCCTTTTGGACGAGCCCACCAACGACATCGACGTGAATACCCTTCGCGCCTTGGAAGAAGGTTTGGAAAACTTCGCCGGCTGCGCCGTCATCATCAGCCACGACCGCTGGTTCCTCGATCGTGTAGCGACTCATATCCTTGCCTTTGAAGGCAATTCTCAGGTGTATTTCTTTGAGGGAAGTTACTCGGAATACGAGGAGAACAAACAGAAGCGCCTCGGCAACATGGAGCCCAAACGGTTCCGCTATAAGAAACTGAAAGTGGATTAACATCTTTGGTCAAAGCACGCCTCCTATGTCATTCCCACGTAGGCTTGTGCGCAAGCGGGAATCTATAGAAGGCGGTTCACAAAATCAAGACTTATTTGACGGCTTCAGAAAGCATAGATTCCAACCTCCCTACATGCCAACGTTGGAATGACATGCTCTCTGAAGCCTGTATAGACACAAGCAAGCCGCCCATGTCATTCCGTGAGGAGACTCGTGTGGAAGGATGGAATCTATGGGCGGCGGTTCAAGCAAAAAAATTTGTTTTCTAAAACAATTTGCTACCTTTGCAGCGTATTAACCCTTAAAAATTAAAACTATGAGTTTCGGTGAAGCCATCAAAAGCGTGTTTTCAAAGTATGCAACTTTTTCGGGACGTGCACGCCGTTCCGAGTTCTGGTATTTCTTTTTGTTCAACTTCCTCGTCAGTTTCGTTTTAAGACTTATCCCTCACTTTTCCATAGTGTCGGGTTTATGGGCTTTGGCCGTTCTGATTCCAAGCCTGACCGTTATGACGCGCCGTTTCCACGACATCGGTAAGAGCGGATGGACATATCTTTATTTCCTCATCCCCTCGCTGCTTTTCATAAGTTACTGGTTTTATTTAATCTTTCAATATATCAGTGCTGGCTACGATTTGGATGCAGAGAGCGTCGCAGCAATCATTACGGCAAATAGTTCTGCTTCGCTCATCAGTTGCATCCTTCTGCTTGTTTCATTAATTGCCTTTATCATCTTTATCGTCTTGATGGCACACGACAGTCAACCTGGCGAAAACAAATGGGGGCCCAACCCGAAAGAAGTTCCAAGCAATAATAATTCTGAGATGAATTAATAATAGTCAACAGATATTCTCAAACGGCGGGACATTGTTTTTCAACGTCCCGCCGTTTTTTGCTTTCTAATTCATTCAAAGGTAGTATTTTTGCCCCACGAAATCATCAACAAGAAGTATTAGTATGAAAAGACTAACATTGACTTTATGCCTCCTTGCTGTCATCAGTAGCCTAATGGCCGACCCTGTCGACCAACAGAAGGCTCAAAAACTGGGTGTCAAGTTCCTGACTACCACCACTATCAGCGAGAGAAACGCTGACATTCAACTGCAATTAGTCAGTACAGCCACCCACCGCGATGCCGTTGATTACTATGTCTTCAACGTCGCAAATGGTGAAGGCTTCGTCATCGTAGCTGGCGACGATCGTGTGAAACCTATTTTGGCTTACTCCACCACAGGCCAGTTCGACCCGAACAATGTGGCCGATGGCTTCCAGTTCACCTTGGACGGTTTTCGACAAGAAATCCAATATATCCGTGAGCATAACCTCAGTGCCACGCCCGACATCACCGCTGAATGGAAGTCGGTGACAGAGACGGGGCATCTTCAAAAGAACCGTCAGGCACGCGCTGTGGTTGGGCCGCTTTGTAAAACCCTTTGGGACCAGGACTACCCTTGGAACAGCCAGTGTCCCGAAGACCCGGAAGGCCCTAATGGCCACGTCTATGCCGGTTGCATCGCCACAGCCATGGGCCAAGTGATGAAATTCCACGAATGGCCTGATCACGGACAGGGAACGCACACCTACAATTGCTATGGCTATCCCCAGCAAAGTGCTAATTTTGGCGAAACAGACTATCACTTCGAGCTTATGCCCCTCACCCTTGATTCCACCAGCACCGAAGAGGAGATTTTTTATATTGCCCAACTCCTTTATCATCTTGGTATTTCGGTTGATATGGACTATGGACCATACGTTAGCGCTTCCTACTCTGAGATAGTGTCTTCTGCCTTTCGCAGCTATTTCCGTTACGACTGTGACTCCTTTATGAGGAAAGACACAAACGGAAATCACTACAGCAACGAGGAATGGGCCCAAGTACTGAAAGAGGGTGGTTTAGACGAGCATTTGCCCTTGTATTACAGCGGTAACGACGACAGTGGCTATGGCGGTCACGCCTTTGTGTGTGACGGTTACGACGAAAACGATTATTTCCACTTCAATTGGGGCTTGAGCGGCAGCGAAAACGCTTGGTGTCCCATCGGCGCACTCAACTACACGAGTTATCACTTCCATACGGATACCGGCTTCACTGGCCACATCATTCCGAAAGAAGGCGAATACTACAGTCGTCCCGACAGCATCGCCAACCTACAAATTATTGAGAATTATAACTTTAACGGCGTAAAACTGCATTGGACCAACCCGATGCTGACTGTGGGAGGCGACGACTTGGCCTCCATCACTTCGGTCACCATCCGCCGCAACCGCGAGGTCATTGCCGAACTGACTGACGCCCCTGTGGGCGCCAACATGGAATATGAGGACAACGGCCTTGAGCCTGGCCTCTACGAATACGTCATCTTTGTCACCAACGAGGCTGGTATTAGCCATACTGTCTACCGTAGCGTACTCGTCGGTGAGAAATGCGACATCACCTTCATTCTTCACGACGACGGTGGCGACGGCTGGAAAGGCACCTGCATCAGCGTGACCTCAGAAAGCGGCCAACGCATTGCCATAGTCGGCATGGCTGAAGGCTCGGAAAAGACTGTCACCCTGCCCCTATTGAAAGGCAACCTCAACTTTATCTGGAACCACGGTTGGTTCCACATCTACCCAGGATGGGACACCGACTCTGAGTGTTCTTTCACTCTCCTCGACTCTGAAGGCAATGAACTTTTCATCAGTGAGGAACTTGAAAGCGGCGTGTTCTTTACTTTCGACAACGATTGCGAGAATCCTTCCCTAACTTATGAGGGCACAGAAGAAAGCATCCAAGTCTACCCCAACCCCACCAACGGTTCGCTCAATATCGATGGACAAGGCGCAATGCGCATCAGCATCAGTAATCTTTCGGGGCAGAGCATGCAAGAAACAATTGCCGAAGGCAACATCACCCTCGACCTGAGCCGTTTCGAATCGGGAATGTACTTCGTCCGTATTGAGACTAAGAACGGAATTACAGTCCAGAAAGTCAATTTAATAAAGTAAAGAGTTATCACGTTATTTTTCACTCAATTGTTGCACCTTATATGATATTACTTATCTTTGCAGCTCGAAATATCGAACACAAAATACTCAAACTATGAAAAAAGTATATCTGACTTTATGCCTCCTTGCTGCCATCGGCAGCCTGATGGCTGGCCCTGTTGACCAACAAAAGGCCCAAAAACTGGGTGCCAAATTCTTGAGCACCACTGCACTCAGCCAGAAAAACGCTGACATCCAACTGAATCTGGTCGCTGCCGCCACCGACCTGCAACGTGGTGGTACTGACTATTATGTCTTCAATGTCAAAGACAGTGAAGGTTTCGTCATCATTGCTGGCGACGACCGTGTGAAGCCCATTTTGGCCTACTCCACCACAGGCCGATACGACCCAAGCAACGTGTCGGAAGGCTTCCAGTTCACCCTTGACGGCTTCCGCCAAGAAATCCAATACGTCCGCGAGCACAACCTCCGTGCCACGCCCGACATCACCGCCGAATGGAAGTCGGTGGCTGAAAATGGTAGCCTCAACCGTGGCCGTTCTACCCGCGTTGTGGTCGAACCACTTTGTCAAACCCTCTGGAACCAAAACTTTCCTTGGAACAGCCAATGCCCCGAGGATCCTGAAGGCAACGGCGGTCACGTGTATGCTGGTTGTGTCGCCACGGCCATGGGACAGGTGATGAAATTCTGGGAATGGCCCGCCCAAGGTACAGGCTCACACACATACAATCCACAAGGCTATGCCCAGCAATCCGCTAATTTCGGCGAAACCGAATATCATTTTGAACTGATGCCTTTGGTCTTGGACTCCACTAGCACTGAAGAGGAATACTTCGAAACTGCCCAATTCCTGCACCATCTTGGCATCTCCGTCGATATGCAGTATAGCGGCAATGGTAGCGGTGCTTATTCCGACGATGTGCCGCCCGCGTTGCGCAACTATTTCCGCTACACCTGCGACGACCACATCACCAACTACGGTGGCGGCTGGTGGGGACAGGGCTACTCCAACGAGCAATGGGCACAAATGCTGAAAGACGGTGGTTTGGACGAAGGCATTCCGTTGTACTACAGCGGTCAAGACGACAACTGGCAAGGCGGTCATGCTTTCGTGTGTGACGGCTACGACGAGAATGACTACTTCCACTACAACTGGGGCTGGAGCGGTCGCGATGATGCTTGGTGCCCTATTGGCGCACTCAACACCACCAAATACGCTTTCAACACTATGAACGGCTTCACTGGTCACATCATCCCACAAGGTGATGAATATTTCAGCCGTCCCGATAGCGTTGCCAACATGCAAGCCATTGAGAACGCCGACTTTAGCAGCGTGAAACTGCAATGGACCAACCCGACGCTCGACCTCAACGGCAACACCCTGACCTCACTCGAATCGGTCACCATCCGCCGCAACTTTGAGGTCATCGCCGAACTGACTGGTATTCAAGTGGGTGCCGAGATGGAATACGAGGACAACGACCTCGAACCTGGTCTTTATGAATATGCCATATTCGTGACCAACGAAGCCGGCATCAGCCGCATCACCTACCGCAAACTTCTCGTAGGCGAAAAATGCAACATAGTTTTCAACCTTCACGACGACGGTGGCGATGGTTGGAAAGGTGCTGCCATTAGCGTGACCTCTGAAAGTGGCCAACGTATCGCCATCATCGGCATGAGCGAAGGCTCGGAACAGACCGTCACCATGCCCCTGCTGAAAGGCAACCTCAGCTTCATCTGGAACCATGGCTGGTATCACACCAACGAACAATATGACACCGACTATGAGTGTTCGTTCTCCATCTTCGATTTCGACGGCAACGAACTCTACACCTCCTCCGACCTCGAAGACGGCGTTTTCCTGACTTACGACAATAACTGCGATTTTGCCCCGTTGACCTGTTATCCCGTGCAGAACATGCAAGGCGAATACCAATGGCACGATGACGAAGAATATGGTGCCTATATCTCATGGGATCGCCCCGACATCACGGCCAACCTGCATCACTTCAAAGTGCTTCGCTCAACAGGAGCTTACAAGGACGAGGTACTCGTCGCTGAAATCACTTACGATGGCAACAATAGCTACGATTACTTCGACAATACATACGATTTGATTCAAAGCGAATTCGTCTACTACTCTGTCAACTGCGTTTATATCCGTGGAGAAGAGCAATGCGAATCGGAATGGTGGGATGTGGGGTTCTGGATCACCGATATCGAAGAGAATACCGATAAAAACATCGATGTCTACCCCAACCCAACCAACGGATTGCTCAACATCGAAGGCCAAGGCACAATGCATATTAGTGTGAGCAACCTCCTGGGACAAAAGCTCCAAGAAACCACAGCTGAAGGCAACACTGTCCTCGACCTGAGTCGCTTTGAATCGGGCATGTATCTCGTTCGCATTGAGACTGAAAACGGTGTGATGGTGCAGAAGGTAAATGTAAGAAAGTAAAGCTTTTGTTTTCATATTCATTGAAAGCCGTCCCCAGATTGGAGGCGGCTTTCTGTTTTTTTGTTTGTAGGGCTGTCACACCGTGGTTGTAGGGCTGTCACACCGTGGCAGCCGCTGTATGTCAAACCATCAGCGGCTGCCGTAATACGACAACCCAACAACGCATTACCATTTCAAGATCTTCTTGAAATCGTATTCCTCAGGATTGGGCAAATAAGCCTTTGCCGGGATATAGTCGACTGGCATGATGTATTGCAAACCGTCGTTGAAAATCAACTCGGCCTTCGGGCCGTTCAGGTTGACCAAACGCGGCTTAATCTTGCCGTTCTCGTCTTCGACATCCTTCAGATAGAGCGGTTCAATCTCGCCCTTAGGATTGGCAGTGACCATGGCGCCACTCACACCCTTGTCGAAGAGTTTCTTCACGCCGTAGCCCAGCAGTGAGCAATAAGTCAAGTCGTAGCCATTAGGTTCGACGCAACGGATACCGTAACCGATTTCTACGGGACGACTCTTCACGTTGATGCCCAAAGCCTTCAGTCTTTGTTGCAGCAAGAGGTTGAAGATGTGAGCCTTACTGACATTACCCAATTCGGGATGGCCATGTTCATCGTAGGTGAAGGCCACACCCGACTTCTCGATTTCCTCATCGCTCATAAAGTGGAACACACCTTCGCTAATGATGACCACGCCATAGTTGACACCCAACAGCTTGCGCTTCACGATAGAGCTGACCACCAACTTGATGATGGCGTCAAAGGTGACTTCCGTCTTGTTGAACATCTCGGGGATGACCACCATCGGGCAGTGGCAGGCCGAAGTCATACCGAAAGCCAAGTGACCCGCCTCACGACCCATGGCCGAGACCACGAACCAGTTGCCGCTGGTGCGGGCATCTTCGTAGATGGTCTGCACCAAATGCACAGCGGCGTCCTTGGCGGAATAATAGCCAAAGGTCGGGCTGCCTTCGGGCAATGGGAGGTCATTGTCGATGGTCTTGGGCACATGGATGTTCTGAATGGGGAAGCCACTGCTGGCCAAGAACTTAGAGATGCGGTTGGCCGTCGAAGCGGTGTCGTCGCCACCGATGGTGACCAACAGCTTGATGTTGTTCTTGACAAAGAACTCGGTGTTAAACTCCTCGTTCTTTGGTTTATAGCGGCTCATCTTCAAGGCCGAACCACCTTGTTTGAGGATGGCATCGGCATAGAGGAAGTCCATTTCAACCACATCAGGATTGGGTTGGAAAAGGTTTTTGTAGCCGTCATTGAGGCCAAGTACACGATAACCGTCCTTGAGGAAGGTCTTCGCCACGGTGCTGATGACCGTGTTGATTCCAGGTGCCGGACCGCCGCCGGCGAGAATTACGATGGATTCTTTCATATTTGAGGATTTAAAGATTTAGAGATTCAAAGATTCACAGATTCAAAATTTAAAGATTTAGATTCCCCTGTGGGGAATGGAGTATATCTTTTTGTTCCCAGCAGCGGTAGAACCTGTAATAAAGCCAGTAACTGTCTTTACTGCGCCGATTGAAACACTTGACATAAACTCCGTTCCCGAAGAGAATCTCCTACTCTATTACCAATTCATCACAGAAGATCCAAGCCTTCTGTCCAGCGCCGACATGGCCTTCGGGGCAAGTGCCAATGGTCTTGGCCACCATTTTCACATAACGGGCATCAGTACGCGGACGCACCTCCATCTCTTGTATCATCGCCCCGTCAGCATCTATCGGCACCGTGTTCTTCACCTTGCCCACACTGCGGAAGTTCTTGCCGTCGTCACTAACGAAATACTCCACCTCTGTCGGCATCCAAATCCACGAGTACACCTCCTGCAAGAAGCTGCCAGCCAAGCGGTTGATTCTCTTGGTTCGACCCAAATCGACGGTAGCGATGAGGTCGACACCATAATAGCCCTGCCATGAGCCCGTGCGGAAATTCTCGCCACCGCGCTGGTGGTCAATCAAAGCCTTGAGACCGCCCGCCTCATATTGTTCGTTGTATTTATGCTCCAGCTTCACCGAATGACGCGCGTCTATCTTGTAATAATGGGCGTCAATTTCGTTACTCCAACGCTCCTCCTGCTTGGCCGCAACACGCACGGTGGCATTATCCTTAAGGCAAATCGGCTGTTCAAACAACAATCCGTTTTCCTTGGGGTCGCTGCCATCCATAGTATAGTAAATCTTCACGCCTTCCACAGGATGACTCATGCTAATCATCAGGCTGTCGAAGAAGGTGTCGGAATTGGTGTTGATGGTGGGGACGATGACGATGCTCTCGCCAGGAATGCGTACCACAGGACAATTTTCGGGTTGCGTAGCCCAAGTGGAATTGGGTTGGTCTGTCATAGTGAACTCCAAACGGCCACCATTGAACACTTCCTCAAAAGTGATGTAACTGCGTTCCAAAGGCTCGCCATTCAGTTCCACCGACTTCACATGACAATTCTTGGCACTCAAATTATTGGCCACCACCTCAAACTGTTTGCCGTTCTCCATCGACAATCTGACCTTTTGGAAGCGTGGCAGTCCCAAAACATAATAGCCTGAAGCAGGTGTGGCAGGATAGAAGCCCATGGCTGAGAAAACGCCCCAAGCCGACATCTGGCCACAATCCTCGTTGCCAGCATAGCCGTCGCGACGGTCGGTATAGAAGTCATCCATGACCTTCTTCACGTAGTATTGCGTCTTGGTCGGCTTGCCGACAAAATTGTACATATACACGGTATTGTGGCTCGGCTCGTTACCGTGGGCATATTGTCCAATAAGACCTGTGATATCAGGTTGCGCACGGCCTGTGAGGTTCTCTGGTGCGTTGAAAAGTCCATCGAGCTTAGCCTCATAGTCAAGCCAGCCGCCCATCAAGTCAATATGACTGTTGATGTCCTGCGGCGCGAAGAATCCGTATTGGTAGGAGTTGGCTTCAGTCAGTGTAAAGTTAACCTGGGCCGGGTCAAAAGGACGGACCCAGCCTCCATTTCTGCGACCTTGGAAAAACTGGTTCTCAGGGTTGTAGATGTTCTTGTAACTCTGTGCGCGGGCATAGAACTCCTTGGCAATATCGGTCTTGCCCATTGTCTCGGCCATTCGAGCCACGCACCAGTCGTCGTAAGCATATTCCAAAGTCTTTGAGACAGCCTCACCTTCCACCTCAATTGGAATGTAACCGTATTTCATATAGGCACCCATACCCCGGAAGTCGTCCTTCGAACTTGCCACCATGGCTTCCAAGGCTTTCTCGGTATCGAAGTCGCGAATGCCAGCGAAGTAGGCGTCGGCGATGACGGGGATGGCGTGATTGCCAATCATGCAGTAGGTCTCGTTGGCAGCCAATTCCCAAATGGGCAGCATATGGTGCTGATTGGTTTCGTATTTATTAATAAAGGTGTTGATAAAATCCGAAGTGCGCTCGCGCTGCATCAAGCTGAACAGCGGATGCAAGCTGCGGAAGGTATCCCACAATGAGAAGACTGTGTAGACAGGTCTTTGCGACTTATAGACTTTCAGGTCATGAGCACGGTAGCGACCATCGGCATCGCTATAAAGATTGGGAGCAACCATGCAGTGGTAGAGGGCAGAGTAGAACACCGTCTTGTTAGCCTCATTGTTGTCGGCCACCTCGTAACGTTTCATCTCGGCGTTCCACTTGTCGAAGGCCTTTTGACGCAAGGCATCGAAGTCGAAATCGTTTTCGGCAAGTTCTGCCTTCAGGTTGTTCTTGGCGCCTTCCACGTCGACAGCAGAAATGGCGATACACATGACGATTTGCTCGCCTTCCGCAATATCAAAATCAAAACACGCCTTCAGCTTACCACTTGCAGCAGTATCCGCAACCACCTTTTCACCATTGTTGAAGAAGGAATAACCCTTGAATGGTTTTGAGAACTCAGCATAGAAATAAAGGTATTGTTCATTCGCCCAATCTCTGGTACGACGGAAACCGCTGATGGCATTCTCGCCTTCCACCTTAAGGTTAGCTTCATACACAAACTCATCATTGATGCCCTCAACCATATCCAGGAACATGTGGGCATCCGCTCCTTTCGGGAAAGCGCAGCGCATCATGCCGACGCGGTCGCCAGTGGTGAGTTCCACCTTTGTATTATAATCATCCAAAAGCACAGCGTAGTAGCCAGCCTTCGCATCCTCGTTCTCATGCTGGAAAGCTGAGCGATATCCCGAAGCAGTGTTGTTTTCATCACCTTTATCAAGCTTCACCTCGCCAACGATGGGCATAAACCTGAAATCGCCATAGTCAGAGCAACCTGTGCCACTGAGGTGGGTGGTGCTGAAGCCGAGGATGGTATTGTCGGAGGTGTGGTAGCCCGAGCAGCCATCCCAGTCGTTCATGCGGGTGTCGGGGCTGAACTGCACCATGCCGAAAGGCACTGTGGCACCTGGGAAAGTATGGCCGTGACCGCCCGTCCCGATGAAGGGGTCAACATAGTTAGCTGGATCGGCGACATAGTCGACCTTGGGTTGCGTGCTGCAAGCCGCGAGGCAGAGCAACATTAAGGGTAGAAATAGTTTTTTCATTGATTACAGTATTTGAGGGTGTAAAAGTAGGAATAAAATCTTTTTGTTATTGCATGAATTGAAAAAATGCAAAAAAAAAGACATTTTAGACTCTGCTATTTCAAAAATGATTATATTTGCAGCCCAAATTAGAGACTAATTATTGTAATAACTAACCATTAAAAACACACAAAAGATGAAAAAAGTATTACTACTTTCATTGAGCCTTGCTTTAGGCTTCTGTGCATTTGCACAACAGCGCGTTGCAAAGAATGACATTAGGTCATTCAAAATGAACGCCAAGAAGGGTGTTGCTGTAGGTAATGAGAACACCACTCCCTCAGCAGCCAAATTCGCCCCTCAAACCGCCAAGAGCGTCGTGATCAACAGATTCCAAGATTGCGAAGATGCTGAGACTATGATGACCTTGTACGACCTCCAATCCAACAGTTGGATTTCGAACCGTATGTATCAGCTGGAAAACGGTTCGGTTGCCGTGGCTGCCACTATGTCACACGAAGCCAATGCCAATGGAGGTAACGACCGTGGTACGGGCTACAACTTCTACAACGCCGAATCAGAAGAATGGCAGGATATGCCTGACAATCGTATCGAAAATGTAAGAACCGGTTGGCCCTCCATCGCTCAGTGGGGCGAAAAGGGTGAAATCCTCATCAACCACGCTCCTATGCGTTGCTGGACCAGAGAGGTTGCCGGCGAAGGCGAGTGGGTCTACAGAGGCGAACTCCCGATTCACCCTGATGAATATCCTTACACGGACGATGCTTCATGGCCGAGAATTGCCACTTCAGGCGACAACCACAACATCATTCACGTGATTGCTGACATCCAGCATTCAGGCGACGTGGTTGAGCACCACCAAGTCTATCTCCGTTCGGAAGATGCCGAAAACTGGACCATCTCCTACTCACCCCTTGTCCAAGACGGCGAAGAAACCAACCACTACACCGCTGACTCTTACAACATCACCGCCAACGGCCATACAGTGGCTATGATCTACAGTGACGACCTCCAAGGCCACGTTGTTATGTACAAATCCACCGATGACGGTCTGACTTGGCAAAGATACGTGATTTGGGAAAACCCCTACTACGGCTGCGACTGGGAAGAAGAATGCTCAATTTGGACAGATACCATGACCATTCCTGCTTCTGTTGCCATTGCTCTTGACAACCAAGGTGTAGCCCATGTGGCTATTTGCGCCTACGAGGCCATTCACGACGAAGTCGGCGACAGCTACACCACTTTCTATGGCCGTACCGTTGATGGTGTCCGTTACTGGAATGACACCCAAGAATATCCTATCCAAGCCGAAAACGGCAACCCGCACGATGCCCTGAGACTGTGGTGGCCGGATCCCGAAAACCCAGGCTATGTCGTAATGCGTCCCGACTCAACCAAATGGATTGGTTATGTTCCCTTGTATGAAGGCTATTCCTACGAAAATGACAAATTCTTCCGCGAAAACGACTATTTCTACAAAATTCGTGCTGGACAATCCGGATGGCCGGCCTTGTCAATCGACCCGATGGGCAACATTGCCTGCGCCTATTCCGCACCTAACATCACTCGTGAAGAAGCAAACGCTCAAAAATATTTGAGAAGCATCTATGTCAGCTACCTCAATGTCGACGAAGGTTATTGGCACCAAGTGGAAGACGACATCACCGATCCTGAACTCGCCTTCACTTTCATTGTCTCTGAAAACATCTTCACGAATAGTGTGGACAATGTCACCAAACCCGGTGAGTTCTGGTTCAGCTTCCAAAGTGACGACCAACTCGGTTGCTTCGTGGGCAGCAATGCTTACCAGACTGAAGCTACTGAAAACATGATTCACGTTGTCAAAGTCATGCCGGATCCTGACTTCGTGAGCGTTCCTGAAAACTATGAAGCCAAGGATGTGGTTTACGGTATCTACCCCAACCCCGCCACTGACTATGTGGTTGTGAAGTCAGCCCAGGATGTCGAAGCTAACATCAGCATCGTCAACCTCCTTGGTCAGACTGTGAAGCAGTTCAACAAGAGCCTGAAGATGGGTGAAAACACCATCAGCATCGACCTCAAGAGCGGCATCTACTTCTGCACCATCAGCGCCAATGGTTTCAACAAGACCATCAAGTTCGTTGTGAAGTAAGATTTCCCTTGACTTTTTAGGCCAAAAAAAAGGAGACTTTCGGGTCTCCTTTTTTTTGTTGGCACCACCTCAAAACGAAAAAAACGGCACATCCTTATTGACAATCATTGAAATATATTTATATTTGCACCCAAAACATAGAATAATTCACAATTTCTAACCTACTTTAAAAACACACCGCTATGAAAAAAGTTCTACTACTATCATTAAGCCTTGCATTAGGCTTCTGTGCATTTGCGCAACAGCGTGTTGCCAAGAATGACATCTGTAAAGTCACGATGAGTTCCAAAAAGGTTGCAGTAGGTAACGAAACCATTACCCCTACCGCCGCCAGTTTTGCGCCCCAAACTGCCAAGAGCGTCGTCGTCAATAGATACCAGGACATCGAAGACGCCGAAACCATTTGGACCACGTATGACCTGCAGTCCAACCATTTCTGCTCCAACCGTATGTATCAGCTGCCCAATGGCTCGGTTGGAATAGTCGCCACACAGTCGCACGAGTTTAACCAGTCGGCTTCTGACCGTGGTACGGGTTACAACTTTTACAACGCTGAAACAGGCGAATGGGGCGATATACCAGAAAATCGCGTCGAACCCATGAGAACAGGTTGGCCTACCATCGCTCAGTGGGGCGAGAAAGGTGAAATCCTCATCTCACATACGCCTATGCGTTGTTGGACCAGAGAGGTTGCCGGAGAAGGCGAATGGGTTTACAGAGGCGAACTCCCGATTCACCCTGAGGACTATCCTTACGATGAAACAGCCACATGGCCGAGAGTTGCCACTTCGGGCGACAACCACAACATCATTCACGTACTCGGCGACCTTCAATACCAATCCAGCAGCTCTGAAATCATTAACCATCAGGTTTATCTCCGTTCGGAAGATGCCGAGAACTGGGAAATCAGTTACGGCCCCCTTGCTGAAGTCGGTTATGAAACAGGTGCCTTCTCAGGCGACGACTATGCCATTGCAGCCAACGGCCACACTGTAGCCATCCTTTACTCAGGTTCTTTGAACAATAGTGTCTGGTTGTGCAAATCAACCGACGACGGTCTGACCTGGGATGTAAGAAGGGTTTGGGAAGACCCGTATGAAGGACAAAACGATGTCGTCTACCAAGACACTCTCTTCAGACCGATGAACGGTGCTATCACTATTGACAACCACGGAGTTGCTCACGTAGCCCTCAATACATTTGAGATGATGTTTGATGAAGACAACGTCGCAAACGGAACATATTCAGTATGGTCTGGCCGTACCGTTGACGGTATCATTTACTGGAACGACACCCAAGAAGGTCCTATCGCTGACACTTATCATCCGGAGTATGTCGGCACTCCCTTGGAGGAGCACTTTGCCAACCCCAACCCATTCCACGCAGCCCGTCTGTGGTGGCCTATTCCGGATGAACCCGGCTATGTCAGGATGCATCCCGACTCAACCAAATGGATTGGTTACATGCCGATGTACGAGGGTATTGAGTGGAACAACAACAACTTCTACCACGAAGACGACTATCATAATAGATTCTTCGGCACTTCAGGTCATCCTGCACTTTCATGCGACCCCTATGGCAACCTTGCCTGCGCCTTCTCGTCACCTAACCCCTCGCGTGAAGAGGCAAATACCCAAAAGTATTATAGAAGCATCTATGTCAGCTACCGCAATGTTGACGAGGATTACTGGCGTCAAGTAGAAGACGATATCACCGATCCCGATCTCGCCTTCACGTTCATTATCTCTGAAAACCTCTTCACGGTGAGTGTTTGCAACACTGTCAATCTTTGTGAGTTCTGGTTTGGTTTCCAAAGCGACGACCAAATTGGTCTGTACTGGGATGGCGGGCAAACCGAAGCCTCTGAAAATATGATCCACGCTATCAAATTGTATGAAACGTTAGGAGTACCTGAAAACTACGAAGCACAAGATGTGGTCTATGGCATCTATCCCAACCCCGCAACTGACTATGTGGTCGTGAAATCATCCCAAGATGTCGAAGCTAACATCAGCATCGTTAACCTTGTGGGCCAGACCGTGAAACAGTTCAACAAGAGCCTGAAGACGGGTGAAAACGCCATCAGCATCGACCTCAAGAGCGGCATCTACTTCTGCACCATCAGCGCTAATGGTTTCAGCAAGACCATCAAGTTCGTTGTGAAGTAATGTGAAAGCTATCAATAAAAAAGGGAGGCTATAGCCTCCCTTTTTTATTGTTCTCTTCGATGATTGACCACATCGACCGCAAGGAACACCGCCTTGCGGTACGAGGCGGGCACGGCCTTGTTCTGGTTGGCGATGTCGTATGCAGGACCATGCAACGGAGCGGTACACACCACAGGCAAGCCAGCCCAATAATAGGCATAACCATCCAACGACAGAAATTTCAAGGGGAACACCCCTTGCTCATAATGCAGGGCCATCACGGCATCATATTTCTTCCACCAACCCGCTGCAAACAGCTGCGAAGCCGAGAAAGGTCCGAAGGCAAAGATACCTTTATGCTGTGCGTCGCCCACGGCTTTCACCACTTTTTCATCATCGCCCGTAGAGACAGAGCCTGAATGCGGATTCACACCCATCACGGCAATCTTTGGCGAACTGATACCGAAATCTGTCTTCAAGGCCTGATCCAAAGTGGCAAGTTTGGATACGAGGAAGCGGATGTCAATTTGGTCAAGTGCCGCACGTAGAGGTATGTCACCCGTCGCCAAAGCGATGCGCATCTGTCCATTCACCAACACCTGAACAGGGTCTGCCTCCTTATGGAACGACAACAAGAAATCGCGGTTAATCTTCATCACCAAAGGATTGTCGGGCGCCAACACCAGGGCATCGAGCAAACCGTTTTGCATGTCGTCGGCAGCGCGTTTCATCGAAAGCACCGACATCTCGGCCGAAAGATCGGAAGGTATACCCGGCTCAATCTTCAACTCATTTTCCACAATGTTAATGATGTTGAACTTTTTGTCACCAGCCTGCCGCACGTCGCGGGTCAAAGCATAGTTGGGGTTTTCCATACCGAAATTCTTCTTGTAATAGGAAAAGGCTTTCGATTGTCCATACAAGACAGGAGTAAAAGTTTCGAACATGCGGGCATCAGAGAAGGTCTTCAGCATAACCTCGTAACCGATGCCGTTGAAGTCGCCTTGACTAAGGCCAATGCGAGGGAGTTGGAGGGTTTGTGGATTGTCTTGCATAGGCATTGTTTTTTACTAAGCTGAATTTCAACGAGAAATTAGCCTTCAAAATTAGACAATAAAATCAACAATCCAAAAAAAAGCCGCTTTTTTTATGAAAAAAGTGCTTTTTTGAAGCCTTTTAGGATGCTTTCCGTCGCCCCAACTTGGGATTTAATGTAATTTCGGCAGGTTTCGGAGGCCTTCGCATAATAGTTTTCGTCGTGCATCAACCGCTCAAAAACCGACTCTAACGCCTCAGCATTCTGAACAGAGAAAGCTCCTTCCAACCCCACCAAGTCAACAGCCTCCTTGAAACTCTTGTATTTGGGGCCAAACACCACGGGACAACCAAACGTGACAGGTTCCTGAATGTTATGGATGTTTACCCCAAAGCCACCGCCTATGTAGACAAAGCGTGCATATTGATATAGCTGCGACAAGATGCCAATCGTGTTGATGATTAAAATCTTGGAATGTTTTTGGGTATCAAGCTCCAAATAAAGCTGATGGTCGGGGAACAAGGTCTTGATTTGTGCCACATGCTGCTCTGAGATATCGTGTGGAGCAATGATAAGGCAATAGTCTTCGGGCAGATCCTTGTAGAAATCCTCCAACAGCTTCTCGTCGGGCGGCCAAGTGCTGCCCGCAATGATGCATTGACGACCGCCAATAAACTGTTCCACCTCAGGGAAAGGCTTAGCCTGCTGGGCAATGGCCGCCACACGGTCGAAGCGCGTGTCGCCACACACGGTGACATCTGTCAGGCCGTTGGACTGGAGCAGTTGAGCCGTGGTGTCGTCCTGCACGAAGAAATGGGTAACGTTGTAGAATTGCCGGAAAAACCAGCCGCCATACCAGCGAAAGAAATAGGAATCGGGCTTCAGGATGAGCGAAATATAGAACAAAGGGATGCCCGCATCCTTTAAAGCACGCATATAGTTGAACCAAAACTCGTACTTGATGAAGAAGGCCGCCACGAAATGATGACGCTGCACCCATAGGGCGGCATGACTCGGTGTGTCGGAAGGCAGGTAAAGCACCTCATCGACCAAAGGATAGTTCTTGCGGATTTCGTAACCTGAGGGTGAGAAAAACGAAAGCAGGATCTTGTATTGGGGAAACTCTTTTTTCAGTGCCTCAATCACGGGACGACCTTGCTCGAACTCACCGAGGGAGGCGGCATGGAACCAAATCCACTCAGCAGAATCAGATCCCTGAGCCTGTCGAAGAGCCGTCCTCTGTGTCTTACGTCCCTTCACCCACTGCATAGCCTTGGCATTGCCGAATAGCGCGGCTATTCTCACACCGAGCGAATACAGCAGGATACCTATGGTATATAAGACTGACACCTTAATTATAATAGAAATCTTGCGGCTTGCGTTCGTATATGGGGATGCTCCAAGTGACACGGATGCCGTAATAGAAATCGTTGTAGCGCTTGTTCGGGTCGGTGTAGCCTACAGGCTCCATAACGCCAGTCTCGGAATTGGTGAACACGCGGAAGTCGTAATCGCGGAGGTTACGGGTGCGTGCATAGGTCACTTCAAGGGCAATCGACAGGTTGAGCAGACGCGTGTCATTGAGCAGCAGATAACCCGCCTCAAGATGCACTGCGGGACCGCCACGCATACGGTCGTAGCCAAAGCGATAATCCTTGTCGACCGGCAAAGGTGTGTTGAGCAAGGCCTGCTGGTAGTCGATGCGGATGCGATTCTGCAAATAGCCGAGACCGCCTTGCACAAAGAAGCCACTGTTGGGATTGGGACCAAAGGGGAACAGTTTGCCCACCTCGCCCTGGAGGTGGAAGCCGCGCTGGTTGAGTTCCAAAAGCACATAATTGCCACCACTGCCGATGATTTCGCCCGCATCGTTAGTGATGCCCTCGCCAAAAATCTCCAAACGATCACCCTTGACCTTGGGGCCATAGATATAGTCACCGTTGACCGCAAACAACCATCCGGATTCCGTTTTATAGGCAAAGCCACCTCCCACATCGTGGTTGACGCCATACAGTGTCTTGGTATCGAGACCAGGGACTTGAAAAGCGTAGGTTGCCTGAAACATGGCCACGGGAATGGGGTCTTTCATGATGTCCTTAGGCATCTGAGCCGAGAGCGAAATGCCTAAAAGAAGGAATAAAGGAATAAATATTTTGCGCATGCTTACCATTTTTCAGATTAACGAAATAAGACTTGCTTTAGTATTGAATCTGCAAAAATAAGAAAAAAGGCCGCTTCATGCGAAGCGACCTTGATTTTCAATCCAAAAACGACTTTACATCTTCACTACACGGCGGACAAAGGTCTCATCACCCTTGCGGATACGAAGCATATAGACACCACTTTCGAGACCAACCAGCTGATAGGTATCATCCTCAGGTTGGATACGTTGCACCAGTTTGCCTTCGGCGGTATAGACCTCAATCAGCGACATGCCTATGCATTGGATAGTCACCTTGTCGGAAGTCGGGTTGGGGAAGATGCTGACCTTGCTGTCGTTCTCACCAATACCCGCAAAGTAGTTAGCGCAAACCTCAGCCGACTTGTCGGAAACGCCTTTCTCAAATACCGACTGAACAGCATAGCAGTGCTGCGCATTGATGGCCATTTCCGTGTCGTTGTAACTCGTTTCGGTAAGGTTCTCAGCAATCAGTTCGCCATCGCGGTAGAGGTTGTAGGCAATGGCACCATCAACGGCATTCCAAGCCGTGGCCATAACGCCCTCGCGCACATCGGTGAAACGGATTTCGGGAGCGATGTTGGTGACCACGAAGTCAAAGCTAGCGGCAAGAGCAACACAATCTTCATACAAAGGAGCAACTTGAATGTTATGACCACCTACTATTATTGTCGTATAAGCATTTGTTTCTACTGTTGTACTTTCGCCACCATCAATGCTGATGACAAACGAATCGGCACCGCCATTCCATGTCATTGTAATCTCGTCACCATTGAAGGTATAGTCGAAACCATCCACTGCGGCACATACATTTTGAGTTATGCAAACTGGGTCTGAATAACAGTCAAATATGGATTTGGCTCTCACGCACAAGCTGTTTTCACCGACAACCGGCTCAAAGGAGAATTCCTCCATATTAGGCCAGTCAGACGCAACTTCAGTAGTAATTCCATTATAAGTCACTTCGTAAGACTCAACACTCCAGAAGTGGTTCCAAGTGAAATGCAACAACCCTGCTTCATCCATAACCACAAATGCCAGCTCCGTTACCGGATCAACGACACAGACATCCACGCTGGCGCGAATCGCATAGCATCCATCGGCGACAGCCTCGACATAAACAGTTTTCGAACCAATCTCGAAATCAGCGGTATAAGAAGTGCCATCGACAATGACAGGCTCACCAACGATGGATACAGCATATTGACTCACCCCTTCAATTGCATCCCAAGTCAAGGTAGCAGTGTGTCCATCAAGCGAATAATCCAAGTTCTCTACCGCACCTATGATACAAGCTGAAATGTGTTTATCGCTCTCGCAAGTTTCGAAAACAGCCTTCACAACAAAATCATATTGTCCTGGCCCAACCACAATCGTATAGGACAACTCTTCGGTGCTGCCAACCAATTCGCCATCCTTATAAATCTCATATCCTATCAAACCTGTATTATAGGTAGGCATTCCCCAACCGAGAGACAAGGTCACTTCGTCATCTGTCTCGTCTTCATCGAACACAGTGTAGCTCAAATTCTGCACGCCTGAGCAAAATGTCACCTCGGCCTCAGTACAGACAAACTCGCTCTGGCAGCCGTTGTATACAGCATAGACACAGTAGTTGTATACACCTTCCGTCAAGTCGGCATCGGTGTAAGCCAGCTCAGTAGTGGAGGCAAGTAGTACGGTCTCGCGATACACCTCATAAGTCGTTGGTGTTCCGTTTTCAGGCATATCCCAAGTCAGCAGGACATCGTGTCCGTCCACTTCATAAGCCAAATTCCGTATCGGGGCACAGAATTCAGTGGTGCCGCTACCGCCAGCGCAATTGATAGTAAAGGTCTGTGTGCCGCTGAAACCTCCTTCGTTTTGATAGATGATTGTGCCATCCTCGTACATCACTTCGAAACTACAATCTTGAGGCCACTGGCCATTATTCCATCTAAGGGTGATGGTGGATCCAGAATTCAGTTCACGGGTATAGGTGGCCGAAGAACCATTGCTAATCGACATTTGCTCAGAAGGCGTACCGTCGGAATAGCTCACGCTCAAAGAATTGCCATGCCATCCGAAGCCGAAATAGGCATGTAAACTGAAAATGACATTACAGGCATTCTTGTAATTGAAAGTCAATTCAGTAGCCCTACCGTTAGCATCCACAAGAGTGAGGGTGAGCGGAATCACAAAACCTTCAGGAGTGTCTGGGGCCAGGGTGACGCTGTAATCGGCGTATCCCATCAGATTCGCACCAATCGTACTGAAACT
>JAEEGJ010011099.1_pt1 | contig 23028 bp, 22 predicted proteins | sample 8958761 | NCBI WGS metagenome assembly JAEEGJ01 (sample SAMN16246546, study PRJNA631951) | gut metagenome | biome: gut microbiome; feature: rumen; material: RS-attached | host: Bos | place: Iran: Karaj | collected 2018-10 | reverse complement strand
GTGAAAACGGAAAGAGCGCTACAGTCGTGGATGCACGCATTATCAAGCCGCTGGATACCGAGGCTTACCGCAAGTTGTTTGACGCGCACAAGACGATTGTGACGCTCGAAGACAATACGCTGGTGGGCGGTTTCGGTTCTGCCGTGGCTGAACTCATTGCAGATCTCGGCTACACCGACAAGCGCCTGTTGCGCTTTGGCCTGCCGGATCATTTTGTGGAACAGGGCGAAATTCCTGCCTTGTTCAAGCTTTTGAAAATTGACGGGGAATCCGTCGCCAAACAAATCATGGAAAAAGTATGAGCGAAGAAAATAAAAACCGCACCGTAAAAGTGACTCTGGACCGTAAGTTCGGAGTGAGCGAAAAGCCTGAACGTCGTCCGCGCCGTGACGATGACCGCGAAGAACGCGGTGGCCGTGAAGGTCGTTCTTTCGACCGTGGCGATCGTAAGTTTGGCGACCGCAAGCCGTTTGGTGACCGCGATCGTGGTGAACGTCGCTTTAACCGTGATGGTGAAGGCGAAGGCCGCTTTGACCGTGAACGCCGTCCGCGTCGCGACGGTGATGACCGTGGCTCCTTTGGTCGCCGCGAAGGTCGCCGTCCGTTCGGAGACAAGGGTCGCTTTGGTGGCGACCGTCGCCCGCGCCGCGAATTTGCTGCAGGCGCTCCGATTTACCGCCAGCGTCCTGAAGAACAGAAGGAAGAAGTCGAAGAAGTATTGGACGAAGCCGCACTCGAAGCCCGCGTGGCCGAAGTGGAATCCAGCGAAGATTCCAACTTCAACCCGCCTTGGTTCAAGCGCATGCTCGCCCTCACGACCGAAAAGGGCCGCGAACGCGAAGGCCGTTTCCTTGGCGAAGGCGTGCATGTGGTGCAGGAACTGGTGTCTCACCATCGCGAACTCGTGATCGGCGTGTACATGACCGAAAGCTTTAATGACGAAGCCTTGATCGAACAGATTAACGAAGCCGAAATCAAGCTGAACATTCTCACCGACGAACAGATGAAGAAGATTTCTTCGACGGTGACGACGCAGGGCATTGTTGCCGTGGCTCGCATTGCAAGCAAGAAGCCGGTGTATGAATCCAGCCGCAGCGTGATTACGCTCGTGGACGCCGTGCAGGATCCGGGTAACCTCGGTACGCTTTTCCGCACGAGCCTCGGTTTCGGTTCTGACGGTATGATTCTTGGCCGCGGTACCGTGAGCCCGTTCAACCCGAAGGTGGTGCGTGGTTCCTCGGGTACCTTCCTCCGCGTGCCTTTCGAATTCGATGTCGATCTCGTTGACCAGATCAACTTCTTGCGCAGCAAGGGTTACACCATTATCGCAACCGATTTGCATGCCAAGCAGTCCCTGCGCCAGATTCCGCAGAACAAGCTTCGCAAGATGGCGTTCCTCGTGGGTAACGAAGGCGCCGGCACCAACCCGTACTTCATTGAACTCGCCGACGAAACGGTGAAGATCCCGATGAGCAGCGAACTCGAATCTCTGAACGTCGCTGTCGCTCACGGTATCCTTAGCTACGAAGCCGCCCAGATTCAAGAGGATTTGAAGTAATGAACTTTCAGGCTCGCTTAGAAGAACGTATCGCCAAGTGCGGTAACCCGATTTGCCTCGGCATGGATCCGGTCATGAAGTTGATCGATCCGTGCTGCCCCGAAGGCAGTGCCGAAGACAAGATCAAGCGTTTCTATTCCGAAATTCTGGAATGCTGCCTCAAGCGCAACGTGACACCCGCCGTGGTGAAGCCGAACAGCGCTTACTACGAATGCGTGAGCGTGCAGGCCATGCTCGTGCTGCAGCAGCTGATTGCCGACTATCGCAGTGCCGGTATTCCCGTGATTCTGGATGCCAAGCGCGGTGACATCGGTAAGTCGAGCGCTGCTTATGCAACCGCTGCTTACGATGTGTACAAGGCCGATGCCGTGACGGTTTCCCCGTGGATGGGTGCCGATTCCGTGGGTCCGTTCATTCGTGAAAATTCCGAAAACGGTGCCTACGTCTTGCTCCGCACGAGCAACAAGGGCGCCCACGACTTCCAGGATTTGCCGGTGTCCCGTAGCGATGACCCGCGCGACGTTGCCGAAGCTTTCTATTCCGTAGCTGACAAGATTATGGAATGGGACGCCAACCTCGGTTACCTCGGTGCCGTGGTCGGTGCAACGCATCCTGAAGAACTCGAAAAGATTACCGCTTACATGGTGGCTCACAAGCACGAAATTCCGTTCCTGATTCCGGGCGTGTCTATTCCTGGTGTTCCGGGCGGTCAGGGCGGTGATGCCAAGACCGTGCTTACGGCTATCGCCAACGGCGGTGGCAAGCGCAAGTTCCACGTGCTCAACAGCTCGAGCGGTTTGAACTTTGCTTACCAGCGCAGCGGTCATCCTGAAAACTTCGCAAGCGATTGCGTAGACGCTCTCGAAAAACTCGCTGAGGCCTGCCAGATCTAATTATGCGTTTTCTTGCGGTCATCTTATTCGCTATCGCAGTTATCGCGGCGGCTTTCCATTTCGCAAAGCCGCTTCCCGGTACAAACTTCGACGAGTCGTTCTTGCCGAAGGCTTCGACAGTGCATTATGTGGCCGCTGGTCATGACGCTTCGGTGGCAGGGCTCTTTTGGATCAAGGGCCTGACGGAACTGGGCGAAAGCTACCTGACCGGTAAGGAATATGCCTACCTCGGTCACGTGGCCGAACTTTCCACCAGCCTCGATTCCCTGTTCTACACGCCGTATTACTTTGTCGGTGGCGTGACTCCGATCGATGCTCCTGATACTTCGGACTTCTCGGTACTCCGCCGCGCGAGCCGCGTGTATCCCGAGAACTGGCGCCTGTCGCTTTACTATGCACTCCGCCTTGGTCGTGGCCCTTACCCGAACAGGGCCGAAGCCGCTAATGTGATGCGCAAGTATTTCGATAGTCCGGACACGACGATTCCCGACCACATCCGCACGATTTATCGCAGCTTTGAAATTGACGAAATGCAGACGGAAACGGCGCTTGAAACGGTGCTGAATGACGTGATGCAGCCGCGCTTCAAGAAGTTCCGTGCGAGTTTCTATTCGAAGATTTTAAGGTTGATCGGCTACAAGGGCTTGATTAGCGATGTGGAAAAAGATGACCATTACCAGAAGGTAAAGACTCTCGTCGACGGCATGGCCGATGGCAAGATTCATCCGGCAATCGTTTTCCGCGAACTTCTTGCCATGAAGAAGATTCGTGACGACGAGCTCGCGGAAATCAAGGCGAAAGAAGCCGCTGCGGATTCTGCCGCGGTAATGGATACGACTGCCACGACAGATACAACCGCGGTCGATACGGTTGCAACGGTCGATAGTTCAGCAAATTAAGTTGAAATTATTCTGCGCAACGCTTGGCGTTGTTCGGAAGCCCCATCAATTCAAAAGCATTCTTGCAGCGGGCTTTCAGGTCCGCTGCTTCGTTTTTAGGAGTGCTTTTCAATTTAGAGCGGTAATAAAGAATGGTTGCCGTGTTGTAGGGCTTGTTGGCCTTGATTGCTTTTTCTTCGGCGACGCGGTAAAGGGAATCGGCTTCGCTGCTTCCGGAAAGGTCTGCCATGCGGGCAGCGGTAAAGGCGTAGAATCCGCCCTTCTTGTCGGAACGCTTGCCGGCCATTTTTAAAGCATCTTCGGCGCGGTCGCTACGAACGGCCGCATAAGCAATGGCGCATTCTCCGTAGAAAGCTGCCTGCGCCGTTTCTTCTGCTTTTTTCAAGGACTTTTCGTCGTAGGCATTGCAAGTCTTTGCCGCTTCCTTGTATTTCTCTTGGGCGTTCAGAAGGCTGATTTTCACCTTCGTGTACTGCAAGAGGGTGCTCTGGTCCAAAACTTCCTTGCGGACGACCGAAAGCAAGGAGTCTGCGAAATTCAGGTCGAGGCTCATGGTACGGATCTGTGCCATGGCGACCAGCACGCGGCCTTCGGAAAGCAAGTCGGCTTCTTTGCGGCTTGCGAGCAGGGCGCGTTCGAGCTGGTTGTAACCCTTCGCGAATTTACCGTTGTCCAAGGACCTTTGGGCACGGAAAGAGTAAACGCCGGAATCGGAAGCGCTTGCAATGGAGCCTGCGGCAAGGAGGGCGACGATGGCGGTCTTAAGCTTTACCATAACGTCTCCACCATGAAGGGCACGGAATCCTTGTTAGGCATGGAACGCTTCACGATCCACATGTTCGAAACGCCTGACATCAAGTCGTCTGCATTCTGGAGCGTCTGCTCCGTCGCTTCCATAAAGTCCGAAAGTCCAGAGGTAACGAGGCTAACCTCGTTCAGCAAACCGTCGACGCGGCCGAATGTCTTGTCCACCTGGCCCATCAAGCCGTCGACACGGCCCATCACGTTGTCCACCTTTTGCGGCAGGGGCCTGACCTCGACCATCATTTCAGAGACAGTCGTTGCAATGGTATCCACCTTTTCAAGCAAGACCGGAACGTGATATTGGATAGTATCGAACAAACCGGAAGCCTGGTGCAAAACTTTTGTGCCTTGGTAAGTAATGTCGTCGAGACGCACAAGCTGGCGGTTCAGGTTGTCATACAATAGTCTGGAACCGAACAGGGCGCCGATGGTTGTTCCCGTGTCTTTGGCCATGCCGAGAATGGTGTCGGCGGCATCGATCAATCCGTTCACGCGGCCCAAAACCATGTCCACTTTTTCCAAGACAGTTTCGATATCCTGCGACTCTTCTGGCGGCAAAAAACCGCCATCTTTCAATACGGTGCCCTTGCCGCGGCGAATGTCGATGTTGATAACGCGCGCCGCAATCATGTTCTGGTCGCGCATGGCGAACACCTTGGCACTATCTGTAATCAGGTTCTGAAATTTTTTCTCGATAATAAACTGAATCTTGACGCCGTCGCCTTCGACAGACATACTGTCTACGCGGCCCACCTTTACGCCGCTAATCAGGACTTGGGTGCCCGGGCGAATGCCGAATGCCTTTTCGAAGCGGCTATGCAGATGGTATTCTTCCACACCGATCATGCCGGAAGAGAAAAGCTTTGCATAAAGCACGATGCCAAAAACCATCACAGCGACGGCAGAGAAGATACCGACCAGGAGGCCGGAAATTTCCATCCAGTTAATGCGAGGTTTAAAAGCCATGTCAAGAATATAGATTAAAGACTTGTCAATAAATTCATTAGGTAAAAAAAAGTATGCGAAATAGTTGTAAATCATTGTAATATCTATTTTTAGGGTATGGAATACTTTGAATTTTTGAACAAATCGGTAACTCCGTACCATACGGTGGAGGCGTTAAAAGTTCTTTTTGACGCAAAATGTGAAAAAAACACCCGTTTTTTTGAACGCGGTGGCGCCTTGATTGCGGTGCGGACTCCAAAACAAATTTGTTCGGACTCCCAGTTTAGGATTGCCCTGGCCCATACGGACTTCCCGACTTTGAAAATTACGCCGAACCCGGATGGGGCGGCGGCAGGCGTGCGCACTTTGCACCCCGAAATTTACGGCAGCCCGCTTTTTACGAGTTGGCTGGACCGCGACTTGGGCTATGCCGGATTGCTGGCCTATGAACTGGGTGGAAAATTACAGACCAAGTTGATTCGCGGCGATAAGTTGTTCCGCATTCCGCAACTGGCGGTTCACTTGAATCGCGGCGTGAACCAGGATGGCCTCAAGGTGAACCCGCAGACCGATTTGAATGCTCTGTGGACTGCCGTGGGTGGCAAAGAAAAATTTGTAGAAGCCTTGCAGATGGAGCTTTCTGCGGGCGCGAAGCTGCTTGATTTTGACGTGCAACTTTTTGATGCACAGCCGGCGCAGTTTGGCGGTTTTGAAAACGAGTGGATTTATTCGGGCCGCCTTGACAACCTGAGCAGCTGCCATGCGATTGCCGAAGCGTTTGCCGCGGCAGGCGAATTGGAGAAGGATTTCCAGGTGGCGGCGTTTTTCAATAACGAAGAGGTGGGTTCCGAAACCCGCGAAGGTGCCGGTAGCAATTTCTTGAGAAGCGTGCTGGAATCGTCGTTGCGGGACGTTGCCGGAGCAGGCGATTTGGATTCCATGCTTGCGGCAAGCCTTGCGCTTTCTATCGATATGGCGCATGCCGAACACCCGAACTTTGTGCAAAAGCATGAAAGCAACCATGCGCCTGTTTTGGGCGGTGGTGTGGTGCTGAAGATGAATTCGCAAAAGCGCTATGCAAGCGATGTTTTCTCAAATGCCCGTTTCAAGCTTCTTTGCGAACAAAATAACATTTCGTACCAGACGTTCGTGATGCGTAATGACATGCCTTGCGGCTCTACGGTTGGCCCGACGATTTCGGCCTCGCTCGGAATCCCGACGGTCGATATTGGCGAGCCTATGCTCAGCATGCACAGCATTCGCGAGATGACCGCGGTCAAGGATCACGAGAGCATGATTCGATTAGTCACGGCGTTCTTCGGTTAAGTCTGTACCATACATTGTTGCGATTGGACCCTTATCCCTCTAAGAAGGATAAGGGTTTTTATATGCTACAGTCTGTAGTATATAGAATTCAATTTTTTTATTATTGAATGAATATGCTTAAATTTGCTTAAATAATTGTATTTTGTAGCACAGAATAATTGCGGCAGAATCAAGAAAAACATATATTTAAGAGCATGAAGCCGATATTTGAGTACTACGATTATCGAGAATATATGCGGGCGTTTTATGAGGAACGCAAGCGTATTTCTGCATTTTCGTGGCGCGAATTTTCGAAGATTGCCGGGTTTACTTCTCCAAACTATATGAAGGTTGTTTGCGATGGTAAAAGTAGGCTGAGTAAGATTGGCGTTGCCCGTGTTGCAAATGCGATGGGACTTGCCGACCACGAAAAACTGTATTTTGAAAAGTTGGTCGCATTAAGTGATGCAACCGATGAGTCCAGGAAGCGAAAGATTTTGTCTGAAATTCAGGAGATGGCGAAAGTCTACAAAATCAAGATGCTTGATGGTGATGCGTTTGCTTATTTTGAATCGTGGTTGAATCCGGTGCTCCGTGAGCTTGCTCCAATGAACCCTGGTAAAAAGCCCCTTGCGCTTTCCAAGATGTGCTATCCGCAGGTGAGTGCCACTGAAGTCCGCCGCTCGCTTGACTTTATGGTGCACGCAGGAATCCTCAAGAATGTGGGCGAAGATCGTTATGAACAGACGGAAAAAATTGTTTCGGGGGCGACAGAAATTATGCCCTTGGCGATTCGCTCCATGCATCGGCAAATGGCGAAAAACGCCGTGGATTCCATTGACTCCGTCCCTGTATCCAAGCGTAACTTTAACGGAGTGACGCTTTCGGTGACGCAGAAGGAATATGATTTGATTGTCGCGGAAATGGAAATCTTTAGACAGAGAATTTTATCTATTGCAAGCGGTGTGGAATCTGGTGATCAGGTTTATCGTTTGAACTTGCAATTTTTCCCCTTAACAAAATCCAAGGAGAATGACCATGAATAAGTTTTTGTTTTTCGTAGCTGTTGCGATGGCTGCGGTTTGGGTTGGATGCTCTGATTCCGATTCCAAGGATATTGCGGGCGCAACGACAGAGCAGAACGGGATTGCCTTGAATTCGTCGAGCTCTGCAGAGTTGTCTAGTTCGTCAGATCTTTCAATCTCTTCTGCAGTGTTGGCCGGAGACACCTTGAAGGAACTTTCGTCTTCTAGTTCTTTTGAATCTGTGCTGCCGGAAGATACGACTTGCTGCAAACAAGACGATACCTTGTCTGGCTTTGATTCGAAGCATTTGCGTGACAGCGTGCTTGCAAGATTCGAAGCAGGCGCGGGAACCCCTGGCTACGGACAAAGCCATGATTCCTCCGTGGTTGATCCCATGCCGACCACATCGTCGTCACGGACGGAATATATATTCAAAACGGAACAGGAAGTGTTCTATGAAGCAGCCGATTGTTATGTGAGCATTTTTGAACAAGAATCGGGTGTTAGAATTATTTATAGCGGTAAGGAATTGAAGGGTAGTTTTGCAAGAATTTCGTTGTACTATCCAGAAGACGGCGTGTTGCTGCGCTTGGTAAACAACACTTATTGGGGCGGCGCCTGCGAAGAGGATTTGGCTGCTTTCAAGAGCGAATGCGAAAACGAACTGGGCATTTTTAGGGACTACAAAAATGGCGTAGGCTGCACCCAAAATGGAAAGATGGAAGCCGCATGCGCTACACTTGCCGATGCGGGATCTCCGCGGGCAATGCTCCAGAGGGAGGCGAATCTTTACAAGCGGATTTGTGATTCAAACCCAACTCCGGCGGCACGCGAATGTAGTGTCTATTGCCGGATAGAAAACAATGTGAGCGTTTGCGATACAACTTGTAGCGAATAGCCGGATAAAAGCTGCATTTTTGCATGTTGACGCTCACACGGATTCCGCGAGGGCGTTCATGTATCGGTCTGAATTTATATTAATAACTATATTTCCTCTATGCGTATTTTTTCGAAGCTTAAGGTCCATTTTTCTAGGGATTCTTTTGCCCTTTGGGGGCTACTGGTCATTCTGCTCAATTTCGTGATGTTGCACGGAATCGGGTTTGCATCGGATTTGACGTTCTGGCGCCATTGGGTAACGGACTTGCAGCAGGGGGTCGGGAACTTTACCGGCAACTATCCGCCGCTTTACGTGTTGTGGCTCCGCGTGGTCGGATTCATTTACCAGATTACCGGCCTCAATATGGATTTGGAATATGAACTCAAGCAGTTCTGCCTTTTCCCGGTGATTTTGGCCCACATTTCGCTGGCGCATTTTGTGTGGTTGCGCATTCATAAAAAGAGCTGGCTGCCCGAAGTCAAAACCATCGTGATGCTCCTGGTGGTGGCTAACCCGGCATTTTACCTGGACGGCCCCATTTGGGGACAGGTAGATGTTTTGCCGGTGACGTTCTGCGTGTGGGGACTTTGGTATGCCTCTCGCCCCAAGACGTACGGCCTAGGCATGGCTCTGTTTATGCTTGGACTTTTGACGAAGTTCCAGATGATTATGTTCTTGCCGGTGTTCGGAGCTCTTTCCTTGCGTTACCGCAAGGTGATGTGGAAAGGTCTCCTCTCAATGGCGGGCGTGTTCCTGCTGGTGTTCTTGCCGTTTATTATTGCGGGGAACTTTAGCAAGGAATTTGCTCAAGCCTATTTGAGTACGATTGACGAATACCCTTACGCCTCGATGAATGCGGGGAACTTGTGGATGGTATTCTCGGGGAACATGACGCCGCAATCGAGACCGATTTTTGAATGGGCTCCGGCATTCATGAACCCGGGCCTGCTCGGAAAGATTTTCTTTGTGGTTGTCTCGGTCGCAATCATGGCGCTTACCTTCTTTAAGCGCTTGCCGGTGTCGCGTATAATGACCTTGGCCGCCTTGAATGCGTTTGCCTTCTTTATGATTTTGCCCTGCATGCATGAGCGCTACGTGCTTGCGGCAGCTGTTGTTGCCATTGCGGGCGTTGCTTGCAAGGATCGCCCCGTTGTGATTTGGGCGGTGCTCCTTTCGATGGTCGCTTTCTTGAACATTTCGATGATGACGTCGGTTCGCGGAAGCGCTCTCTGGTTCTGGATTGCGATGGCGGGCATTGTGGTGATGTTTGCGTACATGGTGCATACCTTTGCCCCGGCGGTACTTGACAAGGCCTTGCTGGTATGTAACAAGGTGAAATTGCCCGCGCTTGTGCCGTATGCGCTGTTTGCCTTGATTTATTTGGTGGATGTGGGTGGTAGCTATTTGCAGCAGGCAAGGACTGCTTACCACCTTAAGAAGGGCGAAAGCTTTGTTTATGACTTGAAATTGCTGCACCAGTCTCAGGGCTACGGCAATACCAATATCGGTAAGACGGTCGACAACAATCCGCTGCATTTGAAGGGTGTTCTTTACCTGAACGGAATCGGGTCGCACGCGCCGTCGAAACATGTTTATGCACTTCCGGAAAATGCTTCTCGCTTTACCGTGATTTGCGGTGTTGACGACGAATCGGGCAATGGCGTGGTAGAATTTATCATCAAGCTCGACAATAAGGAAATTTGGCGTAGTGGACGCATGGAAGGCCGCCAGACGGCGACGGCCGATTTGGATATTCGCGGCGGAAAAAAAATATCTCTTGAAACCGACGAAATGGGTTCCAAGAATTTTGACCATGTCGACTGGGTAAATCCGGTGATATATACGGAATAATAAAGGCGCCTTGAACCCTACCGATTGTAATGTCTGGTCATTGGTCAGGCATTTTTGTATATTCTAGCTAACTCAATGTGAAGGCTTGAAAATGCGATTGTTTGTGATATTGTTGTGCATGCTGTCGGCGGCCCTGTGGGCACGCCCCATTAATGACGGCAATAAATTGTTTAAGAATGGCGACTATGCCGGTGCGCTCGAAAAGTACATGAAGGCCCGTGAAGCGGAGCCTGCTAACCCGCTTTTGTTTTATAATATCGGAACTTGCCAGTACAAGCTCGGCAACTATGAAGAAGCCAAGAAAGAGCTTGAAAGCGCCGTGCGCATGCCCGACAAGAAAATGGCGGCAAAGGCTGCCTACAACTTGGCGAATACGCATTTCCGCATGGGCGAAAAAGCCGCCGAAGGCAGTGAACGCATTGCCGCTTGGCGTGAATCGGTTGCTTATTTGAAGAAGGCGATTGACCTAGACAACAGTTTTGAAAATGCGAAGAAGAACGTGGAAATCGTTCAGCGCAAACTGAAAGAAGAACTTGACAAGCAAAAGCAGAATCAGGATCAAAACCAGGACCAAAATAACGACCAGAAGCAGCCGCCTTTGAGCGACAAGGCCAAGGAAGTTCTGGCCCGAGCCTTGCAGCTTTGCAAAGACGGCAAGTACGCCGAAGCAAAGGAAATGCTTGAGAACCTGATTGCCGAAGACGAAACGGCAGGCCAGCTCAGCGGACATGTGCAGCGCATTGACGACGTCATTGAAATTAAGGCCGGTCGCAAGCCCAAGGCAAAGATTGACGCCAGCAACACCGATAACGACTTGGAGGTAATCTAATGAAAAAGATTATGTCTATGGTCGCGGTCTTGTTCCTTGCGGTGGCTGCATTTGCGGCACCGAAGTCTGCTAGCGCTTATTACAGCGATGCGGCATTCCAGTATATCGAAAACCGCTTGCCCTCGGCAGAAATTACTTGTAACGAAGGTCTGCAATATTATCCGAACGACCAGAAACTGCAAATGCTCTTGGACCGTATTCACGAGGCCAAGGACGAGCAGAAGAACGAAAACAAGAAGAACGACAAGAATCAGGATAATAATCAAGACCAAAACAAGGACCAGAACCAAGATCAAAATCAGGACCAGCAAAACCAAGATCAGAACAAAGATCAGCAAGATCAAGATAAGGACCAGCAGAATCAGGACCAGAATCAAGATCAAAATGGCGAAAATGGTCAGTCCAGCGATTCAAAGGCCGAAAGCTCTGACAGCAACGAAGGCGGTGCAGGCCAACAGCCCGAGCAGCAGCCTGAAGGTGAATCTAGCGACAGCAATGGCGGCGAAGAACCGCAGGAACAGCCGGTGCAGATGGGTGAAATGAGCCCTGAAGACGCTGCACAGCTGTTGAAGGATTTCGACGAGCAGAATGGCGAACGCAAGCCCTGGAAACCTATCCGCGGCCAAGCCAGACCTTTAAAAGACTGGTAAGGGTATCAAGCGAGAACCCACTTGTGGGTTCACATTTGATACCCGCCAAGTATTGCGCTCAACGAGCGCAACGGTTGGTAAGTTTCATGCATTTGTCCCCGACCATGTCGGGGACTCTTTGTATATTATCCTATATGAGAAATCTTGCCCTTGTTTTTTGTTTTAGCGCCCTGGTGGGTGCAGGCATTGTTGCCTGCGGTGACGATTCGTCGTCGGCGAATGCCGCTGATACACCTTCAAGCGAAAGCTCGCTCTTGTCTAGTTCTTCGGCGGATGATTCTGCCGGAGCAAAGTCTTCGAGCTCGGAAAATACTTCTTCGGAATCAAAGCTTTCGTCTAGTACAGAACCGGGTTCTTCGGAGGATGTCGCGAAATCTTCTGAATCGGCTCCGGAGTCTTCTTCATCTGTTGCGTCGGAGGTTTCTTCGTCGAGTGTGGCGCCGGCTTCTTCTGATTCTGCTCCTGCATCGTCTGACGATGGCAAGTGTACGAATTGTGATAGCTTTACTGCGGCAGACCCCGAACTCACCGAAAATGGCGGCAAGGGTTCCGTGACCACCTACGGAAGCATTACGGCGAAAGAAACGAGCTTGGGTGGCGCTTGCAATTACGGCCAGACCAACATTCAATACTATGCGGCAATCCATGTGAATGTTTCTCCGGGCGATGAAAAGGGCCCGTGGAATGGCGGCGCCGCTTGCGGCGGTTGCGTACATGTGAAGGCGAGGACGCCGGACGGTTGGAAAGAAGTCACGGTGCGCATTACCGACCGTTGCCCCGATGCAAACTGCGGCGTAGACTTGGGCGGCGCCCCTGCTAGCGATATCATGGGAATTCAAGTGGGCCGCTATTCCGGCGAATGGGAATTCGTGAGCTGCGAAGGCGTTGAAGGCGTGTGGGGCGATTCCACCTCGATTTGGGTCAAGGAAGGCGCCAGCGAATTCTGGAGCATCATCCAGGTACGCAACCCCAAAGACATGGTCAAGTCCATCACGATTTACGGCGTTGACACTCGTGATGCCCATGAGCTTGAAATGGTCGTGGGCACTGAAAACTTTTGGACTGTTCCGAAAGCAGTGCTGCAGACCGACAACCGCTATCGTGTGGTGGTCAAGTACCGCACCGGAACCGATGACGAATGGAAAATTAAAGGCTCCGAACTTGCGGAGCCTGAAGCGAATCTGTATTTGTACGAACACCGCGATTAACGGTATTCGAGTTTAGCGACAAACAGGTGCTTGCAATTGTTGTAGTCGTCGCCCCAATGGCTTGTTGAGCCTGCAAAGACTTTGATTCCGAGGTCGGCGGCGCCTGCGACTACGCGGTCCATGCCGGAGATTCTCCAGATACCGCGGAGAATATCGTCGCATTCTTCACGAGTGAGGTCTGCACCGGTGATGGTGCCCTTGTACATGTAAAGACCGTCGTGAATAAACGGTGCGGAGTTGTAGACGTCGTTGCCCTTCTTGATGTCGGGGACGATCCATTGTGCGAATTTCGGGGCGGATGCGCCGTCGGTCATGAAACCCTTCTTGAAAAGGCATGTCAGCAAGAAATCGCGGGTTTTACCGTCGGCCTTGGTGTAGCGGGAACCCTTGACGTACACGTAGCGGTCAAGCTTGAAGAAATACATTTTGCCGTTGCCTTCGAAGACGAGCGGGAAATCGATGGTCACATCGTCCACGGTAATGGAATTGCGGTCTTTTTGCAGGTATTTACGGCTCTGCAGCTTGTCGATATACTTTTTTAAGATGGACATAGACTCCTTTTGGCACATCGCTAGTGATGCACGCTTGTTAAAAGATAAGATAATATTTGCAGATTTAATTTATTGAGAATTATATGCTTGTTTGAAATCTTTTTAAATTATTTATGAAAAGAGTAAAAGAATGCCGTGGGAGGGCAAACTTGTATGGATTTTGATAAGATTCTATCGCATTATAAGGCGAAAGCCTGCGTGATGTCTGTGGAACTGTACCCGGATGGATCTTATGGGAATATCCGCGTTGTGGCTGGGAACAAGGCTCATTGCGAAGAAATGGAGTCGACTCAAGGGCGTTCGTTTGTGCCGGATTGTCCGTATGAGTTTTGCTTCCCGAAAAACCAGAACTTCGAAGACCACTGTTACCGCTGCGTGCAGTCGGGCAAGCCTCTCCATGCTTATGTGAACCTGTACATGATGGGCCTCTGGCTGAACATGTTCTTGATGCCGCTGGATTCCGACCGCGAAGACGTTGGTTACTGCATTTACTGCTACGATGTGGCGCCCAAGGCAGATTCTTCGGCCATGGCAGACCTTTCCGGAGACACCGCCTCGAACGTTCTCAAGGCTTGTATCAAGCTGCGCGGTGCAGAAAATGTCAAGCAGACCTTCCAGGAAGTGGTCGAGGATATCCGTAAATCTTGCGAATCCGATCAATGCTGCATTTTGCTCACCGATGCTGAAAATCGCGAGTGCTCCATTTTTGCAGAATCGACTCGAGAAGGTCTGAAAGTACAGCCGATGTCTCGATATGTCGAAGGCTTTTACGCGATTGCAGAAACATGGCCGGAAACGCTTGCCGGCAGTACATGCATTATTGTGAAAGACGAACGCGATATGGAAAAGCTGCGCTTGACGAACCCGATTTGGGGCTCGATGCTTGACCTTTCCGGCGTAAAGACGATTATACTTTTCCCGTTGCGCCATGGCGGTGAATTGCTTGGCTACTTGTGGACGGTTAATTTTAATGTCGACAATACGCTGATTATCAAGGAAACGCTTGAAGTTACAACGTTCCTTATCGCATCTGAAATTTCGAGTTACTTGCTTTTGAACAAGCTTCAAACGCTAAGTACAATCGATTCGCTTACTGGCGTGAAAAATCGTAATGTAATGAACAACCGCATTGACCAAATTGTGGCGGGGCGCAAGCTGACGCCTGATGCCGTTATATTTGCCGACTTAAACGGACTCAAGTACACAAACGACGAACAGGGACATCTCTCCGGCGATAAAGTGTTGCGCTCGGCAGCAGAAATTTTGCAATACGTTTTCCCGGAAGAAGATGTATACCGCGCCGGTGGCGACGAATTCATGGTACTCGCTTCTAACATTACGGAAGACGAGTTGAACATCCGTGTTGCCAAAATCCGCACGATGGCAAAGCTGTCCGAAAACGTGCGATTCTCCATTGGCACCTGTTATGGCGATCCTGATGTTCGTAGGGCAATGCATATTGCAGACGAACGAATGTACGTCGAAAAAAACTTTTTCTACGCCGAACACCCTGAATTAAAATACAGGTAAAATCGTGGGACGCACTTACGCGGCCATTGACCTGAAGTCGTTCTTTGCCTCGGTGGAATGTATTCTCCGGGACCTTGACCCCTTAAAGGCAAAATTGGTGGTGGCCGACGAAAGCCGTACCGAAAAGACGATTTGCTTGGCGGTAACGCCGGCGCTTAAGGCTTACGGAATTCCAGGGCGCGCGCGACTTTTCGAAGTGAACCAGAAGGTGCGCGAGGTACAGCGGCGTACGGGCGAAAAGATTGAATTCACCATCGCGAAACCGCAAATGGCGAAGTACGTGGAATATTCCACGAAGGTCTACAATGTTTACCTGAAATATGTGAGTGCCGAAGACATTCATGCGTATTCGATTGACGAATGCTTTCTGGATTTGACGCGGTACTTGAAGCTTTATAAAAAGACCGCCCGCGAACTGGTAAAGACGATTATCCAAGATGTATTCACGACTACGGGAATCACGGCCACAGGCGGCATCGGCACGAATCTGTACCTGTGCAAGATTGCGATGGATGTGATGGCAAAGCATGTGGAAGCGGATGCAGATGGCGTGCGCATCGCGGAACTAGACGAGATGAGTTACCGCAAACAGCTTTGGTCGCACAGGCCGATTACGAGCTTTTGGCAGGTGGGCCGCGGTATAGCAGAGCGCTTGGAAAATTGCAGGCTGAATGCGGGGCGTGGCATTTACACGATGGGTGACATTGCCCGCGTGAGTGTGAAGAATCCCGAGGCGCTTTACAAGTTGTTCGGCGTGAATGCGGAGATTTTGATTGACCATGCTTGGGGTTACGAGCCTTGCACGATTGCGGACATCAAGAAGTCGAAACCGCGGAACAGAAGCACGGGCGAAGGCCAAGTTCTGCAGGACCCGTACCCGTTTGACAAGGCGCGTCTTGTGGTGCGCGAAATGGTTGACACGGTTTCGATGACTTTGATTGCGCACGACCTTGTGACAAACGCGATGGTGCTCACGGTGGGTTACGACCGCGAAAACGTGGACAAGGGAATTTACCACGGCATGACCGTGACGGATTTTTACGGGCGCACGATTCCAAAGCCCGCTCATGGCACGGCAAGCATTGGTTATTATACCAGCTCGCAGTCAGTGATGGCGGATGCCGTCATGAAGCTTTTCGACCGCATCGTGGATCCGAAATTGACGGTGCGTCGTTTGAATTTGGTGGCCGCCGATATTGTAGACGCTAGCCACGAACAGTACGACTTGTTTACCGACGTGAAAAAGCAGGAACGCGAAAAGAAACGCCTGAAGGCGGAACTCCTTATCAAGAAGCGTTTTGGCAAGAATGCCATTGTGAAGGGGATGGACTTGCAAGAGGGCGCCACCACCATTGAACGCAACGGACAAATCGGAGGACACCGTGCCTAATTTTGATTATAGCGATATTATCGATTTGCCGTATCCGCGGAACGATTGGAATTTCTTAATCAAGCATCCGCGTATGAGCATGGAAGACCGGGCGAAGATTTTCCACCCGTTTGCGGCGTTGCGCGGGCATGCCGAGGCGCTTGATGCGACGGCCGAACGCAAGCAAGAGGCGGTCGCGAACGAGCTCACGCTAGACGAGAATTTTTAAATTAGTAGTATCATGACTCAGCCTGTTCGAAACATTGCAATCCTTGCCCACGTGGATGCCGGAAAGACGACTCTTTCGGAGCGTATTCTTTTTGCGGCGGGCGAGGTTCGCCGGCCGGGCAAGGTGGAAGAAGGCCTTGCCACCATGGACTACATGCCCGAAGAAAAAGAACGCGGCATTACCATTGAAAGCGGCGTGGCGCATTTCGAATGGAAGAATACCTGGTTCAATTTTATCGATACTCCGGGCCATGTGGATTTTGGTGCCGAAGTCGACACGGCGCTGACAGCCGTCGAGGGCGCGGTACTTGTGGTGAGTGCCGCGAGCGGAGTGGAAACGCAAACGGTGGCCGCCTTCCGCAAACTGCGCGAAGCGGGCGTGCGAACGATTTTATTTGTCAATAAGCTCGACAATCCCGATTATTCGCTTGACGAAACGCTAATCAATATCGAAGAAGTTCTGGGCGTGCGCCCGGTACTCATGACGCTCCCGGAATACAAGGGCGGACGCATGTCGGGTGTTCTCGATGTGCTCAGCAAGAGTCGCTTGATTCATTCGGATTCGGGCGAAGAAATTGTAGACGATTCCTGGCCGCAATCGGGCGAAGTGAGCGATTCTACCGAGAAAATAAAGAAGCATTACGCCGAGGCGGTGGAATTCGCGAGCAACTTTGACGACGAAGTCTTGCAACTTGCGCTTGAAGGAAAGCCGGTTCCGCCCAAGACGCTTTTGCGCGGGCTCAAGGAACTGGCGAAAAATAAAGACTATGCTCTGTGCTATGCTGGCTCGGCTATCGAAGGCTTCGGGGTTCGCAGCCTGACAACGGCGCTATCGTTCTTCTTGCCCGATGTTCCTGAATTTGCGGACAATGAATTAGGCCAAGTCATTCGCTTGCGCCATTTCAAGGGAGTGGGCGAAATTTCACTGTTCCGTAGCCATACGAATATGGAACGCAAGGAATGGCCTGCGGGTTTTGAATTTTCTCGATTGAAGGCGAACTTGTTGCAGCCTGTCGACGAAATCCGTTCGGGCGATATTTACGCCATGCGCAGCCCCTTCGAAACGGAACTCGGACAGACGATTTCTCTGGATGGCTCGATTCCTTCTTGCGAAGAAGAGGAGACGAAACCTTCGATTCGCGACAAGTACCAGCCGCTTTTGCAGACTCGCGTAGAATGCCTGGGTGCCGAAGATTACCACCATGTGGAAAAGAGCTTGAATGTCCTTGCCCGTATGGATCCCTCTTTCCGCGTACAAAAAGACGATGGCGGATTCTGGTACCTGCATACCGTGGGCGAAGTGCAGCTCGATGTGTTGCTTGCCCGACTCAAGCGCGAATTCGGCTGCGAAGTCAAAGCCGGTAGCCCGGAAGTACGTTGGCAAGAACGCCTGTGCCGCAATGTGGGTCCTGTCGAAAACACATTCCAGCTTGGTCCCCACAAGATTTCCATTAAGCTTTCGGCAAACCCGCTCGATGGCGATGCCCATGACATCCGCCTGTCGGCGGAATTCTTGGAAACGGCTCCGCGCGAAATTCTGGCCGGCGTCCGTTCTGCACTTTTGGAATCGACTGAAATCGGTGTACTTGGCAAGGGCCCCCTTGTGGGCGTTTGTTTTGAAGTCCATGAATTCACCTGGACCGAAGGGGCGCTCCCGCCCATGATCAAGAAGGCTTGCGCCGATGCGGTCACGAAACTCATTAAACCTGCCGATGTGCAGCTTTTTGAGCCCGTGATGGAACTTTCTCTGGAATGCCCGGTGAATTTTGCGGGCCTTGTGACAGGCGACATTCAGTCCCGCGACGGCAAGGTGAAAGAAATCGGTGGCGACGGCAAGACCCACTTTTTAAAGGCCGATGTCCCGCTGCGCAAGATTTTCGGTTACGCCACAGGCGTTCGCAGCATCAGCAAGGGTACGGCATTATATAGTATGAAGCTGCTCGGGTATAAACCGGCGACCGTTTGATTCGACAAAGGAAAAATGATGATTGAAAAAATGAAAGTGCTGGGCCTCGTCGTTGTTCTGGCGGGCTCCATGGCGTTTGCGGGTTCCAAGAACGGAGAGGATGTAAAGAATGCTGTCAAGAAGTTTTTTGGCGTGCGGGAATACGCCGAGTTGGTGGACGAAGAAAACGACGATGTGCATTTTCTCGACCGGGCCGATCTCTTTGTCTATCCCACGTTAAGTTTCGGCCGGAGTTACGGGCATTACGTATTTGAAAAGGAGTATTCGTCGCTGGACGATATCCGCCTGGATGGCGAAATGGATTACCGTTCCTTTGTCGGTTCGCCGTACACGATTCTTAAGGCGGGAAAATCCATGGTGCTGAGAAAAGCCGAAGGGAAGTATTTCTTGTACAACTTTAAAGAGAACTTATCTGCGAAGTGACGAAAAACGCCATCGAATGTGATCGGGGAAAATTTGTAAAGCGAGTGTTGAGAAAGAAAGTGGTTGTAAAATGAATTACGCGGTGTGTAGATATATTCTTTTGGCTTGCATCTTACTGTTTTGTATTTCGTGTAGTACCGATGAAGTCTCTTCTTCGGTTGCATCTTCGCAATCGCCTCGAATAGAAGATATCCCGACGAAAAATCTCAGGAGCTCCTCGAGTGCGGCACTCTCGAGTAGTTCCTTCAGGCAGTATAACGATTCTATATCGTATGGCGAACTGGTTGATAAGCGTGACGGCAAGTCTTACAGGACGGTGCTGATTGGTGACCAACTCTGGATGGCGGAGAACTTGAATTACGGGGATTCCGTAAGTACTCCGAGCCTGAAGGGAAATACCTGGTGCGGTGGTGGCGATTCCCTCAAAAACGATTGCGGCATATATGGAAGGCTCTACGCATGGGCTGCCGGTGCCGAATTGTGCCCCGAAGGCTGGCGCATGCCCAGCATGGAAGATTATATGACCTTGGCGAAGAACTTTGGCGGGATGGCTTTTGCCGGAGAAGCGCTGAAGTCTGATGCTGTTGGTTGGAGAAAGCTGGGCGGATCGAATGTTTCGGGCTTCTCGGCGCTCGGTGCCGGTTACCGCCATCACGATGGCGATATTTTGGAAATCAACAACAAGGGAGTATTCATGACGAGTTCTGTCGGGTACCGCAAGGATCCGATGGATGCTGAGCGAGGAAGCGCCAACATGGATGTCTTTGTCGTTACGGACGATCTGGTCAGTGCCGAATTTGGAAGGTGTGTGTATAGCGAAGGGCTGTCTATCCGCTGCATCAAGGACGATGAATATGGCGAAGGGCGGATTATTACCGAAGGCGATGACCCCGGAGAAGACGAGTAGTACTACCAGAATTTATCCGTCTCGTCAAAATGATTCCTGCGCTCGGTTTTCTTGCAGCGGTCCGATGCGAAACCGATAAGTTGGTAGGCATATCGCTTGTATGAATATGCTGTTGACATGAAGATGTCGCGATCCTCGACAAAATAGATGTTTTTTGCCGTGGTGGACTTTGCCTTTTCTAGTTTGAGGAAGTCCTCGCTTGTGATGACCGGATACCAGTTCCAGTCGGGGGCGCACTTGTATGTTACGGAATCGAACGTTGCGTAATCCATCTTTGCCGCGGTATCGCCGTAGCATAGGCCAATCTCCTTTTCGAGTGCCGTGGCCGTGCGCCATACAAACGTGGTGTCGCAGTTGTCGCTCACCTGCTTGATATCGCAATAAAAGATTTCGTCCTTGTACTTGCTGTTTTCGCTGATGTTCGTTATCGGCTGGAAGGCAATGTCGCTACTGCATTTGCCGAAGCCGTAGAGCAGTGAGGGAATAATGCTTAGCCAAGAGTTTACGCTGGTAAGGGAACAGTCGTAGTGGATGGTGGCGATGCCGCAGTATCCGGCGGTCAGGATTTTCAATTCCAGATATCCCCAGTAGTCTTCCTTCTTATAGGTATTTATCATGGAATCGAGAAGGGCTAGTGACTTGGCCTCACTGGAATTTGCAAAGTCGCTTACGGCGACAAGGACATCCGCATCGTTAAAGGTCCCGTCTTCCTTGAAACTTTCTGCAAGGCTGGTTTTTATCTGCTGGTATTCATCGGGGGATTTGTTGCCTCGGATAATATACCATGGATACCAGAGGATAGGGACGTAGTTGAAGGCCTCTCCTGAATAGTACATGAAAACGAGGGGACTGAAATCTTCGTAGTCGAAGATGTTGGTGTTCAGTTGCAACTCCTTCTCGAATTCACGCAGGCTCGTGTATTTTGCGGTCTCGAGAGGGTAGTCGTGCTTCAGGTAGAGTTCCTTGATTCTTGGGACAAGCATCGTGCTGAGGAAGGTGACTCCGACTTCGTTTCGCCATCCCAGATCGGTGATGGTGTTGAACGTGACGGATGCCTTTCCGGACTTTCCCTTGGCAACGACTTCGAAAAAGGCAATATTGGTTTTGAGGTTCGTTTTTGGAAAATGGTAAGAGTGTTTTTTCTGCAGGTCGGGGGTCCCGTAGACGGTATCGCCCTTGGGCTTAAGTTTGTCGTCTAGGCAGACGAAGTAAAACTCCTCGATTTCTAGGTCGGGGTCAATCATGGCTGCCGCGTTTATCTGCCTATTGCTGGTACTGTATTTTGATTCTTTCGCCGTTTTGGTCTTGGAATCGAGACTGTCGGTTATTCCGCAGGCGGCAAGGATTAATCCTGCAAGGGCGAGGAGGATATTTTTCATGGTTCCTCCTCTATGGCTGCGAACATGGCGTTGGGGATGACTTCCCTGCAGTCTATATGCCCGAGCTGGATGTCGGTATCCAACGCGATGTGCTCATTTTTGATTTTCAGGTTGAATGCGTGATTCTTGGTGTATTCGGAACAGTCGCCGTTATAGAACTGGACGAACTTGATTTCGGTAAAGGTGAAATCTTCCGGTTCTATCACGAGTACCTGGGAGTAGTCGCCCGAGCGCAAAACAATCTTTTCGGCTGTTTTGCAACTGAAATCCTCGCAGCCGAAGATGTCTAGATAGAAGTCGATAACCCGCGCCGTTGACCAGTAGGGCCTATCGCTCTCCCAGTAGTTGGAATTTGTCACCTTCATCTCGAAGTGGGCTTTCAATGTAATCGGGTTCGGGAATTTGTCTATATCCAGGGAGAATATGACCATGCTTGCGGCGGCGCTATCGGACCTAGATGCAAGTAATTTGTCTTTGGGCGTGTAGTCTTTGAATCGGTGCTCATGTGAAAGCTGCTCGCTGTAGACTTCACTGCTTTCCCAAGGGTGCGGCACCTGCAGGGAATCCTGATAGAGAATTATGGAATCCAGGGCGGGGAGGTTCGCTTCCTTTATCGTGAAACGGTTTAGACTTTGCGTATAGTATTCGTATTCCGTTGTGCATGACCAGAAAATGGCTGCGCACAGCGAAGCAAAAACTATGCAGAAAAGGGACTTCATGTTCTTGGCTTTGGAACTATCTACATCCTGGCTGCTTTCGCACGACGCCTAAAGTGCTCGATAAGCGGGGCCACCGTTTCCTTGAAGTCATCGTGAGTCTCGATGCGCACGAAGTCGATAGACATGCGCTGGAACAGTTCCTTGGTCGCCTTGCCCTGGCGCTTGGCTTCGCGGGCGAATGCTTCGCGGAAGGTAGCGTCGCCAGTATCGATCAGGAGAGTTTCGCCGGTTTCGGGGTCTTCAAGTTCCACAAGGCCTGCGGGCGGGAGTTCCATTTCACGAGGGTCTACGACAGAGACCGCAAGCACGTCGTGGCGCTTACGGAGAATCTTGAATGCGTTTTCGAAACCTTCGTCCAGGAAGTCGCTCATCACCACGACGACGGCACGACGATTCAGAATCTTGCCGGCGTATTCCAGCGCTACCTGCGTGTTCGTGCCGTGGTGCTGTGGCTTGAAGTAAAGGATTTCGCGGATGAGACGCAGCACGTGCTTGCGGCCTTTTTCCGGCGGAATGAAAAGCTCGACCTGGTCGGTGTAGATGAGCAGGCCCACCTTGTCGTTGTTCTTGATGGCGGCAAATGCGAGGAGTGCGGTGAGGGTCGCCATGACTTCGCCCTTCATCTGCTTGCCGGAACCGAACTCCGAACTGCTAGACGCATCGACCATCAAAAGCATGGTCATTTCGCGTTCTTCGATAAACTTCTTCACATACGGCGTGCCCGTTCGTGCGGTCACGTTCCAGTCGATAGTACGCACATCGTCGCCCGGCATGTACTCGCGGACTTCGCTAAATTCCATACCGTTGCCTTTGAAGGAACTGTGGTAAGCGCCGGTCATCACGGTGTCGAGCGTGCCGCGAACGCTGAGTTCAATGCGGCTGACGGTCTTTAAAACTTCTTTATCTAGCATTTTAAAGTCTCTTTTTTTTTACGCTAAGAATATACAAAAAATCCCCCAAAAAGGCTATGTACGCTGTTCGGGGGCGTTACGGGGGCCTCCCCGTAGTGGGGTAGGGAGCAACAGCGCTTGCGCGGTGCGAACGAGGGGGAGGCGTCCCCCTTTCATATACAAAAAATGGAAAAATAAGCAACTTGGAGCGGTCATTTG
>JAEEGJ010011098.1_pt1 | contig 23029 bp, 22 predicted proteins | sample 8958761 | NCBI WGS metagenome assembly JAEEGJ01 (sample SAMN16246546, study PRJNA631951) | gut metagenome | biome: gut microbiome; feature: rumen; material: RS-attached | host: Bos | place: Iran: Karaj | collected 2018-10 | reverse complement strand
AAGGTCGCCTTCGCGCTCTATCCTGTGAGCATGAAGCAGATCATCGACATCGCCGACACCGGCAACATCATGCCTCCCAAGACCACTTGGTTTGAGCCCAAACTCAGATCAGGTCTGGTGATCCACACCTTGGATTAATCGGAGCAACATTTGCTCCCTTCGCTGAAGCAACCCCTGAGGCACTGCATAACTCCCTTTGGTCGTTACGAATGTGCCTCAGGGGTTCTTCGCTTCGGTCGCCTTAATAAGCCCTCATGGATATTAATAAAAACCTTATCAAGCATTACGCCGACTACCTTCGGTTGGAGCTTTCGCTGTCCGACAACAGCGTGGAGGCATACGTCCATGACGTCCATTTATTCTTGCAATATCTCGAAAGCCAAAGTTTATCGCCTGAAGTTGGCCACATTACCCAGGACACCATCGAGAACTTCTTTGCCTATCTTTACGATTTAAACATCGGGGCTTCGTCGCAGGCTCGTATCCTTTCGGGATTGAAGTCGTTTTGGCGCTATTTACTGCAAGAGAACATCGCCGTGAAAGATCCTACCGAACTCATCTCCTCCCCTTCGCTGGGCCGTCATTTGCCAGAAGTGTTGAGCTACGATGAAATCCAAAAGATGATCGACAGCATCGACCTTAGCCAGCCCAACGGCCACCGCAACAAGGCCATGATTGAGGTGATGTACGGTTGTGGGCTGCGCGTCTCCGAACTCATTGGTCTGCAAATCAGCGATATCTATCGCGAGGACGGTTTCCTGCGCATCTTCGGAAAAGGCAGCAAGGAGCGGCTGGTACCCATCGGCGACAGCAGTTTGAAAATACTGTTCCAATACATCGAAGGAGCTCGTCTGCACATCACACCGAAACCCAAATGCACCGACATCGTGTTCCTGAACAGCCGCGGCACGGGACTCACGCGGCAGACGGTATTCCTCATGGTGAAAGAACTGGCCGAACGCAACGGCATCAAGAAAGCCATCAGCCCCCACACCTTCCGGCATAGCTTTGCCACCCACCTTTTGGAAGGCGGCGCCAACCTTTTGGCAGTACAGCAAATGCTCGGTCACGCCAGCGTCAGCACCACCGAGATTTACACTCACATTTCAGATGATTTGTTACGGGAGACCCTTACGGAATTCCATCCAAGGCTGAAGAAACACTGACAAGGAGAACCTTTATTCCACTACCTTCCTCAAATAAGGAACAAGCCGTATCAGTTTAGTAGTGAATAAACTAAGCAAAAAGACGATAAGGGTGATTAACGGCAAAGTAATCACCTCGCTGCAACAATGCCTGAACGATTCTGTATTAATGACATTGATCCAAATGACGTGTGTCAAATAAACGCCAAACAAATCTTTCCGCAACCACCCCAAGGATTTCAATATTCCTTTTCCACATTTTGGTTCCAGCTGTTTTAACAACACGAAAACCGCAGCTGACATTGCTGCAACCTGAAGGCTCATATAGTCAAAATAACGCTCCTCAGCTTCACCGGCATTCTTCGACAAAAAGAAAGTACCGACCAATGCGACTACAACGCCCATTCCTCCCAATAGATAAACCCATAATCTCTGCTTTTTTGAAAATGGTTGTTGAGAGAGGAAATAACCCAAGAGGAAATAACCGGAAAAAGCGATAATAAAGTTCTTATTGAAGAGCGGATAAAAATACTTCGCTAACTTGAATGGCTCCAAATAGTGTAAAGAGCTTACCAGCAAAAACACCAGCCAGAGCACCAACGCATATTGTAACAATTTCTTTTCATGCGCAACTTTTCGCATGATGGGAATAAGCAAATAGATGGCCATAAGCAGAGGAAGGAACCACAAATGGTAATTGAATGGGGCCAGAAGAGTTTGCTTTAACGAGAAACTCTCGTTATGGAACACATTGAAGTCAAAATAAAAATAAAGAGCCCAAATAAAATAAACCAAGGTCCAAAATACATAGGCAAGCAATAGACGAGAGACATATTTCTTATATATGCTTCTATAGCCTATGGCTTTCTCTGGATTAAGGAATAATGCGCCGCTAATCATCACAAACACAGGAACACACCAACGACATAGGCTGTCGTATCCCAAACCGACATACCAATCCCCTCTTAAAGAGAATACGGAAAATTCTGAATGTGCCACATGCAGCATAATAACCGCAAAAGTGGCTAACAACCTCAGTAAATCAAGATAAACGATGCGTTGTGTGGAAGTCTGTTGCATCACTTCAGATGATGTTGCCTTGCTCGTCGACAAGGACGCCCCAGCTGACTGCGGTCATTTTGTCGCCATCGAAGAAGAAGTCAATCATGGCGTCCTCGAAAGAGATACGGTGTTCGCCATCCTCATCCTCTTCCTCTAGTTCCTTGAAGCCGTTTTCATGCATCAGCTCGATGACTTCGGCACGATTCAGTTCAAAGACCTTGGTGCCATAGAGCACCGAATCCTCGTTTTCTGTCTCGAAACAAGCGGCCACCGACTTGGTGATGCCTTCGAAGTAGATATTGGTAGCAATATCATCGTATTCATAGTAAATCGAACGGTTGCCAGTTTCCTCCATGTCACTGACTTCCTCGTAATAATTAGGACTCCCCAGTTTTTTCACGGCATCGTCCAAAGGCATCCCAAACGGTATTTCACCGAAGCCTTTCATCGGCTCAATCACAAATTTTTCCATTGCTTCCTATTGTTTTTGTTTGAAGCGGTGAATTTAGTACTTTTTGTTGAAACAACAAGAAAAAAAACTCTATTTTAGAACAATTCTAAACTATCCACTCTCCACTTTCCACTTTCCACTTTCAACTTTCCACTTTCAACTTTCCACTCCTACTCAAACCTCATCGCCTTCGCCGGTCTTATCCTATTAATAATACTCGTAGGAATCAGAAGCATCAGCATCCAGAGGGCAAAGACGGCTATGTTAAGCATCACTACCGTAATCGGATGAAGTTCGACGGGTACTGCTGACAGGTAATAGGTCTCGGGATTGAGATGGATGAAGCCCGTAGCCTGTTGCAGCAGACAGAAGCCTACACCTATTATATTACCTATTACCATGCCGATGAGCAGGACTCGGAGGGAGCGTCGCATGAACACCTTTCTGACGAAGCCATTGTCGGCTCCCATCGCCTTCAGCAGTCCTATGGTCGAAGTCTTCTCGATGATGATGATTAGCAGCATGGAGATTACCGTGATGCCCGCCACGAGAAACATCAGCACGAGGATCAGCCATACGTTGGTATCAAGCAATTCCAGCCAGTCGAAAATTTGGGGATTGCTCTCACGTGCGGTGTAGGAAGCCAATGATCCAGGGATTTTGAAATAGAGTTTCTCGTTGACTTCATCCATGGCGTTGATATCGTCGAGCCAGACCTCCACCATCCCTGTCTCGTCCTCATCCCAATGGTTGAGGCGCCGTATCTGATCGATATCACAGAACAGGTAGCGTTCATCGAAATCCGACAGTCCCGTTTGGAAAATGCCTTTGACGATAAACTTCCGGCCCCTGGCTTGCATATCCTCGTCGACAAACCACACGCGCACATCATCGCCCACCTTCAAGAGCATCTTGTTGGCGACGCTTTTGGAGACCAGCACTTCGGTGGAGCGTTCACCATCAGCATATACAGGCACTTCTCCTTCGGTGAGACAGTTCTCAAAATAGCTCCAGTCGTAGTCAGACCCCACCCCTTTCATCACCACGCCTTGAATCTCTTCGTCGGTTTTCAACATGCCAGCCTTGTCGGCTACGAGTTGGTAATGGCGGATACCTTCGGTGGAGTTCAACGCTTCTTTAAGGCGCTCGTCAACTACATACGGAGCTTCTTCATACGATTCGTTGAGGTCCAGCGACTGGATGTGGATGGGAGCCACGAAGCCCACCACCTTGTCACGGATCTGGTTTTTGAAGCCCACCACCACGGCAAGGGAGATGATCATCACCGTGATGGCCAGCGCCACGCTGGTCACAGCGAGGCGCATCACCGTCGAAGAGAGGCTACCCTTCGAAAGTGAGAAAAGACGGCTGGAGATGAATTTTGGACCAGACATTCGATTAGAATTACGTGTGCAAAGATAGGATTTTTTTGTATCTTTGGCGAAGCATAAGTTTATCTGTATGAGACGAAGCATCGTTTTGGCTTTTTTAATGGTGTGCATCACTCACTCTATCTTTGGGCAAGTGAAAGTGATGACCTATAACGTACGCCATTGTGCCGGTATGGATTTGGTGGTGGACTATTGCCGAACGGCTTCCGTAATCATTAAGCAGCAGCCCGACATTGTGGCCCTTCAGGAGTTGGACAGCATGACCGGTCGAAGCAGACAATGTGATCAATTAGGCGAGTTGGCTAACCGCACTTCATATCACCCCATCTTTGGAAGTGCCATCAACTACGATGGCGGTAAATATGGCGTAGGTATTCTCACCCGTGAACAGCCACTAAGTGCCAAGCATATTCCTTTGCCTGGCGAGGAATCTCGTACGCTTTTGGTGGTGGAACTGAAAGATTACGTGATAGCCTGCACCCACTTGGATCTCGTAGCATCGGAACGGTTGGCATCTGTTCCTTTCATCATAGAGGAAGCACAGCGTTGGCAGAAACCATTTCTTCTGGCGGGAGACTGGAACGACACGCTGGACTCTCCGTTATTGCAAGAATTGACGAAATATTTCGACCTTCTTTCCGGTAACGCTCCCACCTACCCTGCTGATCAACCACAGGAGTGCATCGATTATATCGCTGCATTCAAAACCCATCCCGTTTCAAGTTTGGAATCCAGCGTGATGGACGAGCCCGTGGCTTCCGATCATCGGCCTTTGGTGGTAACCATACAGATATCAAAAGAAAAGTAGCATTATTTTTGTAAAAACAAACCCGTCATGAATAAAACCACCCTTATTTTAGTTTTGACCATGTTTTTCGGCCTAACGGCTTACGGCCAATCCCTTCGTTTCATTCCCAAAGAACAATATGTTTGTGGTGCGCAAGACACCGATAACTATCTGCATTTGCTTGAAGGCAAACATGTAGGTGTAGTGGCCAACCAAACCAGCCTTATCGGTGAAACCCATCTGGTGGACTCGCTTGTTTCTCTCGGGGTCAACGTGAAACGAATTTTCTGTCCCGAACATGGCTTCCGTGGCGCTGCCGACGCTGGCGCCAAGATCACTGGTGGAAGGGACGAAAAGACGGGCATTGAGATTGCCTCGCTATACGGCAAAACCAAAAAACCCACCGACGAGATGCTCAAGGACATCGACATCATGCTGTTCTATCTTCAGGACGTTGGCGTAAGGTTTTACACCTATATTTCCACGCTCAGCTATGTGATGGAGGCCTGCGCAGAGCACGACATCCGGGTGGTGGTGCTCGACTGTCCCAATCCCAATGGCTTTTATATCGACGGACCCGTTCTGAAGCTTGAAAACAAGTCGTTTGTCGGCATGCATCCAGTGCCTGTGGTTTACGGTATGACCATCGGTGAATACGGAAAGATGGTGAACGGCGAAGGTTGGCTGAAAAACGGCGTCCACTGTGAGTTGACGGTGGTGGGTGTTCCCGGTTACGACCGCAACGCCATCTATGAGTTGCCTGTGAAGCCCTCGCCCAACCTGCCCAACTGGGAGTCGGTCTACCTCTACCCTTCCCTTTGTTTCTTTGAAGGCACCATTGTGAGCGTTGGTCGCGGCACCGACAAGCCTTTTCAGGTCTTCGGGCATCCCGACATGCGAGGCGAGTACGCTTTCACTCCGGAGAGCAAGAGCGGCGCTTCAAAGCCTTTGTATGAAGGCAAGCTTTGCCGCGGTTTCAACCTCACCGATTTCGCCCACGACTATGCCATCAACCCCTGCGAGTTGCAGTTGGATTGGCTTATCGACGCTTATCATCAGCTGAAGGACAAAGGCTTCTTCAACAATTATTTTGTGAAGCTCTCCGGCGACAGCCAGTTCCAACGCGACATGGAAAACGAAAGAAGCGCAGATGAAATCCGCGCTTCTTGGTCTGATGATATTGAAGAGTTCAAAGAAATCAGAAAAAAATATCTAATCTATTAGAACTTTTATCTTTTATCTTTTATCTCTTAACTTTTATCTCTTAATCTTCCCCGGATACTCCTTCAGCGCCTCTTCCAGGCACTTGATGGCAGCTTTCAGGTCGTCGATGCAGAGGCAGTAGGTGATACGGGCTTGATGGCGTCCCTTCTCGGGGTCGGCATAGAAGCCTGTGGCAGGAGCCAGCATGACGGTGGCGCCGTTGTAGCTGAAGTCGGTGAGCAGCCATTGGCAGAACTTGTCGCTATCGTCGATGGGCAGGTCGATCACAGTATAGAAGGCGCCTTTCGGCATCGGGCAGAAGCAGCCTGGAATCTTGTTGATGCCGTTGACGATGACGTTGCGGCGGGTGATGTATTCATTGTAGACACTGTCGAAGTACTCCTGAGGGGTGTTGACGGCAGCTTCGGCGAAGATCTGGCCGAATGACGGCGGTGACAGACGGGCTTGGGCGAGACGCATCGCGATGGCATAGACCTCGCTGTTACGGGTCACCATGCAACCCACACGGGCGCCGCATGCGCTGTAGCGCTTCGAGACGGAGTCAAACAGGATGGTGTTGCGTTCCAGTCCCTCGAGCTGCATCACGCTGAAGTGTTTGTGGCCGTCGTAGCAGAACTCACGGTACACCTCATCGGCGAAGAGGTACAGGTCGTATTTCTTGACCAGACCCGCGACCTTCAGCAGTTCCTCATGGGTATAGAGATAACCGGTGGGGTTGTTGGGGTTACAGATCATGATGGCCTTGGTGCGCGGGGTGATGGCCTTTTCGAAGTCCTCAATCGGAGGCAAGGCGAATCCCGTCTTGATGTCGCTGGGGATGGTGACGATCTTGGCGTCGCACAGTTTGGCGAAGGTGTTATAGTTGGTATAGTAGGGTTCCGGGATGATGATTTCGTCGCCAGGGTTCAGGCACACGGTGAAAGCCATCTGAAGAGCCTCGCTGCCGCCGTTGGTGACCAGCACCTGATTCGGTGTGACATCGATGCCATGACGGTGGTAGTAGTTACAGAGCGCGCGGCGATAGGTCTGGATACCTGCCGAGTGGCTGTATTCCAACACACCGTGGCTTTCTGCCATCTTGTTGGCGGTATCGGCCAAAGCCTTCAAGGCGCCGCTGGGGGTCTCGATGTCGGGCTGGCCGATGTTCAGATGATACACATGGATACCGCGTTCCTTGGCGGCATCAGCAAACGGAACAAGCTTCCGAATCGCTGATTGCGGAAGCTCTAAACCTTTGTTGGAAATCTGTGGCATAAAGGAATATGATTCAATTAGTTGTTGTTAAGGGGAGAGCCGATGCCCATGTCTTTTTCAGGAAGGGTCTCGTTGACTTGTTCCAGCACTTTTCCTGCGATCCTCAGAATCACGGTGGGATTCTGTTTGGCGTTGGAAGTCACGGTGATGCTCTTGTCGATCTTACCCACCTTAGTGGAACGATAGGTCACCTTGATGACGTCTGAATCGCCAGGAAGGATGGGTTCCTTAGGCCATGTAGGGACGGTGCAGCCGCAGGAGGATCTGGGTTTCTGAAGGATGAGGGGCTCGTTACCGGTGTTAGTGAAATGGAATTCGCACTCCACGAAGCCTTCGTTAGCGTTATAAGGCACTTCACCGTAGTCGTGCGTCAGTTTTTCGAATTGGATTTCGGGTCCGTTTTCAGTGGTCTTAACGTCCTGTGCCTTGGCGAGGCCCATGGCCATCACCAGAACACCAATAAACAATACAAGCTTTTTCATTGTTGTTATTTAAATTATAAGATGTGCAAAAGTATAAATATTTCTTTTAATGAGGAACAAAAAATGAAAAAGTTCAAAAACCATACCAAAATTTTTTTCCAAAAAGTGTTGCAGGTAACAAAAAATGTAGTACTTTTGCCGCTCGAAACATGGCGGGATAGCTCAGTAGGTTAGAGCGTCGGATTCATAACCCGGAGGTCATGAGTTCAATTCTCATTCCCGCTACCAACAAAAAAGACGGCTTAAGGCCGTCTTTTTTTAATGCGGAATTCGGAATGCGGAATTATTACCTCCGGAGGCTAATTCCGAATTCCGCATTCCGAATTCCGCATTAAATAAACTCTCGTATCATCGAAGTTTGCGGTATCTCCTTGTCGGGTACCGGCGTGAAGTAATGGATGAAGTGAAGGAGTCGATGGGCCTCGGTGTAGGCCGAACAGTTCTTTGGCACGCTGGTGAGGATGGGTTCGGCGTGGTTACGCATGACGGCGAACTCCAAAAGATACGAGGAGTTGAACATCATGTCGGCGTTTTCCTGAAAAGGATAGATCCACTGTTCCTCGGCGGCAATGACGTTGGGCCACTGTTCGATGGTCTGACGGGCAGTGAATGCACCTTTATTATAGTCACGTACGATACGGCGCAACAGACGGTTGTCGCTGGTCGGGATGATGTTGTGGTCGTCCAAGGAAGTGCTGGTAAGGGTGTTGATGAAGATACGGAACTTCACCGTGTCGTCGATATGGTCGGTGAGTCTCGGGTTAAGAGCATGGATGCCTTCGAGCAACACCACGGTATTCGCGTCGAGATGGAGTTTCTTGCCGTTGTATTCCTGCCGCCCCGTTACGAAGTTGAACTCCGGTATGTCGACCGTCTCCCCTGCCAGCAGCTTCTTCAAGTCGTGTTGCAGCTGCTCATGCTTCACTGTCTCGAAGTTGTCGAAGTCATAGTCGCCATTGGGCAGTTTTGGTGTATCCTCACGGTTGACGAAATAGTCGTCGGTCGAGAACGACTGCGGTTTCAGTCCGCAGGCCAGCAACTGGACGCTGAGGCGTTTGCAGAAGGTGGTCTTACCGCTACTGCTGGGACCCGTGATGAGAACCAGACGCACCCCGTTTTCCTTGTAGCGTTTGTATATTTCCTCCGCAATCTGGACAATCTTCTTTTCCTGAAGGGCTTCCGACACCTTAATCAACACATTGGCAAGGCCATTGAGACAGGCTTGGTTGACATCTCCCACGTTGTTGAGACCCATGATGATGTTCCATTTCAGGTTCTCGTTGAACATCTCGAAAGTCTTGGGTTGTGGGAAGAACGGCGCCAGCCGGCTCGGGTCGTGCCTGTCGGGAACCCGCAACAGCAATCCATGATAGTAGCGTTCCAATCCCCATAACTTAAGATATCCCGCAGATGGCACCAGTCGTCCGTAATAATAATCGGCAGTGTCGCCCAAAGTGTAGTAGTCCATATAAACCTGGCCACTGGTCTCGATGAGTTTAACCTTGTCTTCATAGCCCCTTTCACGGAAGATGCGCACCGCCTCCTCCGTCTGAACTTCATAACGGTGGAACGGTATGTCTTTGTTGACAATTTCCTGCATCCTTCGGCGAATAAGCTCGATGTCGTCGTCGGTCACCGCAGAGCCGTCGGCTTTGTGGAAGTTACAGAAATAGCCGTTGGAGATGGCATTCTCCATGTAGATCTTAGAGCCTGGGAACACGTCGCGAGCGGCCTTGCTCAGCAGAAAACAGAGCGAACGGAAATAGATGCGTGCTCCTGAAGGGTCGCGACCATCAACATATTCCACATCACGGTTGTTGTACACCTTGAAACGGAGCCCCTGCGGCACGTTGTTCACACGAGCGGAGACGATTTCATACGGTTTGTCGAATTCAAATTCAGGGAGCATCTCCTGAAGCGTCGTGCCTTCCGGGAAACTCTTGGTGGTACCGGTGTTGCGGCAATAGATCTGTAACATAACTAGGATTCGTTTTTAAACCGCAAAGATAGCACAAATAACTTGCATTTTCAAAAAGTTTTGTATTTTTGTCTATTGAATAAATTTAATAAATTTAGAATAATTATGGTTAAAAAATTACTAAACTTCAAGAAAGTCGCCATTCTGGCCGTTGCCTTATTAGCGGTTTCGTTTGGCGCAAAAGCTCAATCGTGGTACATCATGGGCGAATATATATGGAGTCCGCCCAACCCACAAGGCACTTTCAATGAACTCCATTATCAAGCTGAAGATGTGGAGATTAATGGCATGGATTACCACACCATCTACGCAGCGGGAGAGCGCAGCCTCCTTGGGGCCTATCGCGAAGAGGACAACCAGGTGTATTACTGCAAATGGAACGGAAGCGACTACGACGAGGAAGTGCTTCTTTACGACTACGACCTCGAAGAAGGCGATTTCTTCAACGACATGGATGACCATCCGATGCTGGTGACCTCCGTCACGACCATCACCGACTTCAACGGTATCGAGCGCAAGAAATACGACTTCATGTTCATCGGCCTTGAAGACGAGACCGAATACTGGATTGAAGGCGTCGGAAGCAACAAAGGCTTTGTCAACCGTGGCATCTACACCCCCACCAACCAAGGTGCCATTTTCCACTTGCTTTGCTATCATGTAGGCAACGAGCTCATCTACGTCAACCCTGAATACAATGCCTGCGATATCGATGACGTCAATGAAACGCCCAACAACGTCGTCAGCATCTATCCGAATCCGGCAAACAATGTCGTAAGGGTCTTAAGCGAAAGCAACACCCCCATCCGCAAGATCGAGGTCATCGACCTGCTTGGACGCATCGTGGCAACCGCCAACAACAGCGAATTCATTGACGTTTCAAGTCTTCCCGAAGGACAATATCTCATGAAGGTTTACGGTGAGACGACCATCATGAGGAAACTCACCATCGCAAAACAATAAAAAAATCCCAATATGAAAAAAAGCATTCCATTTCTGTTAGCCATGATCGCTTGCATTCTTGTATCGTGCAACAACCAGAAGCCTGAGACTGAGCCGAAGGGCAAAGCCAAGATCGGCCCCCAGGAACTCAACTTAACGTCGGACATCATGACCCCCGAGGTCCTTTGGGCCATGGGTCGCATCGGCGAATACAGCCTCTCGCCCGACCACTCGCAGATTGTCTATAATGTGACTTATTACAGCGTGGAGGAAAACCGCAGCGGTTCCACCTTATATATTATGAACGCCGACGGGGCAGGCAACCGTGTACTGTCCGACTCTGACAAGAGCGAATACAGTCCCCAGTGGCGCCCTGACGGCAAGAAGATCGGCTTCCTCAGTCCCAACGACGACGGCGTGATGCAGATCTGGGAGATCAACCCTGACGGCACCGGCCGCGAATGCATCTCCAACGAGGCCGACGACATCAACGGATTCCTCTACTCTCCCGACTGCAGCCAAGTGCTCTTCACCAAGGAGGTGAAGCTGAAAGAGACCGTGGCCGACATCTATCCCGACCTGCCCCTCTCCTCTGGCCGTATCAACAACGACTTGATGTACCGCCATTGGGACCAGTGGGTTGACACCTACGGTCACATCTTCGTAGGCAACATCAGCAGCGGCAAGCTCGAGGCCTCGTTCGACGCCATGGCAGGTGAGCAATGGGAAGCCCCCGTGCGTCCCTTCGGCGGCATGGAACAGGTGCAATGGCTGCCCGACGGACAGAGCTTCGTCTACTGCTGCCGCAAGAAGGTCGGCAAGGACTATGCCCTCTCCACCAATACCGACATCTACCAGTATTTCATCCAGAGTGGTGAATGCAAGAACCTCACCCTCGGCATGATGGGCTACGATCTCAACCCCGTCATCTCGCCCGACGGCAAATACATGGCTTGGGAGAGCATGGAACGTGACGGCTACGAGAGCGACAAGCAACGCCTCTTCGTGATGGACCTCGAGACCGGTGAGATGACCGACTACTCGGCCAAGTTCGACCAGTGCTGCACCGGCTTCAGCTGGGCCGACGACAGCCGCACGCTTTATTTCATCAGCGACGCCTACGCCACCGACCAGCTCTATTCTTTGAGCCTCGACAACGGTGAGATCAAGAAGCTCACCACGGGCAAGCACAACTACGTCTCGGTGCAGTTCAACGGCGATAAGCTGATCGCCGGTCGCCAGTCGATGAGTCATCCCACCGAGCTCTTTGCCGTGAGCCCCACCACGGGCGAGTCCGCACAGATCACCCATGTCAACGACAACATCTTCGACCAGCTCACCATGGGTGAGGTTGAAGAACGTTGGATCAAGACCACCGACGGCAAGCAGATGCTCACTTGGGTCATCTACCCGCCTCATTTCGACCGCAGCAAGAAGTACCCTGCCCTGCTCTACTGCGAAGGCGGTCCTCAAAGCACCGTGAGCCAGTTCTGGAGCTACCGTTGGAACTTCCAGATGATGGCTGCCAACGACTATATCGTGGTCGCCCCCAACCGTCGCGGCTTGCCGGGCTTCGGCCAGGAGTGGCTTGAGGAGATCAGCGGCGACTACGGCGGACAGTGCATGAAGGACTATCTGAGCGCTATCGACGAAGTCAGCAAGGAGCCTTACATCGACGAGAACCGCCTCGGTGCCGTGGGTGCCAGCTTTGGCGGCTTCAGCGTGTATTGGCTTGCCGGCCATCACAATGGACGTTTCAAGGCCCTCATCGCCCACGACGGCATGTTCAACCTCGACGCACAATACCTCGAGACCGAGGAGATGTGGTTCGTGAACTGGGACCTCGGCGGTCCTTACTGGGATTGGAACAACAAGACCGTCCGCAGGACTTACGCCAACTCACCCCACCTCTTCGTGGACAAGTGGACCGCTCCTATCCTGGTCATCCATGGTGGCCTCGACTACCGCATCTGCTTCACACAGGGCATGCAGGCTTACAATGCCGCCATCCTGCGCGGCTTGGATGCCGAGTTCCTCTACTTCCCCGACGAGAACCACTGGGTGCTGAAGCCCCAGAACGGCGTGCTCTGGCAACGGAGGTTCTACAATTGGCTGGACAAGTATTTGAAATAATTCGGAATTCGGAATGAGGAATGCGGAATTAACCTCCGGAAGTAATAATTCCGAATTCCGAATTCCAAATTCCGAATTCCGCATTCCTCATTCCGCATTCAATCATCCCATCCTCTGTCTGACCACCTCAAAACAAACAATCCCAGTCGCCACAGAGACGTTGAGTGAATCGATGTCGCCGGGCATGGGAATCATGAGATGCTGGTCGAGGCGCTTGAGGTAGGCGGGACTGATGCCGTCCTCTTCGGAGCCCATCATCACACAAAGAGGGCCTGTGAGATCCGATTTCCACAGGCTCTCTTTGGCTTTCTCGGTGAAGCCAACCACTCGCAAGCCACTGGCCTGGAGGAAATCGATCGCATCCTTCATGTTCTCGACACGACAAACATTAATTAAAGATAAGGCCCCGGCGGAGGTCTTCATGGCATCGCCATTAATCAAAGCCGAACCTTTGGCAGGGATGACGATGGCATCCACGCCGGCGGCGTAGGCCGTACGGGCGATAGCGCCGAAGTTACGCACGTCAGTCACCCGGTCGAGCATCAACACAAAAGGATCCCTGCCCTCCTCAAAAACAGCGGGAACGACCTTCTCCAACGGCTGGTATTCGATCGGGCAGATGAAGGCGATGACGCCCTGATGGTTTTTTCGCGTCAGTCGGTTCATCTTCTCCATCGGCACATACTGCACCGGAATGCCATTGGCACGGCAGTGGTTGGCGATCTCGGTAATCTCAGGCGAACGCACCCCCGCCTGGATAAACACCTTTTCGATTTCCTTCTGCGAACGAATCAGTTCCAACACGGGATGCACCCCGAATATCATGTTGTTTTTCTCGCTTGTTTCCATGGTAGGCAAATTTTCTTGCAAAAATAAAAATAAAACCACTATATTAGCAACGGAAAAACAAGAATCTAACAAAAACTATAATTAATTGATTATGAATAAGTTAAATATTAGTCATTATTTATTGGCATTGCTGTTTTTCGGCTTTGTGACTATGGGTTTCGCGCAAATGAACCATGCCACGCCCAAGGCGGGAAATGAATTGACCGAAGATTTCATCCAGCAAAACCTGGTATATCCCGAAGCCGATCTCGAGGCTGGCAACAAGGGCAAGGTGGTGGTGGCCTTCCATCTCGACGAGAAGGGCCATGGCAGCGACTACCGGGTCACGGAGACCTTCAGCGAGGCCGCCAATGCCAATGCTTTGGACATGGTGAGAAGGATTATCTGGAACCCCGCCACCAAGAACATGCTGGCCGTTGAGAGCGACATGGAATACACCGTGGAATACAGTGCCAAGGCTTACAAACGTTATTGGAAGAAGCACGAGCGTGTGGAGATTCCCCTGACTTTGGAATCGGACACCTCCTATCAGGTTTTTGAGACCCGTCAGTTGGAAGAGCTGGCCAAGCCTTATTTCCCCGACGGGAGCAGCATGGCTCAGTACATCCTCTCGAACCTCAAGTATCCCGAATCCGCCAAGATGTCGGAGGTAAGCGGCACGGTTCGGCTGAACTTCGTGGTGGAGACCAACGGCAACGTGTCGAACATCACCATCGACAAGTCGGTGGGCGCTGGCTGCGACAACGAGGCCATCCGCCTGTTGCAAGGCACGCACTGGATCCCGGCAGTCAAGAATGGGAAATACGTCAGAAGCCACAACTATCAGGACATCACGTTTACCATTGGGGCGAGGAACTATCAGGATGGAAACTCGTATTAACGAAAAACGGAGAACGGAGAACGGAAAATTATTAATAAATCAATTAATTATATTATGAAGAAACAATTTTTAATGGCACTGGTGCTCCTGATGGGAGTGGCAGCAATGGCACAGGAGGAGGCTGCGAAGAGCAGCAACTGGACTTTCAAAGGTAATGTCGGACTGAATTTCGCTCAGAGTTCCTACACCAACTGGGCGGCTGGCGGGCAGAACGCCTTGAACTGGCTCGGGACCTTCAATTACTCCGCCAACTATGCCAAGGGCAATTTCAAGTGGGACAACACTCTAAACACGGCATTAGGTTACAGCTACTTTAACTTCAAGCAGAAGCCCATCAAGACCGACGACAAGTTGGAAATCACCTCCCTGGCAGGTTTGAAAGCCACGGAGCATCTGAACTACAGTATGGAGTTGGCTTTCCGTTCGCAGTTCACCAAAGGCTACGACTACAAGGTCGACTCGACGGTTTACACCTCCAAATGGCTCGCCCCCGCCTATATCACCCTCGGTCTTGGTGTTGAATGGGTGCCCAACGAGCATTTCTCGGTGAACTTCGCTCCGCTGACAGGCCGTGTCACCATCGTCAACGACTCGATGCTGGCCTCCTACGGTGCTTTCGGCGTGAATGAGCTCGACAAGACCGACCCAGTGACACACCAACTTATCCACGATAGCGAGAAGACCGTCCGTTACGAATTCGGTGCCCGGCTGGCCGCCAAAATGAAATACACCCTCTTCACCAATGTTGACTATGAGTCAAAACTCGAGCTCTTCTCCAACTACCTCAATCATCCTCAATATATTGACGTGGACTGGCAGAACCTCCTCGTGATGAAGGTGAACAGCTGGCTCAACTGCAACATCGGGACTCATCTGATCTACGACTACGACATCAAGTTCCCTGTTATGGACGCTGCCGGCGAGCCCATGCTCGGACCCGATGGCAACCCACTTATGACTACAGGGTCGAAGATACAGTTCAAGGAAGTGTTGAGCGTGGGATTCCTGATTAATTTATAATTAAGAAAATGAAGAGAATTGGCGTGTTGTCCGACACCCATGGGACCATCATCCCGCAAGTCTTTGACTTCTTCAAGGATGTGGATGAGATTTGGCATGCCGGTGACATTGGAAATATTGAAACCGCTGAACAGCTCGAAGCCTTTAAGCCGCTTCGGGCTGTTCACGGCAACATCGACGACCACATCGTTCGTATGCAATACCCCGAGGACCAGCATTTCAAGGTGGAGGACGTACGTGTCTTTATGACCCACATCGGGGGCTACCCGGATCATTATATGCCCGAGGTAAAATACATTCTAAAGGATAGGAAACCCGACCTCTTCGTCTGTGGCCATTCCCATATCCTTAGAGTCATCTACGACAAAAAATTGAATCTGCTGCACATCAACCCGGGTGCAGCCGGTAACTCAGGTTTTCAGAAGAAAACCACCATGATCCGTCTCGTCATCGACGGAAAAGAAATCAAAGACATGGAAATCTTTGAAAAGGCTAGAGGTTAAAGGTGAGAGGTTAGAGGTATTTCTCACCTTTAACCTTTCAACTCTCACCTAATTCTATTGATCGATCTGACCTTGTCAATATCCTTCTTCAGGCCAGACGAAGCCAAAAGCATCATGACCAAAGCGATCAAAGGCAGGAAAGCGCCCCATGCCGGCCAACGGAACGAAGGCGCTACCGCAATAGCCGAACCCGTTTTCATCAGATAATAGACGAAAATAGTGGCAATCAGCACCACCGTCAAGGCGACGTTAATGCGCGAGAGCTTGAACAATTTAACGAATTGCTCCAATTTCACAGCGCGGAAAATCGACATAGAGATATAAAAACTGACCAGCATGATCGCCACAGTGAGGATCAGCAACGGCAGCGTGTAGATCGAGCTGAACGAGAGTTCAACACCTTGAGCCACCGAAACGACATTGACACCGTGTATGAAGAGTTTATAATAGGTGCCATACTCATCAAGATAGCTTGTTAAAGGCATAAAAAACAACAGACCGAGAACGACGGCCGAAAGGAAAAACAAAATGGATTGTACTCTCTGTTTCATGATTGTTTCTGTTTTAATTTTGGACTGCAAAGATAATAATTTGACGAAAAATGAAGAAAAATCTTGCGAGTATATAAATTTTCATTATTTTTGCCGTGATTTTTGAAAGAATCTAGAACAAAAATCAATTTCTCTAAATTTTTCCAAACACTTTTCAGGCCCTTTTATGTATAACATTTATGAATTGAACGATAAGACTTTGGACGATCTGAAGATTATCGCCATTGAATTAGGAATTGACGACGAAGGACGCAGCAAGCAACAATTGATTTACGATATCATTGACCATCAGGTGGAGCATCCCGAGACCGTGAAAAAATCGCAGGACGCAGCCCCGAAAAAACGCGGCAGAAAGCCCAAAAACCAAGGAGCTCAAGCACCCGTAGAAGCCACTCCCGAAAAGGAGACGCAACCAAAGCAGAAGAAAGAAAAACAAGCTCCTAAAGAAGAGGCTCCCCAAAAAAAGGAAGAAGCCCCAAAGACTCAAGAGATCCCCTTCCCCACTGAGGAAACGCCTGTAAATCCTAATCCACAAGCCGAATCCAAGAAAAGGGAAAAACGCCCGAGAATCTCACGTGAAAACCAAGCTCCCGTGGAGGCCAAAGAACCGCAAAGAGAACCGAAAGAGCCTCAAAAAGAAGCGCCAAAAGAGCCACAACATGAGCCCCAGAGAGATCAACAGAGAGAGCAGCAAAGAGAGCATCAAAAAGATAAAGAGCACAGAAAAGAGCAAAGAGAATTTAAGGAGCATCAACAAGTTAGGGAGAATAACAACCAAAACGTACAGAACGTAGAAAAGGAAAAGGAACAGAAAGAGCAGAAAGAGCAAAGAGAGCAGCGCGAACAAAGAGAACAGCGTGAGCAGCAGATGAACGCCGAAAAGGCTGAGAAGCAGCGCCGCGACGAGATTCTCAACGAGTTCGACAGCGTGGTGGTTGCCGAGGGCGTACTCGAAATCATGCCTGAAGGCTTCGGTTTCCTCCGTTCCTCCGACTACAACTACCTCTCCTCACCTGATGACATCTATGTTTCCACTTCACAGATCAAGTTATTTGGTTTGAAGACCGGCGACACCATTTTAGGCGCCATCCGTCCTCCGAAGAGTGGCGAGAAGTTCTTCCCCTTGGTGCGTGTGGACTATATCAACGGCCGTAAGCCTGAAGAGGTGCGTGACCGTATCCCATTCGACTTCCTGACACCTTTGTTCCCCAACGAGAAATTCACCATCACGGGTCACCAAGGCGGCACCATCTCCACCCGAATCATGGATATGTTCGCCCCTATCGGTAAGGGCCAGCGCGGCTTGATCGTCGCTCAGCCTAAGACCGGTAAGACCGTGTTGCTGAAAGAAGTGGCCAATGCTATTGCCGCCAACCATCCCGAGGTGTACCTGATCATCCTGCTCATCGACGAGCGTCCCGAAGAGGTCACCGACATGCAGCGCAGTGTGAATGCGGAAGTCATCGCTTCCACCTTCGACGAGCCTGCATCGAAACACGTTCAGATCGCCAACATCGTGCTGGAGAAGGCCAAGCGCCTCACCGAGTGCGGCCACGACGTGGTCATCCTGCTTGACTCCATCACTCGTTTGGCGCGCGCCTACAACACCGTGTCACCTGCCTCCGGCAAGGTGCTCACCGGTGGTGTGGAGGCCAATGCCCTCCAGAAGCCGAAGCGCTTCTTTGGCGCCGCCCGTAAGATCGAAAACGGCGGTTCGCTGACCATCTTAGCCACCGCTCTGATCGACACAGGCTCCAAGATGGACGAAGTCATCTTCGAGGAATTCAAAGGCACCGGCAACATGGAGCTCCAGCTCGACCGCCGTCTGTCGAACAAGCGCATCTTCCCTGCCATCGACATTGTGGCCTCAGGCACACGCCGCGACGACCTGCTCGTCGACGAGATCACACTGGCAAGAGTATGGGCACTGCGCACACACTTTGCCGACATGACGCCAGTGGAAGCCATGGAATTCCTGAAAGACAGGGTCGCCAAGACCGTCAGCAACGAGGAATTCCTGATGAGCCTCGACAAATAAACCATGAAGAAGTTCGCCGTCTTACTCGCATCTCTACTGTTTTCAGTGGTTTTGTGCGCTCAGGACAATGCTATTTTAGAGCAAATCCTGCAAGTCAACTCCGCCGCAAAGTCGTTCGAGTCCGACCTTCGCAATACTACCATAAAGCCGAAAAAGGAGATCGTGCTAGACGGCAAACTCTATTATGTCAGGCCTGACAAATTCGCCGCTTTGTTCACTAAGGATAGCTACATGATCTCCGATGTGAACAAGCTCAAGATCGACATTGGGTTGTTCCACGGCTCATTCGCCATGAGAAAAAGCGGCAAATTGCGCTCGTTGAGCAACATCTTCCTTTATGGATTCCAAGGTAAATGCGAAGACCTCGCTAAGGAAAACAACTATAGCATTAGCATTAAGGAGGTGGATGGCTATCAACAAGTCACCTTCACGAACAATAGGCGCAAAATCATAGGAGTAGGCTTCAAACAAGTCATCTACAAATTCGAGAAAGACAGCCTGATGCTTAGAGAGATCACACTGATCGACACCAATGGAACGGTTGACATTTACACCATTTCAAACGTCAAATATGACGTCACGGTGGATCCTCACCATTTTAATGTCCCTTAATACAAGGTCTTTAGATCATCAGTGGTCAAGCCATTGAAATCGCCTGAACTCATAAAAGCGCCAATGACATTGTGGCGTCGGCCTTTTTCTAATAATGCCATCAGCTCAACCTTGTTGTGAACCACCTTCAAGTCGGGACGGCCAAAACCTTCCATGATGCGCTCATCCTTCATCAGCTCCAACTTCTTGATGGCCACGGCATGGGGATCGTAAAACACGATGGCCGTATCAGCCAACTTCAAGGCATCGCGGTAATGGTCGATAAACACTTCGCTCAGGCTGCTGTAGGTATGCAGTTCAAACACCGCAATCAGATGTTTTTCCGGAAACTGTTCACGCAAAGCCTTAACACTGGCATTCACTTTAGAAGGTGCGTGCGCGAAATCGCGGAACACCAAATTATCGCCGTTTTCAAACAACAGCTCCAATCGACGAGCAGCGCCTTTAAACGAGGCGATGGCAGCATAGAACTGCTCATCGGTCACCCCGAGTTGCTTACACACCAAACGTGCAGCATTGATATTCTTCATGTTATGTCTGCCAAACACGCCCACTTCCCTCCTACTGCCATCAGGCAACAGCAAGGTGGTCTTGAGTCCATCGCTCTCAAAGGGATGCACGCCGTAGCCAAAAGTCTTGCAAGCGGCACCCTGGGCAATCTTATCGGCCTCCACGTCCGTCTGATCATAAATCAGGCATCCGCCAGGTTCGATGGTACGGACGAAGATGCGGAACTGCTCCAGATAGTTGTCGAAGGTCGGGAACACATTCACGTGATCCCAGCCAATGCCGCTAATGACGGCGATATGAGGATGATAATGATGGAACTTCGGCACACGGTCGATGGGCGAAGTGAGGTACTCGTCGCCTTCCATCACCATGTATTTGGCCGTCTCGCTGAGACGAACCATCACGTCGAAGCCTTCCAACTGGGCACCCACCATGAAATCGGTCTCAATGCCAACCTTTTGCAGGACATGCAGAATCATCGAAGTGATAGTGGTCTTGCCATGGCTACCGCCGATAACGATACGCGTCTTATCTTTGCTCTGCTCGTAAAGGTACTCCGGATAAGAATACACCTTCAGTCCAAGTTCCTGGGCACGCACCAACTCGGGATTGTCGATGCGAGCATGCATGCCGAGGATGACGGCGTCATAGCTCTTGTCGAGCTTCTCTGGATACCAGCCCCATTGTGGAGGCAGAATACCCTCTTTGGCGAGACGCGACTTGGATGGCTCGAAGATTTCATCATCCGAACCTGTGACTTCATAACCCTTGCGGTGCAAGGCGATGGCGAGGTTGTGCATGGCGCTGCCTCCTATGGCGATAAAATGAACCTTTTTCATAACGATTTGATTTGAAGCCGTAAAAGTAATCAATTTTATGTAATTTTGCGCCATGGAAGACAAAGAAAAACAATATCAGCTTCTTTTGAAGCAGGCGCAGGCTCTGGTTGACGGTGAGACCAACCTGATCGCCAACATGAGCAACCTCAGTTCGCTCATCCATTTCACCTTCGGTTTCTGGTGGACCGGTTTCTATTTCGTTGATGGCAAACAGTTGGTCTTAGGACCTTTCCAAGGACCGTTGGCGTGCACGCGAATCCCATACGGCAAGGGCGTTTGCGGCACAGCATGGGCTCAGGGTAAAACCCTCGTAGTGCCCGATGTGGAGCAGTTTCCCGGCCATATCGCCTGCAGTAGCGAGTCACGAAGCGAGATCGTAGTGCCTATCTTCAAGGATGGTGAGATGTGGGCTGAACTCGACATCGACAGCAAGGAGTTGAACACGTTTGATGAGATCGACAAAAAATGGCTGGAGCAAATCGTGAAAGTCTTAACCGCAGCATCCTGAGGCTGGCGATACCGAACATCATCAGCAACATCACCGTGCCTTTGTTGGGCTTGGTGGACATGATGCTGATGGGGCATCTCGACTCGGTGGCCTATCTCGGCGCCATCGGTCTGGGCGGCACCATTTTCAGCGTGATGTATTCCATCTTCAGCTTCATGCGGGCTGGGACGACGGGCTTTACCGCACAAGCCTACGGTGGCAACGACCATCAAGAGATCTCTTACGCCTTTTACCGTTCCATGTGCATCGCTTTGATCGCCACCCTGATTATATTGACCTTGCAAAGTCCCATCGAATGGATCGCCATGCAGCTTTTGAACGGCAGTCCTGAGGTGCTTCGGTACACATCCGAATATTTCAGGGTGAGGATTTGGGCGGCGCCCGCAGTGCTGAGTCTCTACACTTTCAATGGCTGGTACATCGGCATGCAGAACACCACCATCCCCATGACCATCGCCATTCTAATCAACGTGGTGAACATTGGGCTCAGCGTACTATTTGTCAACGTGTTCCACATGGGCGTTGCCGGTGTGGCTTTAGGCACTGTTATTGCGCAGTACACAGGCTTGCTCACAGCCATCGTTTTCATGGCAACGAAATACCGCCAATATCTTATCCCTATTGAGAAACGAATCCTGTTGCAGGCCGACAAGTTGAAACGATTCTTCAAGGTCAATACCGATTTCATGATCCGTAGTATTCTGTTGGTGCTGACCCTTGCCTTTTTCACCAACCAGAGTGCGAAATTGGGCGACGACATCTTAGCCGTCAACATGATTTTGATGCAGTTCTTCTACATCTTCAGCTATTTCACTGACGGGTTTGCTTACGCCGGCGAGGCTTTGGTGGGGCGTTTCACTGGGGCGCACGACCTCGACAATCTGAAGAGAACGGTGCGGTATCTATTGCTTTGGGGTGTAGGGCTGAGTGTGCCATTCACCCTACTCTACTGGGCTTTTCCCGATGCCTTCATCCGTCTGATCTCCGACCAGCCCGACATCATCGAGAAGGCCCGTCCCTACTACCTCTACATGGTATTGATTCCCGTGATCACTTTTGCCGCTTTCCTTTGGGACGGCATTTACATTGGAGCCACAGCCGCCAAGGAGATCCGTAATACGATGGTTATCGCATCGTTGTTGGTCTTTCTCCCCGCCTGGTACATCTTGATGCCTTTATACGGCAATCACGGCTTATGGATTGCTTTCTTGCTCTTCATGGTAGCCCGAGGCGTCAGCATGTCGGTGATGGCAAAAAGAATTTGGAGGTGTTAGATGTTATTCCTCTCGTTCCGCAAGTATTTCACAAGTGTCGCCGGCAAGGATAATAACAACATTTTAGATTTAGTTATTAATTCGTATATTATTTTTCAATTTAAATTTATTTTTCAAAGATACAGAAAAATGGAATTAAAATACGGTCATTAGATTTGCAGCTTGATGTCGGGTGGTGTCTCATCAAGCATTTCAGCAGCCGAGCCGTAGCCTCGCAACTACTTCCAGAGCGGTTCCTTCTTCCATCCTTTTGTGAAACCCATGGCAGCGACATCAACAGAAGGATACTTTAGCAATAGTTGCTTGGTGTCTTGGGTAAAAGTGTTTTGTGAATCTATGGCATTGAGCAAATAGGCGATGCAGCATAGTTGGGGATAGATTTTATCAGGAGGAAAAGAAAAGTCAAATAGCCACTTGTGTCCCAACAAGGATTTCGGCATTTGCGGTTTCAGGGCATAACGGCGGTTCCAGATACGCGAATGGTGAGCGCATAGATTACGTAACACCGTCAAACTTTCCAACCAGCTTATCAGGAATTCATGTTGTGGAAGTCCAAAATCTTCAGCCACAGATTTCTTATCGGCTTTGTCATAAAA
>JAEEGJ010011096.1_pt1 | contig 23030 bp, 16 predicted proteins | sample 8958761 | NCBI WGS metagenome assembly JAEEGJ01 (sample SAMN16246546, study PRJNA631951) | gut metagenome | biome: gut microbiome; feature: rumen; material: RS-attached | host: Bos | place: Iran: Karaj | collected 2018-10 | reverse complement strand
TGGTTGCTACACTGTTCACCTACACAGGTCCGAACTATGTTGCGATCCTCAAGCACCTCGGTAAGGACGATGAGGCTGCTGCAGCTCAGGCTGAGATCGATAAGATGAAGAAGAACATCATGGAGTCTGCATGGGACGGTGACTGGTTCCTCAGAGCTTACGACGCGAACGGCGAGAAGATGGGTTCCAAGGAATGCGAAGAAGGACAGATCTTCATCGAGCCGCAGGGCTTCGCGATCATGTCCGATGTCGGCAAGGAGCAGGGCGCTGATAAGAAGACCCTCGCTGCGATTGACGAGAGACTTAACACCGAGTTCGGTCTTGTCCTCAACAATCCTGCATTCACGAAGTACTACATCCAGTATGGTGAGATTTCCACATATCCGGGCGGATATAAGGAGAACGCCGGTATCTTCACACACAACAACGCATGGATCATCTGCGCGGCTGCTTATGCCGGCGAAGGCGATCAGGCATTCAAGTACTATTCGGAGATCGCTCCTGCATTCACAGAAGAGACATCCGACATCCATAAGACAGAGCCTTACGTATACGGTCAGATGATCGGCGGTAAGGATGCCGGTTCCGATATCGGCAGAACAGGCAAGAACTTCGGTCAGGGCAAGAACTCCTGGCTCACTGGTACAGCTGCCTGGAACATGGTCGCAATCTCGCAGTACATTCTCGGTGTACAGCCTGACTTTGACGGCCTGAAGATCGATCCGTCGATCCCGTCTGCATGGGATGGCTTCACGATTACAAGAAAGTATCGTGGTGCAGAGTACAAAGTAACGATCAAGAATCCGGATCATGTCTGCAAGGGCATCAAGAGCGTAACTGTTGACGGAAGCGCAATTGAAGGCAACATCCTTCCGGTATTCGACGGCGGCGTTCATAACGTCGAAGTCGTAATGGGCTGATAGTTACTGATTAATTTCGAGTCAGACGTATTCTTCCGCGGCAGCGGGGACGGGAAACTTCGCTGCTGTGGGAAATCGTAGGACATAGCCGATGAACTCGGCATCCCTCATCGTGTCTGCGGTGACTGGTCATACAGGACAACAGGCAAGGTGATTCCGTCCGCTCAGCCATATATGTATGGTGCCGCGGTTTCCTGCATGTGGGCTCATGTGGGAGAAGTAAATCAGACCTTCTGTTTGAGGAGACAGAAAACGGGAAGATTTGCTTTTATGTGCGGCTTCCGGAATATATGACAGGCATCGGAGAGATCGTTGGCCTCGATTGTGGACATATTCGCGAAAGACCTTTTGGGGTGGGAGCTTCCGTGAATCTGGACGGGGAGGTATCTGGCAGGTACCGGCGAACTGTCTATTACACAATCAGGCGACGAAAGGGGATCGGACGCATCTTTTAAAAGATCATCCGGTCTTATTTCATTTTCAGGAGGTTCCAATACGATGAAGAGTGAAAGAGCAAGATCAGTGATCGCACCTGCAGATCAGGTGCTTCGAAACAGATTCGGAGAGACGGTCGGGCAGGGTCCGGTCAGTGCTCAGTATATTTCAACACTCAATGGGGGAGTGGTTTTCGGAGTCGCGGGACTTCCTTTTCCGGCACCGGTTTGCGCCGCACTTCTGGCAGATGAAGATATCTGCAGAAGCATCAGTGCTTTTGCCGCTGCGAAAAAATCCGTACTGATCAAGAAGACACAGGGAAACTATGGCGCGTTCCTCGAAAAGGACGGAAATGTTGAAGAGATTTCCGGATCTGACGAGGGAAAGAAGCTTCTTTCCGAAGCGGCACCTGTCATCGAATATGCGGCCGAATGGGGCGGTAAGCTCGATGAGGGCGGCGAACTGATCTGTGATCTTGCATCTCCGGCACCGGGTCCGCATTACTATACGAACCTGCTGATCGGTAACCGTATCGGATTTGATCATCCGCTTCAGAGTACTCCGAAGAGTGCTATTGACCGTGTCGGCGGCGGCTGCTTCCGCTCCCACGCAGACACACAGGTACTCGCGACACGCTGGGACTATCTGCCTGAGCAGAACGGCTTCCCGGCGAACCGTCAGTTCTATCTTGTTGAGAACGGCAACGTGATCTTCTATTCCGGATCCGCGAAGCAGGATTCCGTTGAGAAGGCAGTCTGCCGTCACGCACAGAATAGAACCGTGATCGAGTACACACTTAAGGACGGACTTAAGGTCCGCCGTACGATCTTTATCCTGCCGCAGGAAGACGGACTTCCGGTAGCGACAGAGGCACAGCTGATCGAGATCGAAAACAGCGGTGCATCCAGAGATCTCCGTATCGTATATACCGGCATGTTCGGCACACAGGAAGTGCACGCGCTTCGTGAAGACGTTATCTTCAGTACTGTTGTTGCCCAGTCCGAAGTATTCTACGGCGATAACGATGAGATCCGCGCGATCTCCTTTAACCCGAATCCGAAGTGGACAAAGGGTAATATCCGCTACAATACACTTATGGTCCATGCTGACGGCAAGACTATCTTCCCGGATCAGTTCTGCGCACGCTACGCAGATTTCGTCGGCGCAGGCACACTTGAGAAACCGCAGTATGCAGCGATCCTTTCCAATGCTCATTCCCGTAAGGGCCCGGGCTTCTTCGCCGTATCTGCTCCGTTTACGATCGCATCCGGCGCGAAGGTTCAGGTCGATAACTTCACTTGTCTTTCTTCCGACTGCGTTAATCCGGACTACAAAGAAGACATCACCATGAAGGAAGAACTCGAAGCCTTGATCGAGCGTTTTGCAGATGCAAGCGCGCTTCCGGCCCGTCTCGAGAAGGTCATCTCCTTTACGAAGAAGTATGCTTCCTACATGCAGATCAAGCATGCGGATAAGGACTTCGAAGCTTATGTAAACAACAACCTGCCGTTCCAGGTATTCTATCAGACGTTTGTCTCCCGTTCTCTGGACTGGACCCAGAAGGGCTACCGTGAGATCGGCTTCCGTGAGATCCAGGACATCTTCGCTTCCATGTACTACTTCGCAGGTATGGGCGAGATCGAGTTTGTTAAGAAGCTCCTTCGCGAGTGGATCTCCAACATCTATAAAGACGGTTATGCCAACCATAACTTCTACTGGAAGGGCAAGGAACCGGGCTGGTGGTCTGACGACGCACTGTGGCTTCTGCAGGCACTCGACCGCTACATCAGCCTGACTGCTGACTATGATTTCCTGAAGGAAGAGCTGCCGATCGCCGGTGAAGAAGGAGAGAAGAGATCCATCCTTGAGACGATCAAGGCTGTATTCACATACTCTTACAAGATCTCCGTAGGCGCTCACGGCATCCCGCTCATCGACAGAGCCGACTGGAACGACTGTCTGCGTGTGGATCCGGACTGCGTAAGCGGCCCGGCAAAGATCGAGAACTATTACGAGCAGCTCAAGGCCAGCGGTAAGAAGTACGGCGAAGCCGCATACGAATCCGAGTATTCCGAGTCCGTCATGAACGGATGTCTCCTTAAGGTAGCCGTAGATGCCGCTATCGGCATGTTTAAGACCTGCGGTGATGCAGAATACGGTTCTTACCTTGAGAGCGTTTCCAAAGACCTTAAGAGCCGCATTAACGAGTATGCATGGAAGGGCGATTACTTCGCACGTGTTCTCTTTAACAGAAAAGATAAGCCGGAGCTCTCTTACCTCGGTGCACAGGGCGATGGTCTCGTGATCGAAGAGGGCAAGGTCGGCACATACTTCCTGAATTCTTTCAGCTGGGCGGTACTTGCGGACTGCGCTTCCGAGGAGCAGATCTCCACGATGCTCGACAGCCTCGACAAGAACCTCAAGACTCCGTTCGGATTCCGTCTCTGCACAGGCGTTGACTATCCGAAGATCGCGCCGAAGATCGACGTTGCCCTCTACTATCAGGGTGACCGTGAGAACGGTGCTGTCTTTAAGCACGCGAACATGATGGCTGCTGCGGCGATGCTGAAAGCAGCAAAGAGCGTTGACGACAAGGCGCTGGCAGAGCGTCTGGCAAAGACCGCTTTCTGGGTCATCGACTGCATCCTGCCATACAGAACACTCAAGTCTCCGTTCACTGTCTGCGGTAACCCGAGACTCTGTACACAGTACAATAACAGTGAGACCGGCGAGAACATCGGACCGACGCTGTCCGGTACATCGACATGGCTCCTGCTTTGCCTCTTTAACAGCTTCGGTGTTGACTTTACCAGCGATGCGCTGATCGTTGAGCCGATCCTGCGTCCGGATGATACCTCTGAAGATATTATGGTTTCTTCTGGAAAAGCACTCTACCACATTACGGTAGATAAGCCGCAGGGCTTTAAGAGAACCAAGGATGGCGTTTCCATCAGCGTAGACGGTTCTCCGATCGAGGGCGCACGTGTTCCGATCTTCAGCGACGGTGCAGTTCACGAAGTTAACGTTAAGTTCTAATCGGATTACACAAGATAAAAGTGACTGACTCAAAAACCCCGGACCATGATGATCCGGGGTTTGATTTAATCAGTTTTTCTCATTCGGTTAGGATGTGGTATCATTTGGAATATGGACGAGGGTAAACGGAAATCTTTCAAGGACGCTGTGATCAGCAAGTTCCAGACCGGTCAATCAGATGGGAAAAGGGACACGTTGTATCAGTTTATAAAGTTCGGTCTTGTGGGACTGAGCAATACTCTGCTGAGCTATATTATTTATCTTCTGGTGCTTTGGGTCCTGCATCCTTACGATCTTTCCTGGGATTACTATGTTGCGAATGTAATGAGTTTTCTGCTCAGTGTATTGTGGTCATTTGCGCTGAATAACAAGCTGGTTTTCCATGGCCCGAAAGAGAAGAAGGCTGTTCTGAAAAGCCTTCTGAAAACCTATCTGATGTATGCCTTCACAGGAGTTATCCTGGCAAATATTCTTCTTTATATCTGGGTAGCCCGACTGGGGATCAACAAAGTCATTGCTCCTCTGATCAATCTGGTCATTAACGTTCCGCTGAACTTTATCCTCAGTAAGTACTGGGCTTTCCGTAAACCTAAAGAAGAACCCCAAGAGCAGGATCAATAACGTATCTTGCCGGCAGCAACTGCCCGGAGATGTTCTCCATATGGCGAGTTCCCAAATGAGTCAGCACTTTCCAGAAGCTTTGCCTGATCAATGAATCCGTGAATGAATGCAATCTCTTCCGGTGCAGAGATAACGATTCCCTGACGCCTTTGAATCGTTTCCACGAAATTTGCTGCCTCAAGAAGACTGTCTGCGGTTCCTGTGTCCAGCCATGCGAATCCGCGCCCAAGCAACTGCACATCCAGGAGATCATTCTGAAGATACATTTGATTCAGAGTAGTGATCTCGAGTTCATTTCTGGCGGATGGCATAATCTGTTTTGCAAGATCTGCAACTCCGGCAGGATAGAAATACAGTCCCGTTACCGCATAATTTGATTTTGGTTCCTTTGGTTTTTCTTCAATGCTGATGACCTTGCCGGATTTGTCAAAATCCACGACGCCAAAACGCTCCGGATCCGGTACATAGTATCCGAAAACGGTTGCCCTGCCGTTTACTTCCGCGTTTGTGACAGCAGATTCGAGAATTCTTCTGAAGCCGTTTCCATAGAAGATGTTGTCACCAAGTATCATTGCGCCGGCCTTGCCGTCCAGAAATTGTTCTCCAAGGATAAATGCCTGCGCCAGACCATCCGGAGACGGCTGAACACAGTAGGAAAGAGTAATGCCGAACTGGCTGCCATCCCCGAGAAGCGCCTCAAAGCGAGGGGTATCGTTAGGTGTACTGATGATCAGGATATCGCGTATCCCGGCAAGCATAAGCGTCGAGAGCGGATAATAGATCATCGGTTTATCATAGATAGGAAGCAACTGCTTACTTGTAACTTTGGTTAACGGAAAAAGACGTGTTCCGCTTCCTCCGGCAAGAATAATACCTTTCATTTTTACCCTCCTCAGAATCTGGAAAAGTGATCAAATCCGCCCCATGCCTGGTCTTTCTCACTTAGAGTCAATGGTGTTCCATCAGAAAGGGTGTAGCCTGATGCAGAAGCATTTCCCGGATAGTCTCCAACAATGTCCGGCCACCCTATCCCGATCTTCGGATCGTTCCATGCGATTCCGCCTTCATCATCCGGGTGATAGAAATCATCGCACTTATAGCAGAACTCCGCGATGCCCGACAGGACAAGAAATCCATGAGCGAAACCGCGCGGAATCAGGAATTGCTTTTTGTTTTCTTCACTCAAAATCACACCATAGTACTTGCCGTACGTCGGAGATCCCTTGCGGAGATCGACCGCAACATCATAAACTGAACCGCGAATGACACGGACCAGCTTAGTCTGAGGATACTGCTTCTGAAAATGAAGCCCACGAAGCACTCCTTTGGAAGAACATGACTGATTGTCCTGAACGAAATGGAAATCCAGATAAGCTTCCCGCATGTCCTGTTCGTTATATGTTTCCATGAAGTAGCCACGGCTATCTCCATGGATAGCGGGCTGTATCACACACAGTCCTTTTATTCCGCCCACATTGTAATCTACATTGATTTGGCCCATAACCCTGTTCTTCCTTTCGGTGATTTCTATATTGCATCGATTTCGATGAGGTATCTGTGAAGTGCGTCTTTCCAGTCCGGAAGAGGAGTAAAACCCTGCTCTTCAAGCTTGCTCTTGTCCAATCGCGAATTAAACGGCCTTGCGGCTTTGCTCAGCCTGTATTCCTGTGAAGAAACAGGAAGGACCTTGGTAGATATTCCGGCCTGATTATAGATTTCTTTCGTGAAATCAAACCAGCTGATGTAGCCGCCTTCATTGGTCGCGTGATAGTATCCGTATTTTTCCGATTCCGTCATGTCAACGAGCAGCCTTGCAAGATCAAAGGTATATGTCGGAGTTCCGATCTGGTCGTTTACTACCCGGACCGTATCGTGTGTTTTTCCCACATTGAGCATTGTCTTGATAAAGTTTCTGCCGTTCTTTCCGAACACCCATGCAATACGTACGATAAAGTACTTTTCTAACGTTTCTGCCACAGCCAGTTCTCCGGCAAGTTTGGAGGCTCCATAGACATTCAGGGGAGCGTAGTTTTTATCATCCGGCTTCCAGGGAGCGTCTCCCTGTCCGTCAAAAACATAGTCCGTACTGATATAAAGCATTTTTGCATCTATAGAGCTGGCAGCTTCTGCAATGAACTTTGTCCCAAGGTGATTGATGGCATCTACTTTCTCGTGGTTTTCTTCATCTTCTGCTGCGTCCACAGCAGTCCATGCTGCACAGTGAACGATCACATCGGGACGTTCGCAAGTTACGATGTTCAGGACCTGGTCTTTGTCCGTGATATCCATCTGTATATATCCGGAAGCAGGAGCTGAGTTTTCCGGTCTGTCGGCGATATCTGACCCGATGACTTCGAAGCCGCGTTTTAGTGCTTCGTTTACAACATCATAACCTAATTGTCCGGCAACACCGGTGACCAGCAGTTTCATTTTATGCATCTCCAACTTATCGATTTTCGTACATTCTGGAATAGTAATCACGGTATTCTCCGGAGATGATTTCTTCCCACCAGTCGCGATGTTCAAGATACCAGCTGATCGTCTTTTTGATTCCATCTGCAAACTTTGTTTCCGGGAGCCAGCCGAGTTCCTGATGTATTTTGGTCGGATCGATCGCATAGCGCATATCGTGACCTTTTCTATCCTCGACATAGGTGATCAGGCTTTCCGGCCGGCCGAGTTCTTTGCAGATCATCTTAACGATATCGATGTTACGCATTTCATTATGGCCGCCGACGTTATACACTTCGCCGATCTTTCCTTTGTGAATGATAAGATCGATGGCACGGCAATGATCTTCCACATAGAGCCAGTCACGAACATTCAGTCCTTTTCCGTAGACGGGAAGAGGCTTGTTGTTCAGACAGTTGGCGATCATCAGCGGAATCAGTTTTTCCGGGAAGTGATAAGGCCCGTAGTTGTTAGAACAGCGGCTTATCGTCACAGGCAGACCGAAAGTCCTGTGATAGGCAAGTACAAGCAGATCCGCACCTGCCTTGGAAGCGGAATACGGAGAAGATGTATGAAGTGGAGTCTCTTCTGTAAAGAATAAATCAGGCCGGTCCAGCGGCAGATCTCCATATACCTCGTCAGTGCTTACCTGATGATATCTGATATTGCCAAATTCCCTGCAGGCATCCATGAGAACGCCGGTCCCTACTACGTTCGTCTGAAGAAAGACAGATGGATCTACGATAGATCTGTCCACATGGGATTCTGCAGCGAAGTTAACCACGATATCGGGATTTTCTTCCCGGAATAATCTGTATACTCCTTCGCGGTCACAGATATCCAGCTTTACAAAGCGGAAACGGGGATTATCCATTATGTCTTTCAGCGTTGACAGATTACCGGCATATGTAAGCTTGTCCAGACAAATGATCCTGTACTCAGGATGAGAAGACAGCATGTGGAAGATGAAGTTTGATCCAATAAATCCTGCTCCGCCGGTTACAATTATGTTCAAAGGACGTCTCTCCTCTCAGGTCAGTTTGCTTCGTCAGATTTTTCGTCGGACTTTCCCATGTTGTTCGTTTTTTCACTTATGATGTATCTCGGACGGGCTTTGGATTCCAGATAGATCTTTCCGACATATTCGCCTATCACTCCCAGACTGATAAGCTGGACTCCGCTGAAAAATCCGATCGCGGAAACAGTACTGGCCCATCCCGGAGTGGTGTTACCAAGAAAATAACCGATGAAGATATAAATGATCATGAAGAAACTGAGGAGTGAAACAAAGAGTCCGAATCCGGTTATGATCCGGATCGGCTTTGTGGAAAGACTGGTTATACCGTCAAATGCCAGCGCCATGCTCTTGGAGAATGGATAGTGGCTTTTTCCGGCCAGTCTGTTGTGCCGTTCGTAGTAAACGGATGTGCTCTTGAATCCGACAAGCGGGAACATGCCGCGAAGAAAGAGATTGACCTCTTTATAATTGCTGAATTCGTCAAGAACACGGGAAGAGACCAGGCGATAGTCGGCATGGTTATATACAACTTCTACGCCCATAGCCCTAAGCAGTTTGTAGTATGACTGTGCGGTGAATTTCTTCATGAAAGTATCTGTGTCCCGTTTGCTGCGCACGCCGTAGACGATTTCGCATCCGTCGTGATACTGTTTCACCATTTCGGTCATAACGGAAATATCATCCTGACCATCACAGTCGATGGAAATCGTAATATCGCAAAGATCCTTAGCGGTCATAAGACCACCCAGAAGTGCGTTCTGATGTCCTCTGTTTCTGCTTAGGCTTACGCCACAGAAATACTCGCTTTCCTGAGAGAAGGACTGAATCAGATTCCAGGTATTATCCTTGCTCCCGTCATTGACAAACATGATCCGGCTTTTTTCTGAGATCAGTTTGTCGCTGATCATGGATTCAAGCTGTGATTTGAACATGGGAGCAGTAACAGGGAGAACTTGTTCCTCGTTATAGCAGGGGATTACAATATATAAAACAGGATCACCCATATAAACCTCAAAGATGAAATACTAGCCTTATAATGATATTATAGTAATTGCTTAGCTTGATTTCAAATATAGGAGGCAGCGTGTTGACAGACGGAAAAAAGAGTTGTCCATGGAAGTGGTTGATCCTGACGATTGCTACGATGATTCTTTTTCTCGGAGTTCTTGAACTGGTTCATCCTTATTACTTTACCTGCGACGATAATCTGGATTCATATATCGCTGTTTATGATCATGCGGTGAAATCGGCACTGCACGGGGAGTTTGCGACTTATAACTTCCATCAGTTCATGGGCATTCCGTTTCTTTCTCACGGACAGACCGGCAGCTTCAATATCCTCACGTATATCTCATATGGATTAAGTTATCTGCTCCTGGGTCACCGCTATGGAGTGATCGAGTTTGTTTCTATTCTCCATCTGACAATGGGCGCGATCGGTATGTTCCTGCTTCTCAGGAAAATCAAATGCTCCAAACTGGCTTCGTATCTGGGAGCTGTTGCATGGGGACTGAACAGTTTTATAGTGTATCTGGGAAGAGCGTGGTTGGTTGTCATCATCTCAGCCGGGTTTCTCCCGTTTCTTCTGCTTTCCAGCTTGAACCTTGTTGAGAAACCGTGTTTTAAGACGTTTATTGCCGCAACTGTGTGGAAGACGTTATTCTTCTATTGCGCCGGACAGCCGCAGTTTTTTACTTATGCAATCATGGCTGACTTAATCTTCACGTTCTCCTATTCGATGATCGTAAATAAGAAATCATTCGGGAAGATTTTCAAATTATATGCACTTAGCGGTATCGCTGTTCTGTTTCTCTGCCTGCCGCTCCTTGTTCCGATGTATAAGGAGATATCCGAATCCGCCAACCGGGCGGGAAGCTACTCCTTTAAGGACCTTGAAGACGGAAAAGAATTCTTCGGCGGTCTTCTGGTTGCTATTTTATTTCCCTTTATGTCTGAGGGTGGGGCAACTCACATTTTTGATGTATTTGAATTCCATGCCGGTCATTTCGGATATGTGCTGACCGCAGCCCTGGCAGCGGGCAGTGTTATTCTTTTCAAGAAACCGAAAAAGCAGGAGGACGAGAGAACGAAAAAAGTCCTTCTGGCGATACTTCCTCCGCTGGTTCTCTCATTGCTTTATGCATGTTCGAGTCTGTTTCTGAAACTTGTCAGCTATATTCCGATAATCAATCAGTTCCGCTGGCCGATGAAAGCAGTCGAGTACTCGCTGATCTTTATCATCATGGCGGCAGCGGTACTGTTTGATGTCTTCGTGAAACATACGATTAAGGAGAAGCCTTCGGAAACCAGAAAGATAATACTGGCTTGTGCGGTCATCTCCGTCAATATTCTGAACTTTGCCGGACTTTACTATTTGTTCCCGCCGCAATTACGGGGTCTGAATAACAGTGCAGCGATCCCGTTCGAAGAAGATGGAGTCGACGTAATCGGCAACGACCGGTATGTTAGTGTATTCCTGACGCTGGGCGACTCTACTCCGTTTGATCATAACAGTTCCATGGCATATAACCTGGCTACGATCTATGATATGGACAGTTATCTCGGATATGATTCGATCGTTCCGACAGGCGTCTCCGGCAGGGATCCGTCGCTACAGTTCTCTTATGGCGGTATTATTGATCACATGACAGAATCCTCTATTGATGTATTCCGTTCCTGTGGTGTCCGCTGGTATGTGGTATATCACGGGGATGAGCGATACCTTAACAGAGAAGAGCAGGAGTTCCTGCCGAAGGTTAGAAATATGCTGAGTGAGAACGGATGTGAGATCCGTTACAGTTCAAAGGACAGGGACTTCTACTACGATAAGGAAGCTCCGGCAGTCGTGTCCGGTAATGATCAGGATTTCTTCTGCAAAATCTACGGGAACTATATCCGATTCTCAACAGATGCCGCATGGCAGGGTGGAAATGTCGACATTCACTACAACTATTCCGATAAGATGATTGCTACGGTCGATGGAGAAGAGACGGATATACATGTTCTTGAAGATGGTACCGGCATGCGGATCACTGTCCCGGAAGGTGAACATCAGATCAAGATCACGTATAAGGAGGAGTTCCTTCTGAATTTTGCCGTAGATATCCTTATATTTGCGGCTGTATGTACAGTGTGTGTTCTTTTCGAGAAAAAAACAAAGCGCGTGAAGAAAGATCCGGAGCAGGCAGACGTTCCCGCTGAATCCTAACCGGAGATGCGGATCACACCCCGTCTGACATATGGATCAGCAAAATCATAATCATAGTAATAGAGCATATATCCCCTGGTGCAGGAAACATTGTATGACGAGAACATATCACGAAGTGTCTTTTCATGATCCTGAAGATGATATGTGCAGAGGGCGATCTTCAGATCATCCTTTCGGGAAAGAAGTTTAGAAGCGCCATTCATAATGTTGACTTCATCTCCCTCGGCATCAGCTTTAATAAATACTTTCTCCTGTTCAAGATGATAGTCGGCAATAAACTGATCCAGAGTGATATGTTTATCATCGGAAAAGTTTGTGACATACTTTTCAACAATAGTAATCTTATCCAAATGATCTTTAAATGTGACTTTCAGAGCTTCTATCCAGCGGGAGTCGCATTCGAAAATATACGCGTGTTTTATCTTGTCGATAAAGAGAAAAGAGAAGAGACCCTCAGCGCCGCCGACATCCAGAATGATGCTGTCTTCGTCAGGTTTAAAAGAACTGTCCGTATAGCAGTGCGGCGATCGCGGATCCTGCTCCATCAGAAGGTTTTTCATGTATCGTGCAGCGCGGTATTTTGACTTGTATCCCTGACGCAGATAGATCCGTTTGCCGTCAAGAGTGTAATAGAACAAACCGGCAGCCGGGTCTTTTTCAACCTGGTAATCTTCCATACGATACTCTTTCGTAAATTCATACGGAAAGACCGTCATCGGATTCTTCTTTAATCGCTGTAGGTCTGATATGCTTTCACATAAAAATGCATGATGACACGGACGATCCACATGGGCCAGAACTTTCGGAACATGGTTATGTCTTCGTCTACGCGTTTCTGATTGTTGATGAAGGTCATACTTGTCGCTTCCGGATGGATCCGGTAATAGGTGAGCGGTTTTCTGACATATACAAAACCGCCTTTCTGACGCGCAAACTTCAGAAAAGTATCCCAGTCGAGCGAATACTTCAGCTCGGATGTAAATATATCTCCTGAGATCCGGGTCTTGTTATAGATTACCGAAGGGCAGCAGATGCAGTTTCCCAAAGACAGCATACGCTTTTTGAAAAAACGTATCCTTGATAAAAGAGGGAGTGCCATAGGAAAACGGAGAATGCGGCGTATCCTGCAATTTCTGTCCATGGAGATGTTTCCGTGGAGGATCGGACGATAATCTGAAAATGCCATGATGGCATCAGGTCTTTTATCGATCTTTTTCCGCATGGATTCGACATACTTCTCATTGTACAAATCATCCTGATGAGCAACTGTGACCCACCTGGCATCTGCTTTGCTGCAGGCAAAATTCCAGTCATTCTGTATATCGCTTTTCCCGTCGCGAACGAAATACGGCAGCCCGTGTCGTTCGGCAATATCTTTTATGTAGTCGCAAGGGGTAGATGTGCAGACAATTATGGGAGATTTCACAGTCTGTTTTTCTAACGAACAGATGCAGGCCTCAAGGTAAGGTGATTCTTTGTATGCGCAGACTGCAAATACATGTTCTTCCAAAATGCCCCTCCCACTTTCTTCAAGTTCAAACAGTCTTCGGTTGCTGAAACGGATTTCTTATCCGCCGTACAGAGGAATGTTCGGGTCCGGTGTAGGTGACGGCTCCGGTGTAGGAGTCGGTGAAACGTGGAAAGTACAGTCTTTCTGCGGGGTAAGATAGGAGTCTGCGATGAAGTAATCGGTGATATCGCAGTCGGCATCCTTGCAGTAATCTGTGGCAAGCATACCGGAAGATCTGCAGACGGTGGCCTTGACGATGTTGTCCGGCATGACGAAGTCTGCTCCCGGCAGGTTCTTATGGATCTTCTGCATGACAAAGTTCCAGATCAGCTGTGCGTTATTTCTGTCGCCCTTCGGGATCTCCGTCGTACGCAGACGGTTGTCATAACCGTACCAGACGGCCGCAGCATAATACGGCGTATATCCGCAGAACCACTTATCGACGTTATCATCCGTGGTACCGGTCTTACCGGCTACGGCGATGCTTTCTCCGTTTTCATTTTCGATAGGCTGGACCTTGCCTGCTGCTGTACCGGACTTGATTACGTCCTGCAGCATGCTGGTCATCAGGAAAGAAGTATCCTCACGGTAAACACGGTGCTGATCGGGCACGTGCTCGAGTACGACGTTTCCGTCACTGTCGAGTACCTTCGTATAGGCATAAGGCTTGGTGTAGATACCGCCGGTCGCAAAGGTCGTGTATGCCGCAGCCATCTCCAGAGGAGACATACCGGTATTAAAACCGCCGACAGCTGTCGAAGGATACTGCTCAGTCAGTCGGTCGATACCGACTTCGTTTAAGAACCACAGTGCCATCTCGGCGCCGACATCGTTCCATACCATTACGGCGACAGTGTTTCTCGAAGAAGCAACCGCCTGACGGATCGTGATCGGTCCCTTAAACTTACCGTCGGAATTCTTCGGCCAGGCTTTGTCCGGATTCGACGGGTCGAGGTGGGATTCCTTATCTTCGTAGATCATGGACGGTGTGATCAATCGGAGCTCGAGTGCCGGACCATAGGCGATCAGCGGCTTAATAGAAGAACCAGGCTGACGCTTGGCATCCACCGCACGGTTCGTACCGAGGTTGACGGTCTTCTCGCCGTATCCGCCCTGCATAGCAGCAATCGCGCCGGTCTTGACGTTGATGATGACCATGCCTCCCTGTGGCTTCTCCGGGTAATCCTCGAGGGATTCCGGATCCGTCTGGAAGAGAGACTGTGTCGTAAATGCCTCATCCATGACTGCCTGGACATCGGCCTCCATGGTGGTGTAGATATGGTAGCCGCGGTTATATACAGTCGTTGCCGCGAGGGAACGGCTGATGTTTCTTTCGTGCTGGACATCGGAGATGACCTCGGAGACCGCGTACTCAACGAAATAGGAGTTGATGGATGTCGCGGAGGAAGTGGACTTGGTCTTAAATACCAGCTCCGTATTCAGTGCGTTTTCATACTCTTCCTGCGTGATGTCGCCCAGTTCGTACATCTTCGTCAGAACGATACGCATACGGCGCATCGCGTTTCTTCTGCCGGATTCACGGAGTGGATTATAGTAGGAAGGGCTCTTCGGAAGTCCCGCGAGAAAAGCGCACTCCGCGAGCGACAGTTCTTTTGCATGCTTACCGAAATAATTCTGGGCGCCGGCCTCGATACCGACGTAGTTATTACCCATCGGAGCGAGGTTGATGTAAAGCTGCATGATCTCATCCTTGGACAGCTGCTGCTCGAGCGTCATGGCGGAGAACCATTCCTGAACCTTTCTCTGTGTGGATCTCTGGTCCTGGCCGGTAATGAGCTTAACGGTTTGCTGAGTGATCGTGGAACCACCGTGGGAAGCCGTACCGCCGTTAAACAGTGCTGACAGGACGGCGCTTCCGATACGCTGTACGTCGATACCGGAGTGCTCGAGGAAACGCTCATCCTCGATTGCCATGATGGCCTCGTCGATATAAGTGTTCTTAACATCGGTGTAGGGAACATAGACACGGTCAACGTTCTCACTACCTGTCAGCTTGGCAATAACCGTTCCGTTACTGTCATATACGAAGGAAGTCTCTACCGAGTCGGTCATGGAGATATCCGAGATCGACAGCGGTGTCGTCGTGGATATGTAGCCGATCAGCATGCCGCCGCCAAATCCGCCGACAAGGAAACTGACGCAGAGTAGAAGTATAACGACTGTCTTTAAGATCGTCAGACATGCCTGGAGGACCTCGACATACCAGTGACGGTTATGCGCGGCGCGGGTCGGCTTACCCTTCAGGCGGGAACGGAGTTCGTCCGCCAGTGCGGAATCTTCCGGGGCGCAGGGGATCGTGCTGCGCTTCTGGGCAGCTGCGGCTGCGGCCTTTGCTCTGGAACGGTCGTAGATCTGCTCGCGGGAATACCCCGAACCGGCAGCTGCCTGGGCGGGCTCGCGGGCCTGTGTTGCATCCGAAGCAGGAGCCTTCTTCGGGGAAGATCCGGATCTCGGAGCTCTTTGATTGTTGTTATTTGTTCCGGACGGACGACGTGAGGCGTTGCCGTGCGGGCGGTTATCAGACATAACGTACCTTCTTCAGGTCCTTTGTAGGGGATCATAAAAATCCACACTAATAATACCAGTAATCGGCATAATTGGAAAGAGAAGGCAAGTGCGCTATAATAGGAGCATAAAAGTAAAGAGGATTTTAGGGATGGGCATTTTTGACAGCGGCAGAGTGTTTACCGGCAGGTGTGTCGGGGTTTCAAACGAAGGCGCGGGCGTAGTCCGCATCGAGGAAAAAGGCGCGAAGGAAGACGGAATGAAGATCTTCGTTCCTGATATGCTTCCCGGTGAGAAAGCCCGTGTGAAGATCACGGAACGCAAGAATAACATGACCTACGGGGTGAAGACCGCTTCGGCCACACCCTCGAAGAGCCGCGTAAAGCCGATCTGTCCTGAGTTCCCGCGCTGCGGCGGCTGCCAGCTCCTGCATGCATCCTATGAATGCCAGCTCCAGATGAAGGAGAGCATGGTGAAAAACTGTCTCGTCCGGATGGGTCACTTCCCCGAAGATGCGATCCGCGCCTGCATGGAGGCAATCGTTCCCGCGAAGGACCAGTATTATTACAGAAACCAGATCCAGTATCCCGTTGAATACAGCCGCGAAAAAAGATGCGTAAATATCGGACTTTATGAGAGATCCAGCCATAAGATCGTCGAGCACGAGAAGTGCTTCCTTGCTGACCCTGCCGCGGAGATCGTACGCAAGGTCTCCCAGATCTTCTTTTCTGACCTTTCCCGTATTGATGCGGCAAAAGCACTGCGCCAGGTCGTAGTGCGTACCGGCCTCATGTCGAAGGAGATGATGGTCATCTTCGTAATCAGTAAGCAGGTCACGATCGATGCGGAGAAGTTTGTCGAAGACTGCAACGAAGCCTTAAAGCAGGGGAAGAATGGCATGCGCCTGATCAGTATCTGGACCGAGGAACGTCCGGAGGGAGTCAAGTGGAAGAACCCCAAAGGCGTATGGACGAATATCTGGGGAGAGACCACGATCCGCGAGTTCCTCGATAACCGCGTATTCCGTATCTCACCGGATTCCTTCTTCCAGGTAAACTCGAAGCAGGCGGTCGTGCTTTATAACAAGATCAAGGAATACCTGCGCTATGACGGATTCCTGCCGAGAGTACTTCTCGACCTTTATTGCGGCACCGGAAGTATCGGCATCTTCTGTTCCGATGCCTGCCATCACCTGATCGGAATCGAGTCGGTAGAGTCTGCCGTGATCGATGCGAGGAATAATGCGAGATCGAATTTTATCGACGACACCGAGTTCATCTTCGGCAAGGCGGAGGATTATGATTTCGGCAGCATGATGCCGGATGCCGTCGTCGTCGATCCGCCGAGAAAGGGATGCGATGAAGCACTCCTGCGAAAGCTTCTCGACCTTGGCCCGACACGCATCATCTACGTTTCCTGCAATCCGGCAACCCTTGCCCGTGACCTGCAGCGCTTTTTCCAGCTCCAGCAGGAGAAGGGTGTGAAATATGGTATCAAGAAGATCTGCCCGGTCGACATGTTCCCGGGAACCACGCATGTGGAGACGGTAGTGCTTCTTTCCAAGGTTTCTCATGCTCCAAAACAGGATTTGAAGATCGGAGAAGAATGATCATCAGATAAAAATCTCTCTTCCATCAAAAAGTGCGTTACTTCCCATCTCTCTTTTCCGTCTATATAATTGAGATGAAAGAACAGGAGCAAAAGTCATGGAAGATAAATGCATTATCGAATTATTCTTTCAGCGTGATGAATCGGCAATCACGGAGAGCCAGAAAAAATACGGCTCTTATTGCCGGGCGATCGCCCATAATATCCTTCACTGCAAAGAGGATACAGATGAGTGTGTAAATGACACATGGCTCCGCTCATGGAACAGCATCCCGCCGGAAAAGCCCAATCGGCTGTCTGTTTACTTCGGACGTATCACCAGAAATCTGGCGATCGACCGGTACAGAAAAGAACGATCCATGAAACACGGCGGAGGACAGACCTCGATCTGTCTGGATGAACTGAGCGAATGCATCGGCGCGGAAGATCCGATCGAGGATACTCTCGTGCTCAAAGATCTCCTTAATTCTTTTCTTTCTTCTCTTCCGGAAAAGCACCGGCATATATTTCTTTTCCGGTACTGGTACATGATGCCGGTCTCCGATATTGCCGATCACTGCGGCATGACTTCTGATGCTGTGAAGATGCTTCTTAGCAGGACCAGAAAGAAACTGGAGAAATGCTTGAAGAAAGAAGGTTTCAAAAAATGAAAAACGAAGATAAATTACTCGATGCGATCGGTATGATCGATGAAGAACTTATCCCTGAGATGCCGAAGGCGAAAGAAAGTGCAGCGCCGGTCAAACATAAAAAGACCGGAAAAAGCAGAAAAGCATTCTGGATCGAGATCGGTATTGCAGCGGCAGCTGTGATCCTTGTGGTCGCTATCGCACTTCCGAAGGTGCTGTATAAAAAGAAGAATAGAGCTGTCAAGGCGGAAGCAGTATATCCCGAGATGGCCAAATGTCCGGAATCGGTTTCTCCCGCTTTGCGAGGGGATGATTATGATCCTGATGCTTATCGCGAACAATTTGAAAAGTGGAGGGCATCCCGCGATGAATTCAGGAATCAGCCGGAAGGATACGCGGATGGATTTAAGAAATTCCTGGAGAAGAGTACGGGTACTTTTGCCGAGGAGGCAGAAGATAAGAACTTCGTATATTCCCCGCTGAGCCTGTATCTGTGCATGTGTATGGTTGCCGAGGCGGCCGACGGCAATACGAGGCAGGAGATCCTCGATCTTCTTGGTGTGTCGGATATCGAGACGCTCCGCTCCACTTCAAAAGCACTGTTCCTGGCAAATTATGTGGATGACGGCGCAGGAAAATGTCTGCTCGCCAATTCCATCTGGATGAATAACAGGTTCGATTATAAGAACGATACGGTTGAGAGGATCGCGACGGAATATCTCGCCTCTGTTTTCAGCGGAGATCCGGAAGATGAAAAGTATGTAGAAGAATTCAGAAACTGGCTCAACCGCCAGACAGACGGTCTTCTTACCGACTATGTGGATGAACTTGGTATGGATCCGAATCTGCTTCTGATGGTCGCCTCAACGATCAACTACAATGGCAAGTGGGGAATGAGATTTCATGAGGATGAGACAAAGCCCGGGACATTCCATGCTCCGACCGGGGATGTCACCTGCGACTTCATGAATATGGAATATGAAAAATTCTACTGTTGCACCGGTGATGGCTATACAGCGATCGAACTTCCGATCACCGACAATGGTAAGATGCGGCTGATCCTCCCGGATCAGGGGACATCTGTTCAGGAACTCATGAAAGAAGGAGACTTTATCGGTTTTCTGAATGACAATCACCCCCACAATGATCCATTCGATGAAGCCATGGTCGACCTGTCGCTTCCGAAGTTTGATGTATCGTATAAAAACGATATGATCGATGAACTCCAGAAGCTTGGAGTCCATGATGCATTTGACGAGAATAGGGGAGACTTCGGATCGATCACGGATCAAGGACCGGATGATAAGATCTATGTTAAGCAGGTGGAACAGGATGTTCGTGTCATGATCGATGAAGAAGGCGTAAAAGGTGCCGCTATCACGATAGCAATGGCCGTTGCACAATGCGCTCCGTCAGACAAATACACCTTTGTATTCGACCGTCCTTTCATCTTCGAGGTATTCTCGGATACCGGCGCACCTCTTTTCGTCGGTGTGGTGAATGACCCGACAAGTAAATGAGATTGTTCATTCGTTAACAGGTCATAAGTTAGTATGTGGGGGGGTGCTCATAAAGAGCACCCCCTTTCGTCTACTAGTGGACCCAAGAAGAATAGAAGTTAACGATGGAGATGTGTTGTATAATATTCTATATTCAGACAGTTTCGATTATGACAGAATAAGGAGGTTTCTCATGGCTGAACTTAGATGCCCGCATTGCGGAAAGACTTTCTCGGTAGATGATACAGAAGTAAACTCGATCGTACAGCAGATCCGGGACAAAGAGTTCGAGAAGAATGTGAATTCCCGTGTAAATGAGATGGAAGAACATCTCCGCGAGGTCCACGAAGCCGATATCGAAGCGCGTGAGAGCAAGATTCGCCTGAGTGTGCAGGAAGAGCATGACAAGGAGATCCAGAAGCTCCAGGCGCAGGTAAGAAAAGCAGAAGAGAAGGCCTCTGCACTTCAGAGCGAGCTGAACTCTTTTGAAGATAAGAAGACCATTGCCGTGATGGAGGCAGTGAATAAGATCGAGACAGAGAAGAGAGATCTTGAGACGAAACTTACGAATGAGAAGCGGGACCTCGAGACGAAGCTGACCAATGAGAAGCACGATCTGGAAAAAGCACTGGTACAGGAAAAGGATACGAGAAAACTCCTTCTGGATCAGAAGGATGAGCAGATCGCATACTATAAAGATCTGAAGACGAAAATGTCCACGAAGATGGTCGGTGAGACGCTCGAGCAGCACTGCGAGATCCAGTTCAACCAGCTCCGCGCGACGGCTTTCCAGAATGCGTATTTCGAGAAAGACAACGACGCCAGGACCGGAAGTAAAGGCGACTATATCTATCGGGAAACCGATGAGAACGGTGTGGAGATCATCTCCATCATGTTCGAGATGAAGAACGAGATGGACGAGACCGCGACGAAGCACAAGAACGAAGATTTCTTCAAAGAACTCGACAAGGATAGGAAAGAGAAGAACTGTGAGTATGCTGTCCTCGTGTCACTTCTTGAGAGTGACAGCGAGCTTTATAATGCCGGTATCGTCGATGTTTCCTACCGCTATGACAAGATGTATGTCGTACGGCCGCAGTGCTTCATTCCGATCATTACACTGCTTAGGAATGCGGCGAAAAATGCGCTTCAGTATAAGCAGGAACTGGCGATCGTCCGAAATCAGGATATCGATATTTCTAACTTTGAAGAGAATCTCCTGAAGTTTAAGGATGACTTCGGAAGAAACTATAATCTGGCGCACTCGCACTTCGAGAAAGCGATCGATGAGATCGACAAGACGATCCAGCATCTCGAAAAGGTCAAGAAAGAACTTCAGGGGTCTGATAACAATCTCCGCATCGCAAACAGAAAAGTCGAGGAAGTCGATGTGAAAAAACTGACAAAAGGAAACCCGACCATGCAGGCCAGGTTTGAAGAGGTCCGTAAGAATAAAGAACTCTGATCCTTAGTTCATCATACGCCTACAACGAGGAGGCACCAGTAAGTGGTTCCATTTACTGTAGCGTATCCGATGCCCATTTTATTAGCTTTATCCTTCGTCATGATCTTGTAATGACCATCGGAATTTTTCCAGGTCTCGTAAGCAGCACTTATTGAGCCTGGTCCAGCGGCGATGCATTCTCCTCTGTAAAGATAAGAAGAGAATCCCACATCGAAAATAACGTCCTTTCCACTACTACCGTTCGGACGGGTATGTGAGAAGTCGGAGCTAAGCTCTATAGCACGGGTACGTGCACCTTTGCTCAAATTACTATCTAAGGAGAGAGGGGCGAGCCCTTTGCTCGAACGTTCTGCATTGACAAGACTCAAGAATTCCTCAGCACCGGAACTGGAAGCATCTCCGCTTGGCTTCGGCTTCGGTGTAGGAGTATTCTCCTTCGGAACCGGAGTCGGTGTGTTTTCCTTGGGTGCAGGAGTGGCGGTCGCCTTTGGCTTCGGTGTAGCTGTGGCCTTCGGCTTCGGTGTGGCAGTAGCCTTCGGAGCTTTAGTAGGATTGCCGGACGATGTTTCTGTTGTGCCAGCACCCGGTGTTGTTTCCGCGCCGGAAGGAGCTGTGGAGTCTGAGTCGGATGGATTGAAATTGATGGAATCCGTAAAAGACTCGGTAGGTTCTTCGGAAACTGATGAGCTGGCGGAAGTATCTGTTACTTCACCGGAGGTCTCGGAAGATCCGGCGGTTAGCGATGTTGTAGCAGACGGCTCTGTCTTCTCCGCAGATGTAGCGGAAGAGTCGGCAAGAGTCGGCTCGCTTTCTTCTTTCGCCTTGTGCTTCGCACAGGAAGACATGGCAAAAACGGAGATGATCAATAGAAGTCCGATGGTAAGTGCTAAAGGTGTGTTTCTCTCTGAAGATTTGTGTTTTTTCATCTGGTCAGCATCCTGTGTTTTTGAAGTTAGTATTGTGTTTATTATATAAGGTGGACACTTTAAGTGCAAATGCTTTTGGCGTTTGAGGATGCGGATGTGTTCCTGATTCACAGATTATGCTCCTGATTTTTCAGATTACGGGTATATGGTAAAATGAAAAACAGGATACATATTCTAAAAGAGGGTCGAGGGAAAGATCATGGAACTGTCATCTACACCACGCGGAGAGCGCATCTATATCGGTTTTTTCGGCATGAGAAATGCCGGTAAATCCAGCGTAGTCAATGCTTTTACCAATCAGGAGATCGCGATCGTTTCCGATGTAAAAGGAACAACGACGGATCCTGTGTATAAGGCGATGGAGCTTCTTCCTCTGGGCCCTGTCATGATCGTGGATACTCCCGGTATGGACGATGAAGGCGAACTCGGACTTCTCCGTATCGAGAAGTGTAAAGAAGTCATGGCGAAGGTCGATATCGCGATCCTTGTCGTCGACGGTACGCTCGGCATGAGCGACGGCGACCGCATGCTGAAGAAAATGTTTGAGGAGAGAAATCTTCCTTATATCACGGTATATAACAAACTCGACCTGGTACAGCAGAGAGTCGGGAAGGGAAGGACCCGTGAAGTCCCGCAGGACAGCATCTGGGTGTCGGCATCCGATAAGATCAATATCACTGACTTAAAAGAGATGGTGGCGCATCTGGTGGTCGATCCGAATAACGGAAGAAAGATCATTGCCGATCTGATCAATGAGGGGGATATCGTGGTTCTTGTTACCCCGATCGACGAGGCCGCTCCGAAAGGCCGCCTGATCCTTCCGCAGCAGCAGACGCTCCGTGATATCCTGGACACCGGCGCGATCGGCGTGGTGACGCAAGTCCCGCAGATACCGGAAGTCCTTGCTTCTTTGGCAAAAGCACCTGCCCTTGTCGTTACGGACAGTCAGGCGTTTAAAGAGGTAAATGAACTGGTTCCGGAGGATATTCCTCTGACGTCTTTTTCGATGCTCTTTGCACGCTATAAGGGAGATCTCGGGGAGGCGATACTGTCTGCAAACTATCTCGAGAAACTGGAGGATGGCGCGAAGATCCTCATCTCCGAGGGATGCACGCACCACCGCCAGTGCAATGATATCGGCACGGTAAAGCTTCCGAAGATGATTGAAAAAACGACAG
>JAEEGJ010011090.1_pt1 | contig 23039 bp, 14 predicted proteins | sample 8958761 | NCBI WGS metagenome assembly JAEEGJ01 (sample SAMN16246546, study PRJNA631951) | gut metagenome | biome: gut microbiome; feature: rumen; material: RS-attached | host: Bos | place: Iran: Karaj | collected 2018-10 | reverse complement strand
AATTATCGGCTTTCTTTTCAGTTAATCAAAAAAATGCCTTATCTTTGCAATTAATTTGCAATGATGACAAGAGCATGATGCGCGCTTTGAAGTGGTTGGGAATAGCCGTTTTGATTCCCATACTGCTGTTTGCTTTGCTGGCCGTGCTGCTTTACTTGCCCCCCGTTCAGAACTGGGCTGTAAAGCGGGTGGCGGCTATTGCGTCGGAAAAGACGGGCATGGAAATCAGCGTGGAGCATGTGAATCTTGAGTTTCCGTTGAATCTTGGTGTTGAGGGCGTGCGTGTGATCAAGCCCCGAACAGGTGCGGCTGGCGCCGATGCGCTCCAGAAAGACACCGTGGCCGACATCAGTAAGATGGTGGTCGACGTGCAGCTGAAGCCGTTGCTTAACGGTCAGGTGGAAGTGGATAAACTCGAGCTCAGCGGGGTTAAGCTGAACACCGTGGAGTTTATCTCGGACACTCAGGTGAAGGGAACCGTCGGGAAGCTCTCGATAGAGAGTCACGGCATCGACCTGAAGGGCGAGCAGCTGCGTGTGAATACCGCCCAGCTTGAGGGTGCAAACCTGGATGTTTTGCTCAGCGATACGGCTCAGGTGGACACCACCGAAAGCACGAACAAGTGGCGGATATTGGTCGACGACCTCAGCGTGAAACAGTCCGACGTGCGCGTCCATCTGCCAGGCGACACCCTTCGTGTGGCTGCCCATCTAGGCAACACCAGCGTAAAGAACGGACACTTCGATTTGGGTAAGGGTGAATACAAAATAGAACGGTTCGACTGGAAGGACGGAGGGTTGAAGTATGACGATAATTCTGTCGTACAAACTCCTGACGGAATGGACTTTAACCATATTTCGTTAAATGAAATCAACTTGGGCATTGACTCCCTCTCCTATAGCGCAGGGAAATCATCAGTCAACGGTTCAAACCAGCAGCAAGGTTCAGAAAATAATGGCTACTCTTTGAAACTGAACGTGCGCGAAGCTGCCATGAAAGAGAAGAGCGGCGTGGAGCTGCGCGAACTGTCGGGTGGGGTAGAGCTGAACGACAAGCGCCTGCGCGTTTCCGACCTGAAGATGCGCACCTCGGAGAGCCGGCTCGACGGGCGGCTGGCCATGGACCTGAATGCCTTCGACGATGAGAATCCGGGCAAGGTGCATGCTACCCTGGACGGTTCACTGGGCAAGCAAGACCTGTTGCACGTGCTGGGAAAGACACCCAAGAACTTTGCGCGCCGCTGGCCCAACCAGCCGTTGTCGGTGAAGGGCGTCGTCTCGGGAAACATGCGCCAGGTGAAGTTCGACGGACTGAGCGTGAAACTGCCTTCGGCCATCGACTTGCATGCCAGCGGATACGTGACCAATCCCACCGACCCCGACAATATGATTGCCGACGTTGACCTTGACGGAAAGACCGGCGACGTGGGATTCCTGACCGAGCTGCTGCCCAAAGATGCACTCGACGGCGTGAAAATCCCCCGCGGCATCGGGCTGAAAGGTTCCGTTAAGGCGCGCGGCAAGCGCTATCAGGCCCGCTTTGCGGCCACCGAGGGCGGCGGAAAACTGAGCGGCGACGTGGACCTTGATGCTGCCACGATGACCTATACCGCCGACTTGAAGGCCTCGAACCTGAATCCCCGCCACTTCCTGCCGTCGCTCGACGCAGGCCCCTTCACGGGCAGCGTCCAGCTGAAGGGCAGCGGTACCGACCTGCTGTCTAGGAAAACCCGCCTGCAGGCCAATGCCAATATCAGCAGATTCCGCTTTGCCGGCTACAGTCTCGACGGCATGAAGGGAACCGCCAACATCAGTAACGGCCGTATTCATGCCAAGGTTGACAGCCGCAACCCGTTGCTGAACGGACTGATTTCCATCGACGGACTGACCAATACGAAGAACATACAGGCCACCATCGGAGCCGACCTGGCCCATGCCGACCTGCAAAAGCTGGGCATCACAGACCAGCCCCTGACCGTGAGCAGTTGTCTGCACCTGGACATTGCCACCGACATGAAGGACAACTACAGCGTGCAGGGCTATGTGAGCGACATCACCATCCGCGACAGTTCACGCGTTTACAGGCCCGACGACGTGGCGCTCGACGTGATGATGCGCCGCGACACCACCCATGCCGTGATAGATTGCGGCGACTTCCATCTGAACGCCAATGCCCGCGGAGGCTACAAGCAGCTGATGAACCAGGCCGACCGGATGGTGAGTCAGATAAAGCGCGACCTGAAGCAGCGCAGGATAGACCTGGCAGCCCTGCGGAGTACGCTGCCCATGGCCACCGTGAACATGACGACCGGCAACAACAACTTCATCGTGAAGATGCTGGAGCGGCAGGGCATCTCGTTCCGCGATGCCGATATCGACCTTGCTTCGTCGCCCCTGACGGGAATCAACGGCAACGTGGCCATCAACAAACTGAATGCCGACAGCATCCTGATAGACACCGTGAGATTCTTTATCCAGACGGACAGCACCCACATGACCTATCGCGGACAGATACAGAACAATCCCGGACATCCGCAATATGTGTTCAACGCGCTCTTCGACGGCTATCTGCTCGACAACGCGACGGGCGTCAACCTGACGCTGTTCGACGAGAAGGAACGCACGGGCGTGAAGCTCGGAGCCGTGGCAGAGGCCCTCGACAGCGGACTGGTGGCGCGGTTGCTGACCGACGATCCCATTCTGGGCTACAAGAAGTTTAAGGTGAACGAAGACAACTATATTTACCTGGGCGACGACAAGCGAATATCGGCAAAGATAGACCTGCAGGCCAGCGACGGGCAGGGCATACAGATTTATACCAACGACGAAAACCAGGAAGCATTGCAAGACCTCACCGCAAGCCTCCATCGCTTCGATTTGGAGCAGGTGCTCTCGGTGGTGCCTTATGCCCCCGACATTACCGGAATCATGAACGGCGACTTCCACATCATTCAGGATGAGCACGACACTTCGGTATCGTCGTCGCTCTCGATAGACAAGCTTACCTTTGAGCGTAATCCCATGGGCAATCTATCTTCAGAGTTTGTGTATATCCCGAAGGGCGACGGCACCCACTATGTGGACGGCATTCTCTTTAAGGACGAGGCCGAGGTGGGCACCATTGTCGGTACCTACAACCCGAAGGGAAAGGGCGACCTCGACGCCACTTTGTCGCTGAAGCACCTTCCGCTCTCGCTGGCCAATGGTTTCATTCCCGACCAGATAATCGGTTTCCAGGGTTATGCCGAAGGCGACCTCTCGGTGAAGGGTTCGCTCGACAGTCCGCAGGTGAACGGACAGGTCGACCTCGACAGCTGTTACCTGGTGAGCGAGCCCTATGGCATGGCGCTCCGCTTCAGCAACGAACCAGTGCGCATCGTGGGCAGTCACCTGACGCTGAAAGACTATCTGCTCTATGCCTACAACGATAATCCCATCCGGGTGAACGGTACCGTTGACTTCTCGAATCTCGACCAGATGGCGATGGACCTGCGAATGGTAGGCCGCAACGTGCAGGTTATCAAGGCAAAGGAAACGCCCAAGAGCATTGTCTACGGAAAGGCATTCGTCAATTTCCTGGCCAGTCTGAGGGGTAATGTCGACAAGTTGCGTATGCGCGGAAGGCTCGACGTGCTCTCATCAACCGATATGAGCTACGTGCTGCGCGACTCACCGCTGACCACCGACAACCAGATGGACGAGCTGGTGAAGTTTACCGACTTCACCGACACCACCTCGACGGTCGTCAGCCGTCCGAGTCCCAGCGGATTTGAGATGGACATGACCATCGACGTTTCAAGCGGCGCCCACATCATGGCCTATCTGAATGCCGACCATTCAAACTTCGTCGACCTCATGGGCGGCGGCACCTTGCGCATGCAATATAATAATGTGGACGAGCTGCAGCTGCGCGGAAAGTATACGCTCAACAACGGCGAGATGAAATACTCGCTGCCCATCATCCCGCTGAAGACCTTCACCATCAAGGAGGGCAGCTATATTGAGTTCACCGGCGATCCCATGAACCCGCGGCTTAACATCACGGCAACGGAGATAGTGAAGGCACCCGTGTCGAACGACCAGGGAATAGGGGAGAGCAAGACCTTCGAGTGTGGCGTGGTAATCACCAAGACGCTTAACGACATGGGCCTTGAGTTCATCCTGGATGCCGAGGACCAGCAGTTGCAGGAAGAGCTGCAGAGTATGGGTGCCGAGCACAGGGGCAAGCTGGCTGTATCGCTGTTGGCCACCGGAATGTATATGGCCGACGGCAACACCAACTCGTTCTCGATGAACTCCGCATTGAGCGCATTCCTGAACAGTCAGATAAACAACATCACGGGCAAGGCCCTGCGCACGCTCGACCTCTCTTTGGGCATCGACAATTCGATGGATGCTGCGGGCAATTCCCACATGGACTATTCCTTCCGTTTTGCCAAGCGCTTCTGGAACAACCGCCTGAAAGTGTCGGTGGGAGGAAAGGTAAGCTCGGGCAGCGAAATCAACGACCAGAACAAATCGTTCTTTGATAATTTCGACTTGGAGTACCGTCTCGACGATACTGCCAATAAATACATAACAGGATTCTATAAGAATAATGTCTACGACTGGCTGGAAGGCTACACCCAGCAATACGGCGTGGGCTTCACCTGGAGGCGCACCCTGCAGACGCTGGGCGACATCTTCAGGTTCAAGGAAGAGCGGCCGCTCATGCGCACGAGTTCCTCAACGACGGAAACCAGGACCGTAGCGCCAGCTGATTCTACGGAACGGGAAAAGACCAGAAAAACAGAACAGGAGTGATGGAGAATATGAAGAAGTGTATATCCATAATGGCATTAGGGCTTCTGCTGACAGCTTGCAGCACTACAGAAGGCGTGCCCGAGGGCGACCAGCTCTATACGGGTCTCACCAAGATAACGTACGAGAACTACGAGCCCTGCGACCATGCCGACCTGATGAAGGAAGAGATGGAGAACTCGCTTGCGACTGCTCCTAACGGAGCCTTGTTCGGCAGTTCGCGTTTCCGTTTTCCGCTCCCCATGAATCTGCTGATTTGGAATGCATACCATAAGTCGGAGACCAGCTTCGGCAAGTGGATGGCCTCTTCGTTTGGCAAGGAGCCGGTGCTGATGAGCCGCGTGAATCCCGAGCTGCGCGCCACGGTGGCCCGCTCGGTGCTGCGTTCCCACGGCTATTTCAACGGCAACGTGACCCACCAGGTGGTTCAGACCAAGAATCCCAAGAAGGCAAAAATAGGCTATACCGTCAACATGGGCCACTTGTGGACCCTCGACTCCATTTCCTATCTGGGATTCCCCTATGGCTGCGACACGCTCATCAGCCAGACGCTCGACAATGCCAGGATTCATCGCGGCGACCCGCTCGACGTCACCACGCTCAACGAAGAGCGCGAGCGCATTTCCAATTTGCTTCGCACCAACGGGTATTTTTACTACCAGCCCACCTATAGCTATTATCTTGCCGACACGTTGGCCGTGCCGGGCAAGGCCCAGCTGCGCTTCCAGATGTCGGACGATGTTCCCGACGCTGCCCGCCGCCAATGGTATATAGGCAAGGTGAACGTTGAGTTCCGCCGTCGCATGAGGGAACAGCTCGACAGCGTCCGCCAGCTGCGTAACCTGTCGATTGCCTTCAATGGCAAGCGTCCTCCCATTCGTCCGCGAGTGGTGCTTTCCAATTTGCGGTTGCGCCCGCGTCAGATGTACAGCTACGAAAGACATCTGGAATCCATCGAGAAGGTGAATGCTATGGGTATCTACAGCATGGTTGATTTCCAGTTCACCCCGCGCGATAGCACCCCCGAATGTGATACGCTCGACTTGAAACTGAGCTGTGTTTTCGAAAAGCCTTACGACTTCTATGTGGAGACCCGTGCAACAGGCAGCAGCGTGGGACGTCTGGGACCTGAGGTCGTGGTCGGTCTTTCCAAGCGTAATGCCTTACGCGGAGGCGAGAAGTTTGATGTGTCGCTTCACGGCTCATACGCCTGGCAGCTAAACGGCGGCAGCAACAACTATTACGAATACGGATTCGAGACCTCGCTGGAGTTCCCCCGTTTAGTGGCACCGTTCTTTGGCGGGAATCGTCCGGTTCGAAGGAGCGACGGCACCCGGCGTCGGCCCCGCCGTTTCTTCTCTACGCCCACCACGCTGGCGCGCATCAGCAACAATGTGATTAACCGTCCGGGTTATTTCAACATGAACACCATAGCGGCAGAGTGGACCTATAAGTGGCAGACTTCGGCCACCAGCCGCTTCCAGTTCAGTCCTCTCACCTTGCAGTACCAGTTCAAGAACAGGATGTCCGACGAGTTTAACGTCCTGAGGGATTCATTGATGTTCATCAACTTGATGATGGAAGACAAGCTGGTGCCTCAGATGCGCTTCACCTATACATATAGCAGTCCGGCCAACTATCGTAACCCCATCAACTGGGAAACCACCATTTCTGAGGCAGGTAACCTGACCTCGCTGGGAATGATGGCCTTCGGAAAGAAATGGAACGAAAAGAACAAGAAACTCTACAAGACTTCTTATTCGCAGTTCCTGAAACTGGAAACCGATTTCACAAAGACCTGGAGTCTGGACGAATACTCCTCGCTGGTGGCTCACCTGAACCTGGGCGTGATGTACTCGTACGGCAATAGCTACAAAGATACGGCTCCTTTCACAGAGTATTTCTACGTAGGAGGTGCCTCCAGCCTGCGCGGCTGGCCTGCGCGCTATATCGGTCCCGGTGATTTCACGCTCGACTTCGATAACCGTTCGTTGCGCTTTGTCCGCATCGGTACCATCAAGGCTATGGCTAACTTGGAATACCGTCCCCGATTGTTCGGTAATCTTTACGGCGCAGTCTTCCTCGATGCCGGTAATGTGTGGCTGCACGAGAGTCTTCTCAATAATACCTTTGGAAACTTTGATGATATCGAAGCAGCTGAAGTTCCGGAAACGGACCCCGCCGAGCTGGATGATGAAACAGTAGACAAAGTTGTAGATTTCCTTTCTTCTTTGGATCATGGAGACATTCGAACCAGCAGGCTGGGCAACGACTTTGCCTTGAATACGGGCATAGGCCTACGCTACGACTTGGGCTTCATCACCCTGCGCCTGGACTGGGGACTCGGACTCCATCTGCCTTACCAGACAGGCCGCTCGGGCTATTTCAATGCCGATACGTTCGGGCGCGACCAGACGCTCCATTTTGCCGTGGGCATGCCGTTCTAAACTATTTTGGGAAAATACTTGGACGTTTCACGGAAAACGACTATCTTTGCACACATATATTTTAACCTAATTATAAAACAAGCAAATATGAAACCAACGCTTTTCTTATTGGCAGCAGGCATGGGCAGCCGCTATGGCGGCCTGAAGCAGCTCGACGGGCTGGGACCCAACGGTGAGACAATCATGGACTATTCCATCTACGATGCCATCCAGGCAGGATTCGGCAAGGTGGTGTGGGTAATCCGTAAGGATTTCGAAGAGCAGTTCCGCACACAGATACTTTCCAAGTATGAGGACAAAATCAAGTGCGAGCTCTGTTTCCAGGGTATCGATGCCCTGCCCGAAGGCTTTTCTGTTCCCGAAGGCCGCGTGAAGCCGTGGGGCACCAATCACGCCGTGCTGATGGGCAAGGATGTCATCAAGGAACCTTTCTGCGTCATCAACTGTGATGACTTCTACAACCGCGACGCCTTCATGGTGATCGGCAAGTTCCTTTCTGAGCTGCCCGAAGGCTCAAAGAATGCATACGCCATGGTTGGATTCCGCGTAGGCAACACGCTGAGCGAGAACGGTACTGTGGCCCGCGGCATTTGCTCAAAGGACGAGCTGGGCAACCTGACCACCGTGGTGGAGCGCACCGAGATTGTGCGTTGTGCCGAGGATGGTTCCAATGCCGGAGCTGCCAGCGAGGAAATCCGCTATAAGGACGAGCAGGGCAATTGGGTGGCAGTAGACGAGAAGACACCCGTGAGCATGAACATGTGGGGCTTCACCCCCGACTATTTCGACTATAGCGAGGATTATTTCAAGGAGTTCCTCAGCGACCCGAAGAACATGGAGAACCTGAAGGCTGAGTTTTTCATCCCGCTGATGGTCAATAAACTCATCAACGAGGGAACGGCCACCGTCCAGGTGCTCGACACCACCAGCAAGTGGTTCGGCGTTACCTATGCAGCCGACCGTCAGGGAACGGTTGACCGCATCCAGTCGCTCATCGACGACGGCACCTATCCCGCAAAACTATTCTGAGCGTTTCCCCATCCATAATCTAAGCGTGTCGGCGGCTGCTCCGATTGGGAGTTGCCGCTGATGCGCTCTTTTTTGAAAAATAATCCGCAAAACCTGCGGGTATTGCCGTTTATTTTTTGTATCTTTGCTCCCCGTATGAATATTGATCTCCTGAATTTTGAAGAAGTAGGGCAGCTGCTGGCACTCATCGAAGAGTCGGCACATATCGTCATCTGCGCTCATCGCAGTCCCGACGGCGACGCTTTGGGTTCTTCGCTTGGACTGGCGGGTTATCTGCGCAGTCAGGGCAAGGAGCCTGTGGTCTGCGTGCCCGATATGTTCCCCGATTTCCTGCAGTGGCTGCCTGGCGCACAGGCCATCATGCGTTTCGACAAGCGTCCCGACGAAGTGAGAAAGCTGATGGCCGAGGCCGACCTTATCTTCTGTCTCGACTTCGGACAGCCCGACCGCCTGGGCGATATGGCTACGGCGCTTACCGAGAGTCCTGCCCCGCGTGTGGTCATCGACCATCATCCTTCGCCTGAAATGGATTCTGTGCTGATGGTGAATCGTCCGCAGATGAGCAGCACCAGCGAAATGGTGTTCCGCGTCATTTGGCAGATGGGCGGTTTCGAACAACTCACCCAGCAGGATGCCGCCTGCATCTATTGCGGCATGATGACTGATACCGGCGGCTTTACCTATAACTCCAGCAATCCCGACCTGTTCTTCATCATCTCGCAGCTGCTCACCAAAGGCATCAACAAAGACAAGATCTATCGCAACGTCTATAACAATTATTCCGAGTCGCGGCTCCGGCTGATGGGCTATGTGATGTATCAGAAACTGGTTGTGGTGCCCGAGAAGCATGCAGCCTACTATGTGCTCACTCGCCGAGACCTGCAGAAATTCCACTTCATGAAAGGCGATGCCGAGGGCCTGGTCAATATGCCGCTGCAAATCAAGGGCGTCAAACTGAGCATCTCGCTCCGGCAGGATACCGAGCACGACCATCTGGTGTGGGTAAGCCTGCGAAGTGTCGATGATTTCTCGTGCACAAAGATTGCCCAGAAGTATTTCAATGGCGGCGGTCACCTGAATGCCTCGGGCGGACGGCTGAACTGTTCCATCAAGGAAGCCGAGTTCATTGTGCAGCGAGCAATCACAGAACTTCAGTTCTGACGCGTTAAAAAATAATAAGATACGATGATTATCGGCAGATGCTTGCCGCCTAACCCCTAAAATTTTACTACCTTTGCAGGCGAATCATTTTAAACTGTTTAAGAATGAAGATTGGAAATCATATAGCAACTGGCAAACTCTTGGTCATCGCGCTGCTCTGCGTGCTGGCGGCCTCGTGCAGCAAATACGAGACCTATGCCGAGCAGAAGGAGGCTGAGTCGGATGCCATCAATGCTTTTATTGCGAAGAATAATATCAACGTAATCAGCGAAAGCACGTTTTTCTCAAATGGCAACGTTACCGATCTGTCACGCAACGAATACGTGCTGTTTGCCAGTTCCGGCGTATATATGCAGATTGTGCGCAAGGGCTGCGGCGAGAAGCTGAAGAAGGGCGAGACGGCCACCGTGCTCTGCCGTTTTTCTGAGCGCAACATCAAGACCGATTCGCTGGTTGTCAACACCAATACCGTTTCCTTCCGTCGATTCTCCGACAAGATGAACGTTACCAACACCCTCGGCAACTTCACCGCCTCGTTTATCAACGGCGAGAGTTGGATGGTTGACGCCTACAAAACCACCTCGGTTCCCTCCGGATGGCTCGTGCCGCTGGCATACATCAATATCGGCCGTCCCACCACCGAGGACGAAGAAATAGCAAAGGTAAATCTGATTATCCCTCACTCTCAGGGACATGCCAGGGCTACGCAGTACGTTTATCCCTGCTATTACGAAATCACCTACGAGCGAGGACTTTAAAATAAAATCGTATGACACTTATCAAATCCATATCGGGCATCCGCGGAACTGTTGGAGGCCCAACGGGTGATACGCTCAACCCGTTAGACATCGTGAAGTTTGTAACCGCCTATGCCACTTTTATCTCGAAGAGCAAGGGACAAGAGGGTAGCGGCAAGATTGTCGTTGGCCGCGATGCCCGCATCTCAGGCGAGATGGTGAAGAACGTGGTTTGCGGAACCCTGATGGGCTATGGCTACGACGTTATCAACATCGGACTGGCTACCACGCCTACCACCGAGCTGGCCGTTCGCATGAGCGGTGCCGACGGCGGCATCATCATCACCGCCTCTCATAATCCGCGTCAGTGGAATGCCTTGAAGCTGCTCAACAGCGAGGGCGAGTTCCTCAACAAGGAAGAAGGCAACGAGGTGCTTCGCATAGCCGAGGAGGAGGCGTTTGAGTATGCCGATGTGGACCATCTGGGAAAATACATTGAAGACGACACCTTCAACCAGCGCCACATCCAGAGTGTGCTTGCCTTGCAGCTCGTCGATGCAGAATCCATCCGCAAGGCCGGCTTCCGCGTTTGCGTGGATGCCATCAACAGCGTGGGCGGCATTATTCTTCCCGATTTGCTGCAGGCCCTTGGCGTTGATTACGAGATACTGAACGGCGAGGCCAATGGCGACTTTGCCCACAATCCCGAACCTCTGGAGAAAAACCTGCAGGGAATCATGGGCCGCATGCGCGAAGGCGGCTTCGATCTCGGCATCGTTGTTGACCCCGATGTGGACCGTCTGGCTTTTATCTGTGAGGACGGCACCATGTTCGGCGAGGAATACACACTCGTCAGCGTGGCCGACTATATTCTTTCCCACCAGCCGGGCAACACCGTTTCCAATCTTTCGTCCACCCGTGCCCTGCGCGATGTCACCGAGAAGCATGGCGGCAAGTATACAGCTGCTGCCGTGGGTGAGGTGAATGTCACCACCAAGATGAAGGAAGTGGGAGCCGTCATCGGCGGCGAAGGCAACGGCGGCGTCATCTATCCCGAGAGCCACTATGGCCGTGATGCATTGGTAGGCATCGCCCTGTTCCTGAGTTCCCTGGCTCAGAAAGGCATGAAAGCCACCGAGTTGCGCAAGACATTCCCCAACTATTTCATTGCCAAGAATCGTATCGACCTCACTCCTTCCACCGATGTCGATGCCATCCTGGTGAAGGTGAAGGAGATGTTCAAAGACGAGCAGGTGAACGACATCGACGGCGTGAAGATTGATTTCCCCGACAAGTGGGTGCATCTGCGCAAGTCGAACACCGAGCCCATCATCCGCGTCTATAGCGAGGCCCACACCATGGAAGAGGCCGACGCCCTGGGCAAGCAGATTATGGACATTGTCTATAAGATGCAGGGATAAAGCGTAGTAACACACATACGTTCGACAAAAGCAAATAAACCATTTTTTATTTGCTTTTGTCTTCGTTTAATCGTATCTTTGCAACCGAAATATTCCTTAGGGAGATGGTTGAGGAAAAGAAATTCTGGAAACGCGACGAGGTACAGTGGTTCGTACTCCGGCTGAAATGGAAACCCGTTGAGGTGCTGGAAGAACTGCTGAAGGCAGAGGGCAAGGAGACCTTCGTGCCCCGGAGCTATGTGCTGCGCACGGACTCACGTGGGCGGAAGCATAGGGTGCTGAAGAACGTGCTTCCGGAATTGCTGTTTGTGCATGCTTCGTTCGATTTCCTCCAGCCATTTGTACGCACGGCATTCTATGGTCACGGGCTGACGGTTTCGTTCTGCAAGAAACGCGAGAACGAGGCGAACAGGGTGATGGTGGTGCCGACTTGGCAGATGGAACCGTTCATCAAGGCCACACAAAATCTTTCGGAGCGTATTCTCTATCACCGGGCTGACGAACTGGAACTGGAGAAGGGCGTGCATGTGAAGCTGCATGGCGGACCGCTCGACGGACTGGTGGGAGAGGTGGCTCATCTGAAGGGCAAGCGCAAGAAGCGCCTTGTTCTCAGACTGATGGATTTCACCGCCATCTCAGTTACTACGGTGGAGCCGGAGTTTATTGAGGTCCTGAAGGACAGTTAATGTAGAATTGAGAATGTAGAATGTAGATTTATGATTACCAGGCAAGCCCAGTAACTCCTAATTTCAAATTTCAAACTCCTAATTCACTCCCCATCCCCCAAACTCGGAATACGGTCATCGTCTTTAGCTCCCAGCTCTACAATTCTTCGGGCGGGTGCCAGCAGGTTTTGGCGACCATAGAACAGATCGTCGCATTCCTTATATTTTCTTTCCGTCTGCTCGATGCTTTTTCCTAGTTCGGCATAGCGCTTGCAGAGCAGTCCCACGCGCTTGATGAGCACCTCGGCATTCTTATATACTTCTTCCTGGTTCTGCGTCTGGTCGAATTGTTTCCATGCCAGTTTTATCATGCGCAGGATAACCGTCAGGTTAAGTTCTCCGGCAATACATACGTTTTTGCGCAAGGCATCGGTCCATAGGGTGGGGTCGTGCTGCATGGCTGCCTGAAAAGCACCCTCGAAGGGTACGAACATGATGACGAAGTCGATGGTGGCATGCTGGCGGGGCAGGTATTTGCTATAGTTCTTGGCCGAAAGTTCATCCACATGGCGCCTCATGCTTTCCACATGCTGCTTCAGCATGAGCTGCTGTTCGGCGGCATCGGTGGCGTTGACGTAGCGCTCGTAGGCCGTGAGCGACACCTTCGCATCGATAATGGCATCTTTCTGGTCGGGGAAATGCAGGATGACGTCGGGGCGCATGCGCTGTCCCGTTTCTTCGTTAATCATCGTTTCGCCGGTCTCGCTCTTCATGGTGGTCTGCTCTTCGTAGTCGCGGCCCTTGCGCAGTCCGGCATTATCGAGAATCACGCCCAGCACCTGTTCGCCCATGCTTCCCTGAAACTGTGAGTTGTGGGTGAGGGCGTTGGTGAGCCGTGCCGCCTCGTTGCCTATTTGCTGAGCGCGCTCCATCATGTTGCGTATCTGTTCCCTGACGGTGGCAGAGTTTTCTTGTGCCTTGTCGCGCGTGGCCTGCACCAGTTCGTGCAGCTCGCCCAACTTCTCCTTCAGCGGGTTCACCACGCTCTCCATGGCCTTCGAGTTGTTGGCCTCCAGCTCATCGGTGCGCTGCTTGAGCAGCTGCTGCGTGACGTTGGTCATCCTTTCGCGCAAGGTCTCGATTTGCTGCTGCATCTGACTTTCCACCAGCTGGCGCTGTTCCTCCATCCGCCGTTCAGCCTGCTCCTTTACTTCCTGCAGCCGCTGGTCGGCCTGCTGCCTGAGCTCTTTAAGTCGTATTTCGGCTTCGCGGTTCTGCTCGTCCAGGTGGTCGGCGCTTTCCCTTGCTTCCTTCTCCATCTGTTCGCGGATGAGTTCCACCTCCTTGGTTCTTGCCGCCAGACTGATGCTGAGCGTCTCGCGCTGGCGGATAATCATGTTCGTCTTCCGGTTGCAGAAAAACCAGGTGGCAATGGCTCCCACGAGTAATCCGATGAGTGATAAAAGTATTTCCATGGTGCGAAATTACAAAAAAATAATGGAAAGATTGTGGATTCTCATTTTTATTTTGTAATTTTGTAGGCAAACAAGTAAATGTTAACTATTTATCTGTAAATGCCATGGAGAAAATAACGCAAGAAAACTTCAACCGTATCTATGTTGACAGCATAGAGCAAAGACAGATAGACCATTTTGTCTGTAAGGAGATGGGCCGGCAGATACACCGTTACATTAAGGGAATGTCGGGCCGTAAGTGTATCATGGAGAAGTTTGAGGAAGCGCTTTCCACGCTCACCGTGGCCGAGAAGGAGGAGGCCATAGCGCGCTATATCGACCTGAACAGGAAGAGCATCAGCGGACTCGACTTCAAACTGGTGCTGGCGCGTGCCATTGCCAACTATTGCGACACCTTCGACTATATGCTCGCTTTCATCAACAACCGCGACAAGATGAAGTTCTACCTGGAGCGCATACGCTCGAAATACATTCGCTACCACACCGTGATCGAGCGCGACGGAAAGTTCGGGATTATCGACCACGAGGGCCGCGTGCTGGTCAGTCCGCAGTATGATTTCCTGCGCACGTGCTACACCTATGTCGACGACCTCGTCACGATGCCCATCATTGCCCAGCGCGATGGCAAGATGGGACTGATACTGCCCGACCGCAAGGACACCGTGGTGGCCGACTTCATCTACGACGATATCCAGCTGCGCGACGAATATCCCTATTTCGAGGCAAAGCGAGGCCGCAAGAAGGTGTTCCTCGACGACAAGGGCGAGGTGGTGCCACCGGCTGATAAGAAAAACGCTACCTGACGATGAGCGACCAGAGTCCCCGTCCGATAGTCTCGGCCATCCCCCTGCTGGTACTTATCGCCCTGCTGGTGTTTGTCATTGCCGTGTTCGGCAGCGACTCGCTCAACGGCGGCAGCCAGGTGGCATTGCTGCTGGCCATGGCTGTCTGTGTGACGATTTCGATGACGGTTTACCGCATGAGCTGGAAACTGTTCGAGCGGCAAATCATGAAAACCATCGGCGATGTCTCCATCACGCTTGTCATCCTCCTGACCGTCGGCATGCTTTCCGGCTCGTGGATGGTGAGCGGCATTGTTCCCACGCTCATCTACTATGGCGTGCAGATTATTTCCCCCCAGTTCTTTCTCTTCACTTCGTGCATCATCTGTGCGCTGGTGTCGGTGCTCTCAGGCAGTTCGTGGACCACGATAGCCACCATCGGCGTGGCATTCATTGGCATAGGCCATGCGCTGGGCATATCGGAGGCATGGACGGCGGGTGCCATCATCTCGGGAGCCTATTTCGGCGATAAGATGTCGCCGCTGAGCGACACCACCATCCTGGCTTCTTCGGCGGCTGGCGTCGACCTGTTCCGCCACATCCGCTATATGGTCTACACCACCGTGCCGTCGTTCACCATTGCGCTGGTCATCTATTTCATTGCCGGCCTGGGAATCGCCAGCGGCGAGGCGCTCCACGTTGGTCAGTACACCGAAGGTCTGGCCAATACCTATCATATCAGTCTTTGGACGCTGCTGGTGCCCGTTCTCACAGGCGTGCTCATTGCCCGTCGCGCACCATCGCTCATCACGCTTTTCCTCTCGTCGGTAATGGCGGGAATCACGGCACTTATCCTGCAGCCGCACATCCTCACCGAGATAGCCGGCGGCGGCGAGGGACTGGTGGCGCTCTTCAAGGGACTGGCCATCACCTATTATGGCGCCACCAATGTTGAGACGGGCGACGCTGCGCTCAACGAACTGGTGTCGACGGGTGGCATGGCCGGCATGCTCAACACCATCTGGCTCATCATCAGCGCCATGTGCTTCGGTGCCGTGATGGTGGCCAGCGGCATGATTCAGAGCATCACCCGCGTCATCATCAGCTATGTGAAGAGCCTCTTCGGATTGGTGGCCAATACCGTTTTCACAGGACTTTTCTTCAATCTCTCCACCGGCGACCAGTTCATTTCCATCGTGCTCACGGCCGACATGTATCGCGAAACCTACAAGCGTATGGGCTATCAGAAGAGGCTGCTCAGCCGCACCACCGAGGATGCCGTCACCGTGACGTCGGTGCTGGTGCCCTGGAACACTTGCGGCATGACGCAGTCAACCGTGCTCGGAGTGGCCACGCTTACCTACTTGCCTTATTGCTTCTTCAACCTGCTCAGTCCGCTCATGGCCTGCTTCGTGGCTGCCCTGGGCTGGAAAATCAGGAAGGTGGAACCCGAGGAGTAACCCCCTCTAGACCTCCCCGAGGGGGAAGACCCGCCCCCGGCCCCTCCCTATAGGGCGGGGAGTAGATAGTAAAGAAACTGCCACAGGGTAAGGGATGAGGCCAGTATTCAGAATACAAAAAGAAAGAGGATATGCCCCATTGTGGCATACCCTCTCTCGGAGTAATATATTTATGTGGTATGGCAAATTACCGTTCAATTAGTAGCGGCCGTGCGGATGGTGCGAGTCCATGATGTGCCTGATGTGGTGGGCCGTGGTGCGGCGTGCATCGTAGCGTACAATCACCTCGTGGGTGCGCGGGCTGAAGTGGGCATCAATCACGCCGTGAATGCGCTCGGCCTTGGCAACCATGTGGCGCGGCGATGAATAGTGGCTCACCCTGAAAGCGCAGACCCTCATGTCGGGATGATGGCCGTAGGCGTGGTGGCGATAGTGGTGAGGTCCGCGCTCGTCGAGCACTACAACTACTTTGGCTCTCTTGTCGTAACCTACGTTCTTCTTATTGACTGCCATTGCTGGCATTGCTGCTGTGATTGCCATGATCATCGTGGCTGCTATCACTTTATTGATTTTCTTCATAGTCGTTTATTTTTAAATGTTATACTTCTGTTTTTTCAATGGCAAAGGTAAGGCCTTTTCACGGTGTTTGAAAAAGAAAATGCCTATAATGCCGGTAGGTTTTCCCTAAAGATTGGGGGAAATTCCCCCTGCGCCCGTCTTCCCGCTCTGTGGACCGGGGCTTAAAATCTTCGCGTTTTGCTTGGCTTTTCATGGAATAATTCGTATTTTTGTGGCATGAAAAAGATTGTCATCCTATTATTGGCCATTGTGCCGCTGGCGGCTTTCGGGCAGAAGCGCGCGCTTTATGAATTCAAGAAGAACATGCCCGTCTATTGCGACTCGCTCATTGCCGACATGAAATATCCGCTGGCATGGGGCCAGTCGGACATCTCCGACTTCAGCCAGTGGAAGCAGACGGCCCGCCGCAAGGTGCTGGAGTGCATGATGACGCCGCCGCCGGCTCCACAGGCATGGAACGTGGTGGTGCTGGGCGAAGAGCAGCGCGACGGCTATGTGGCCCGCAAGCTCGAGTTCCAGCTGAGCAGATATTATAAGGTACGTGCGTATATGCTGGTGCCGCAGGATGACCGTACGAAACATCCGGCCATCAACCTGCTTCACGACCACGGTGCCCATCTGTTCATCGGCAAGGAGAAGATGATTATTCCCTTCCAGGAGGATTCCGTCATCATCAAGGATGCCTTCGACTGGCAGACGAAGGTTTATGGCGGACAGTTCTGGGGCGACTACATGGCGCGCCGCGGCTATGTGGTGTTCTCGGCCGATGCTCCGCTGTGGGGCGAGCGCGGACGCGAGGAGGGCGTCGACCGCAGCAAGTACGACATGATTGCCGGCAACATGCAGATGTATGGGCGCTGCCTCTCGGCCTTCATGACCTACGACGATATCGCCACCACCGAACTGCTGGCCACCCTGCCCGAGGTGGATGCCGACCGCATAGGCTGTGCAGGCTGCTCCATGGGCGCCTATCGTGCATGGATGCTCTCGGCGCTGAGCGACCGCATCAAGGTGGGGGCTGCCGTGTGCTGGATGGTGACGAGCGACGTGCAGCTGACGCTGAAGTACGGACGCTCCGAGAACGGCGGCTTTGCCAACTGCATTCCTGCGCTCCGTCAGTATATGGACTATCCCCACATAGCGTCGCTGGCCTGTCCCAAGCCCATGCTGTTCATCAACGGCATGAAAGACAAGCTGTTCCCCGTGCCCGGTGCCGAGAAGGCCTTCGCCGAGATGCACCGCGTGTGGGACAGTCAGGGGGTGGGTGAGCGCCTGGTCACCGAGCTGTGGGACATGCCGCACGGCTGTCCGCCCGAAGCCCAGCAGCGAGTGGTTGAATTTTTCGACAAGAATCTATGATAAAGGAATATCAGTTGAGGCTGTTGCCTCGGCAGGCGGCCAACGAATCGGCGCTGAAAGACTATCTGGCGCACGAAGAGGGGCTTAGCCTGAGCAGTATTATGCATGTCAGGGTGCTCAAGCGCAGCATCGATGCCCGCCAGCGCACCATCTTCGTGAACCTGAAAGTCAGGGTGTATGTCAACGAACAGCCCACCGACGACGATTTCCAGCGAACCGTCTATCCCGACGTCAGCGGCCGTCCCTCGGTGGTGGTCGTGGGCGCAGGTCCAGGCGGCTTGTTTGCTGCCCTCCGTCTCATCGAGCTGGGCTACCGTCCCATCGTGGTGGAGCGCGGCAAGAATGTGCGCGACAGGAAGCACGACCTGGCACTCATCACCAAGACGCAGCAGGTGGACGCTGAGAGCAACTACTGCTTTGGCGAGGGCGGTGCCGGTGCCTATTCCGACGGCAAGCTCTACACCCGTTCCAAGAAGCGCGGCAACACCGAGAAAATACTCAACGTGTTCTGCCAGCACGGCGCCTCCACCAACATCCTGGCCGATGCCCATCCCCACATCGGTACCGATCGTCTGCCCCGCGTCATCGAAAATATGCGCAACACCATCATCAACAGCGGCGGCGAGGTGCATTTCCAAACCCGAATGACGCGCCTGATAATAGAAAAAGACAAGGTAATAGGCATCGAGGCCGAAACAAATAGCTCCCTCCCTATAGGGAGGGAAGGGGGAGGGTCTTTTTCTGGTCCCGTCATCCTTGCCACCGGCCATTCGGCGCGCGACGTGTATCGCTATCTCCACGGTAGCGGCATCGAGATTGAGGCCAAGGGACTGGCTGTCGGCGTCAGGCTCGAGCACCCCAGCCAGCTCATCGACCAGATACAGTATCACAACCGTCAGGGGCGCGGCGAGTGGCTTCCGGCAGCCGAGTATTCGTTCGTCACGCAGGTCGACGGCCGCGGCGTCTATTCCTTCTGCATGTGTCCCGGTGGTTTCGTCATTCCCGCCGCCACAGGTCCCGAGCAGATTGTTGTCAACGGCATGTCGCCGGCCAGTCGCGGAACGGCCTGGAGCAACAGCGGAATGGTGGTTGAGATGCATCCCGACGACGTCGAGGGAGACAGTCCACTACGGCTTATGGAGTATCAGGAGCGTTTGGAGCGCGACTGCTGGCAGCAGGGCAACATGCGGCAGACGGCACCCGCCCAGCGCATGGCAGACTTCGTGAACAACCGCCTCAGTTTCGACCTCCCCAAGAGCAGCTATGCCCCGGGACTGATTTCCAGTCCGCTGCATTTCTGGCTTCCCAAGCCCGTGAGCCACCGTTTGCAGGAAGGCTTCCGCAAGTTCGGCAAGATGAGCCACGGTTTCCTCACTAACGAGGCCTGTCTGATAGCCGTCGAGACGCGCACCTCGTCGCCCGTCCGCATTCTCCGCGACCGCGACACCCTGCAGCATGTGCGGCTACGCGGTCTCTTCCCCTGTGGCGAGGGTGCAGGCTATGCCGGTGGCATCGTCTCGGCAGGCGTCGACGGAGAGCGCTGTGCCGAAATGGCCGCTGCTTATTTAAGTGATAAGTGAGGAGTGATAAGTGATAAAAAAGATAAGAGGCAGTTCGTTGTGAACTGCCTCTTGTCATTATTTCGAGAACCTGTGTTGCAGCTTCCACACAAAAGCGTCGATGGAAGCAATGGCACAGATGTTCACCACGTCGCGCACCGAGGCATCGAAGTCGGTGAAGTGGATGGCCTTGTTCAGTCCCATCTGTATCGGACCGATGATTTCCACGTCGGTGTTCAGCGCCTGCAGCATCTTGAAGCTCGAGCGGGCACTCGTCAGGTTGGGGAACACCAGCGTGTTCACGTCGAGTCCCTTCAGTCGGGTGAACGGGTAGGTGGCGTCGCGCTGCTCCTTGTTCAGCGCATATCCAATCTGCATCTCACCGTCGATGGCCATGTCGGGATATTCCTTCTGCAGTATGGCCACGGCCTCGCGCACCTTTCTTGAACCGGCCGATGTGTCGCTGCCGAAGTTCGAGTGGCTTATCATGGCGATGTGCGGCTCCTCGTTGAACCAGCGCACCGAGGTGTTCGACAGTCGGGCAATGTCAACCAGCTCCTCCGTGTCGGGGTTGTTGTTGATCAGCGTGTCGCCAATGTAGAGCGTGCCCTTCGGCGAATTGATGATGTGCATCGTTCCGAAGTGCTTGAACTCGCTGCGTATGCCGATCACCTCCTTGGCCACCTTGATGGTGTTCGAGTATTTCGTGTACAGACCGGTGATGAAGGCATCGGCGTCGCCCGTCTCCACCATCATCATTCCGAAGTAGTTGCGCTCGAACATCTTGTCGTTGGCCTCGGGGAAGGTGTAGCCGTCGCGCTGGCGCTTCTCGGTCAGAATCTGTGCGTAGCGCTCGCGGCGGGCAGCCTCGTTCGGGTGGCGCAGGTTCACAATCTCGATGCCCTCCAGCGAGAGGTCCAGCTCCTTGGCCAGCTTGCCAATGGCCTCGTCGTTGCCCAGCAGTATCGGCTGGCAGATGCCCTCGGCCTTTGCCTGCACGGCGGCACGCAGCATCGTCGGGTGGATACCCTCGGCAAACACCACGCGCTGCGGATGGGCCTTGGCCGTGGCATACAGCTTCTGCGTCAGCTTGGTCTCCTGTCCCAGCAGCACCGAGAGCGAACGCTTGTAGGCATCCCAGTTGTCGATGGTCTTGCGGGCCACGCCGCTGTCGATGGCAGCCTTGGCCACGGCGGCGCTCACCTCCGAGATGAGTCTCGGGTCGACGGGTTTCGGAATGAAGTATTCGCGGCCGAACTTCAGGTTGTTCACGTTGTACACGTCGTTCACCACGTCGGGCACCGGCTGCTTGGCCAGGTCGGCAATGGCCATCACGGCGGCCATCTTCATCTCCTCGTTGATGGCCTTGGCCTGCACGTCGAGCGCACCGCGGAAGATGTAGGGGAATCCTATCACGTTGTTTATCTGGTTGGGATAGTCGGTGCGGCCCGTCGACATCAGCACGTCGGGGCGGGCCTCCATGGCATCCTCATACGAGATTTCGGGCACGGGGTTGGCCAGTGCAAAGATGATGGGGTCTTTGGCCATCGTCTTCACCATCTCCTTCGAGAGCACGTTACCCTTCGAGAGTCCCACGAACACGTCGGCACCGTTCACGGCCTCGGCCAGCGTGTGTGCGTCGCGGCGGTCGGTGGCAAAGAAACGCTTCTGCTCGGTCAGTCCCTCGCGGTCGCTGGTGATCACGCCCTTCGAGTCGAGCATCAGAATGTTCTCCTTCTTCACGCCCAGCGCCATGTAGAGCTTGGTGCACGAGATGGCAGCTGCTCCGGCACCGTTCACCACCAGCTTCACCTGCTTGATGTCCTTGCCAATCACCTCCAGCGCGTTCTTCAGTCCCGCAGCCGAGATGATGGCCGTGCCGTGCTGGTCGTCGTGCATCACCGGTATGTCGAGTGTGCGCTTCAGTCTTTCCTCTATATAGAAGCACTCCGGCGCCTTGATGTCCTCCAGGTTGATGCCGCCGAATGTCGGAGCTATTTTCTCCACTGCCTCGCAGAATTTCTCAGGGTCTTTCTCGTCTACCTCGATGTCGAACACGTCGATGCCGCCGTAGATTTTGAACAGCAGTCCCTTACCTTCCATCACCGGTTTGCCGCTCATGGCGCCGATGTCGCCCAGTCCCAGCACGGCCGTACCGTTGGATATCACGGCCACCAGGTTGCCCTTGTCCGTGTATTTGTAGGCATTGTCTGGATTATCCTGAATTTCCAGGCAGGGGAAAGCTACGCCGGGCGAGTATGCCAGCGAGAGGTCTGTTTGTGTGCGGTAGGGTTTGGTGGGTTTCACCTCAATCTTACCGGGCCGTCCAGTCTCATGATATTTCAGGGCGGCTTCTTTCGAAATCTTAACCATCGTGAATGTGTATTATTTAAGTTTATGAATCTCCATTTTGCAAATTGTCGGCAAAGGTACAAAAAAATGAGAGCAGAACAAAATAAACTCGTTTATTTTTTATGCCGAATGCATTGTACCTTCTTGAAAGGTACAAATAAGTGAGAACAAATGCAAAAGAAAGCTTGCTTTTTTTTGCTTTGTCGAGCGAGAGTACCTTCTTGAAAGGTACAAAAAAATGAGAGCAGAACACGATTTTGATTGTTAATCTAATCAAAATCTTCAAAAACGAGTTTATTTTTTATGCCGAATGCCAACATAATGACTGAAAGTCGTAAAAAGTGAAAAAGTGACTTCGTGTAAAAGTGTAAAAGTGACTTTGTGTAAAGGGGTGAACGAAATGGGCACCCCTTTCGTTAGCAATAGTCATGTAGCCCAGCATCTCCTTTTTGTGTCTCTGCGTTGAGCAAAAAACACAAAACGACCATACATCATGATGGCTATTTTCGGCGATTTTAGTCAACAAAAGCCGTTTTTTAGTCAACAAAAGGGTCAGAAAAGGGCAACTTTTTCAGTAATAAAATGCCTAAAAAGTCACGATTGTGTATTATATGTTTTCCTGATAAATGGTGGTTTTGCATTGATTATCAAGTAGTTGCAAGAAGTCACTTTTACACTTTTACACGAAGTCACTTTTTGCGTTTTTGATAGAGTAGTAATTTTATATATATAAATATATATATATATTTATATATATAAAGGTTTTTAGTGACCTTCAACCCCCTTTTCGTGTAAAAGTGACTTCGTGTAAAAGTGACTTTTTACCTATGTGAGACATTAAGTTTAGGCACAGATTTCACGGATTAACACAGATGCTATTGCTAATCAACACCCCTCCTTAGAGTGTAATCCGCGCCCAATCACACTGCCCCTAACAATTAAAAAATGTTAATATCCAAAAATAATTTCTCCGCGCGCGACGGGCGGTTTTTGGCTTTCCAATGGGCGGAAGCAACCTTTCCAATGGGCGGAAGCAAAACTTTCGCCAATCGGAAGAAAATCAAGCGCCTGTCACCGCCGACCGGCTGGCCGAAAACTCTTGCAGGATTCAAATCTTTTTCGTACCTTTGCGGTAGAAAAATACAGCTGCGCGCTGCGGCAGCAAATGAGAGACAAGTGATGAATTCAGGGCCCGAAGGTAATCACAACACAAC
>JAEEGJ010011087.1_pt1 | contig 23047 bp, 20 predicted proteins | sample 8958761 | NCBI WGS metagenome assembly JAEEGJ01 (sample SAMN16246546, study PRJNA631951) | gut metagenome | biome: gut microbiome; feature: rumen; material: RS-attached | host: Bos | place: Iran: Karaj | collected 2018-10 | reverse complement strand
CAGGACCAGCATAAACGTGAAGCTTTCTGAACATCTGACGGCCTAAAGAGTTCTTAGGGAGCATGCCCTTAACTGCGAGCTCAACAGCCTTCTCAGGGTTCTTTGCCATCAAAGTACGATAGTCGATTTCCTTAAGTCCACCCGGGAATCCAGAGTGATGACGATAGAGCTTATCGTCGAGCTTCTTACCGGTAAGAACCACCTTGGAAGCGTTGATTACGATTACGTTATCTCCGGTATCAAGGAAAGGAGTATATGTGGGCTTGTGCTTACCTCTTAAGAGTCTAGCAACCTCTGTAGCCAAACGACCGAGAACCATGCCCTCAGCGTCGATTACGAGCCATTTCCTTTCAATTGAATCCTTGGTTGCAACATATGTACCCATGTGTTTGTCTCCTTAAATTCATTGATTTTTTTATCTCACGAAAGGGCAAAATAAGCCCTTTTTATGCGCAAGCCTGCATATAATAACCGCCTGTTACGGTTATGTCAACAACTTTTACGAAAAAACTTTAAGAATTCTCTTAAATTCTTCGAAATTCGCCTTTTTTCTCGATTATTCTATCGGTTATTTAATCAGGAAACTGATGGAAGCAACCTTACCACCTTCAAGCTCGAAAGAAAGTCTCATGCCATCCTTCTCGTACAGGCAGATATAATCTGTCAGTTCATTAGGGTCACCATATGCTGCAGTAATCTTATCAGTGGTATCACCTACTGAAACACCGCCGCAGTCAATAACAGGATCAGAGATCATAATCTGAGTAACTCCGCCTTTTCCTGAAACCTCAAAATACACTCTGCCTTCGTAATAAAACAAACCGGTTCCCATGGCATCATCAGCACAGTTCATTACCTGCTGTTCATCATAAGGTTCACCCATAGCTGTTAATACATCATCTCTGGTTGATCCGATGCCAAGCTCATATCCGTTATGCTTGAATGTAAATCCCTTTAATGTTGCAGATACATCAGCTGCTGAAGCCTCTACTGAGATCTGTGTCTGGCCGCCCTCGATACGGACAGCTGCTCCGCCTGTCTCACCTGTTGATCCGCCGTCGCTGCATCCTGCGATCATGGATGCTGTCAAGCACAAACCGAGTGCTGCTGTGATAATTCTTGTTTTCTTCATTTTTCTTTTCTCCTTCTCTACTTTTCTTTCCTATTATCTACAAATATAAAATTAGTAGGCATAATCATAGGGTCCTTCTGCCCTTGGAGGCAGCATGTCGCCGTTAAAGCTGTGACGGCTGTCCGATATCTGGGCATCCGTCTTCATGAAGTACACCGACGGGTGGTTCATGAACATAGTTGAATCACAATGATACCACTCACCGTCAAGTTTGACGAGATTCCAGTAGTGACCATTGTAAGTCACCGGATATCTTAACACCATCATGTTAGGAATTCCCGCACAATCAAGGAGCATTTTGCACGCACAATAGTATCCGTAACAGTCTCCGGAGTGTTTGGTAAAGGCCTGATAGACCGCCTCTTCGTATGTCTGAGTTCCACTGACCGTTTCATATGTAACGTGATCATGTACCCAGTTGAAGATATTTCTGGCAGTCTCGATATCGTCATCACCGCGCAGTTCGTCATCTATAAGAGCCTGCGCATACACCACTGTCTCATTATAGTACACGCTGTCCCACGCACCGCCGGCACCTGTGAAACTGTCTTCCAGATCAGGGACCTTGATATTCACATGTGCATCCTGTCTTCTGACATTGCCGGCAACATCTTTCGTTATATATGTAACAGTATAAGTGCCGGGCTGACCTATTCGCACTCTGGAAGAGTCGACCATAATGAAAGGATCTTCATCGTAGTCATCTTTCAGGGAGACACCATTTAAATAATCGATCACGGCATTTTCGGAGTTATCAATGTTTATGTCATGGATGCCGTAGAATACCGGCGCATTGTGATCATCAATAACATGAAAAGGAACATTAATAACGGTCGAATTATCATACCAGTCTGTGACTACGACAGGGACAATGTAATCGCCTGTAAGCTGATAATCAGGTACACCGTTCTGATACTCGATCTTGGCGATTCCCGAGAGATCTACAAGATAGCCGACACACTCAGATGCTTCGGGCCATCTGAGACTGGCGTATTGCATCTTCGGCAGCGCAATACCCTTGGGCGCAGTATGGTCCTCGATCCTTAAAATGACATCCTTCTCAAAAGCGTCACTGTAAAAGACCTTGAGCTGATATACCGCAGGAACGTTTGTATCGATGCATGATACATCGGTTACAAATCTTGCATCCTCAGGACATCTCTCGAAAAAGTCTTCAATACGGATCTGTGATCCTGCCTCGATAACGACCTCGTTTACGAGGTTTTCGTTTGCGTCTCTGATCGTGAGAAGCACCGTTGCCGATACGATCCCGGCAACGTAAACGCACGCTCCTATTCTTGCGAGTGTCTTTCGCATATTATTCCATCCCTATTATCCATTTATTTATATATAAACTATATTAAACTGTTTCAGGCTGGTTACCCGTCGGATCTGTCACGGACTCTGAAGTAGGTTCAGTATTCTCTGTGGCTTCCGTCTCCTGTGAAGATTCGGAACTTTCAGACTGTGTCGGCTCCGTATTATCCGTGGGAACCGGTGTCGGGTTATCAGCAGGTGTTATCTGCGTCTCTTCCGAAGCTGTCGGCTCCGGAACAGGTGTAATTGTCACGACGGGCGTAGGAGCCGGTGTCGGACTCGGTGTCGCCGTTGGCGAAGGCGTATTTGTGGGAGTCGGCGTGGGCGAAGCCTTAAACTCCTTACTGCCTCCGGCACGCTCAGGATAGAGCGCTCCGTTGAACTGATGCTGAGCATCGTCGATCTCGTCATCGGTGCACATGAACCAGATATCAGGATGGTATCTGAATGTCGTTGAATCACAGTGATACCACGCACCTTCAAGGTATACGAGATTCCAGTAGTGACCGTTCTGTGTTACCGGATAACGCTGAACCATCATGTTCGGGATACCGGCTATGTCGAGGAGCATCTTGCAGCATGAATAGAACACGTAGCAGTCTCCGCTCCTTCTGGAGAAACCTCTGTAGGCAGCTGCCTCATAAGTCTGATAGTAGCTTACCGTCTGGTAGTAGATATGTGAGTGTACCCACTGGAAGATCGCTCTTGCAGTCTCGACATCATCTTCTCTCCAAAGGCCAGCCATAACGCTCTCAGCCAGAGCGTAAGCCTTGTCTGAATTGCTGGTGTAGTAGTCGTACTCGTCACCAATGTCAAACTCGGGTACTTCCTCTTCCTCCGGCATCGTAACGGTCAGCTTTGCCTTGACGGTACTGATGTTGCCGGCCTTGTCCATGGCGGAGTAGTAGATATCATACGTTCCTGACTGTCTGTAATTTACAAGCGAGTCATTAACTCTCAGGACAGGATCCTCATCGTAATCGTCAGTTACCGTAACGCCCTTAAAGAAATCGAGCTCATGCGGATCGTCACCGATCTCGATGTTATGAACTCCCTTTATCACGGGTCCCGTATGGTCGTCTATGATCGTGAACGGAACCATGATGACCGTTGTGTTTCCATATACGTCGGTTACTGCAACCGGAACCTCAAATTCACCGCCTTCGGTAAATCTGGGTTCGCCGTCACGGAATTCGATTTTAGCTATTCCCGAGAGGTCATAAAGATAACCTACACAGTCCTGCGCATCAGGCAGTTTCCAGCCGAGATAAGTTGATTTTGGAAGCGCAACTCCCTTGGGGCCCGTACGGTCTTCGATCCTCAGCGTGACTTCTTTCTCAAACGCATCGCTGTAGAAAACCTTGAGCTTATATACGGCAGGGATATTTGTATCGATACCGGAAATATCAGTTATGAATCTGGCATCTTCAGGGCAGTCGTTGAAGAAGTCCCCTATATTTATCTGGGAACCTGCTTCAATGACAACCTCTTTTATAAGATTCCTGTCGGCGTCCCTGATGGTTAAACACACTGTTGCAACAACGATTGCAGCAATGTACAGAACGCCTCCGATTTTTCCTATTCCTTTGAACATAACGCCTTCGCTGTAAATAACTGAAAACGCAAATGCTAAAACCTAAAAACTACAAATTAAATGTTAAGTTGCTGCTCCGCCGTTCGGATCTGCATTCGGATCCGGTGTAGGCTGTGCCGGCTCCGGTGTCGGTGTTGCCGGCTCCGGTGTCGGTGTTGCCGGTTCGGGTGTCGGTGTTGCCGGCTCCGGTTCCGGTGTAGGTGTGGGTGTAACCGTTACCTCCGCAGCAGGCGTAGGTGTCGGTGTTACCGTAACATCAGCCGAAGGTGTCGGTGAAGGTGTTACCGACGGTGACGGCAGCGGCGTGGGCGACGGTGACGTAGAAGGCGACGGTGTAGGCGAAGCCTTGAAATTCTTTGAACCACCGGCACGTTCAGGATAGAGTGAACCATCGAACTGATGGTACTTGTCATCGATCTCATCGTCGGTGCACATGAACCATACACCCGGGTGATCGCTGTATCCTTCTGTTGCGTCACAGTGATACCACTCACCGTTGAGTTTAACCAAAAGCCAATAGTGGATATTTCCGTTATAAGTAGGATAACGGTCAACTCTCATGTTCGGGATTCCAGCCTCATCGAGGAGCATCTTGCAGCATGCGTAATAAACGTAGCAGTCACCGCTTCGTTTTGTGAATCCTCTGTATGCGGCATGCTCGTAGTTCGGAGTTCCGGACAGGAGTCTGAACCACAGATTATCGTGTACCCAGTTGAAGATTGCTCTGGCTGTCTCGACATCGCTGCCTCTTCTGAGTCCTGAAACAATGTTTGCTGCGAGCGCATACGGATCACCGTCTCCTACATAATAGGAATTGCTGTCATAGTTAGAGTTGTTGTTCTTTTCTTCAGTCTCTTCACCCTCGATCTTGATCGTGAGCTTAGCCTTCGCAGTGCCGATGTTTCCGGCCTTATCAATTGCCTTATAAGTAATCTCATAAGTGCCGCTCTTTGTATAGTTTACCATCGTATCGTCAACCTTGAGTACCGGCTCGGGATCTGTATCGTCCTTAACCGTTACACCTGCAAAGAAGTTCAGTGTGTCAGGGTTGCCCTCGAGTGTGAGGTCCTTAACGCCTGAAATGATCGGAGGGGTGTGGTCGTCAATGATCTTGAACGGAACCTGGAATACAGTGCTGTTTCCATAAACATCGGTTGCCGTAACTGATACAGTGTAATCACCGCCGTTAGCAAACTTCGGTGCACCTTCCGTATACTCTATCTTAGCGATTCCGGACAGGTCGAAAAGATTTGCAATGCATTCCTTTGCTTCCGGCATCTTCCAGTTGCTGTATACCTCCTGGGGTATAACTTCGCCTGTAGGACCGATGTGGTCCTCGATGCGTAATACGACGTCAGCCTGGCTGTTGCCGTATCCGATCTTCAACTGATAGACAGCGGGCACATTCTGATCGATTCCCGAAATATCCGTCAGGAACATAGCATCATCGGGTACTACGTCGAAGAATACATCGAGAGTGATCGGGGTACCTGCCTCGATCGTTGCTTCAGATTTTGGAGCAGCAAGTTCGTCCCACGGAACTATCAGCGCTACAATACCGACTATCGCAAATACTGTCAGTATTATCGTTAAAACGAAGAACAGCTTTCCCCTTTTGTTTAATTTCATCGTGATCTCCTTTTCCTTTGATCCCCATCAAAAGTTGTTAAATCATTCATCTATGTACGGGAAGCCCGATGATATGCTTCCGTTGTAAACATTTATGTAGCTCTGTACGGATGTAGTTGATCTCTCAGGATACTCATCTTCAACAAATCTGTGGTTTGTAGGCGCGTTGTAGATCTCGCGGTCTGTCATCATGAAGCAGAAATAGCCGGAGGGCGCAACGCCGTTAAAATACTTCTGTGCGTCACAGTGATACCACTCACCGTTAAGGTATACGAGACACCAGTAATGGAAGTTCTCATATGAGTTGCTGACGTCTCTTACGACGCAGATATTATCGATACCGCATACATCGAGCATTGCCTTGCAGACAGCCCATGCGCCGTAGCAGGATGAATATCTCTTTGTCAGTGTGTTGATGGCTGCTACAGCCCAGTTCTCATACTGAGGTGTGCTGAGCATGAAGCTGATGTGGTTGTGTACCCAGTAGAAGATCTTCATTGCCTTCTCGACATCAGTATCCTCGTACCAGATGATCTCATCGAGGATCTCTTCTGCCATTCTGTATGCTTCTTCAACATAAGCCTGTGTCTCTGCATCGGACATAACAGCAGTGTCGATGGAAATAACATGTACCTTTACGGTAACTGATGTTGAATTTCCGACATCATCAGTTGCAGTGAAAGTAATCGGATAGTTTCCTACGTGCTCCAGGTCAACCTGTGAGTTGTCGATAACGAGAGTAGGGTTAGCGCAGTAATTGTCTACGATCTCAAGACCCTCTCTGTAAGATACGGACTCGCTGCCTACCATGACGTCGATGTCGTGAGCGCCTCTGATCTCAGGGCCTTCTGTATCCTTCTTAACATGGAAAGGAACGTTTACGACTGAGAAATTGCCGTTGGCATCAGTAAGTCTTACGCCGATCTCATAGTTGCCGCCCTTGTCGAGCTTGGGCTCGCCGTCATTGTATGTGCATGTAACCTCTGTGAGATCGAAAACATCCTTAACAAGTGTTGAAGGCTCGGGTACGTTGCCTGCATAGAGGTCAACGGGAACTGCTGTTGCAGTGGGAGCCGTACGGTCAACAACGTTAAGAACGGAATGTACTACGTGTCCGCCGCAGTCGATGGCGATGTCGTATGAAGCGAGCATGCCTGTGTCGATCAGATCAACGTTTGTGATGAACTTTGTGTTCGGCGGAATCTTTGCGAAAAAACAATCGAGAGTTATGGGATGACCATATTCGATATCAACGGTCGAAAGAGTCTCGCCCTCGATGTTATCGATAAGTTCCGTACGGAGAAAATAAGCCCCTGCAACGCCAAGTAAGGCTCCTGCGATGAGTGGCAGAACCACACAACCCAAAAACCTTACTGCACTGAACTTGGATTTATTTCCTGACTTAGACATTACTGATAATCTTGTGTTCCGAAATATGTGATGAACTGAACCTTGCCGTCGTCCTTAAAATCGAACTGGAGCTTGGAAGAACCCTTTGTGTATGCGAGGCTCAAACCTGTGTCGATTGCAGGTTCACCATAAGCCTGTCTTACTTCTTCCATTGTGCTGCCGATGTGAATTCCTTCAGGTGTGGATACTGTATCGTCCTTGAGGAAGATTCTTGTGATGATCGTATCTGAATTCAGTCTGAGCTCAACGTCAAATGCAGATGTCTTGTATGTTGTTGCAAGACCAACACCTGCGCATGAAGCCTCCATTGTAACGTCGAAGTTTGCAGGAAGCTTAGATTCGTCAATTTCAGTGTCTACGATAAAGTCATAGCCGTTGTAATTGAATGCGTAATTCTCAGATCCGGCAGCCACGTCTGAATTCTCAGAAGCCGCACCGGAAGAGTTCTGTGCCTGTGTTGAAATGATATTGATATCTGAAGAAACCGGCTCGGGTTCATTTGAGCAGGCAGCGATGCTGGACACAACCAAACCGAGACTCAAACCGAGAGCTGCAATCTTTGTGAATTTCATATAATTCTATCCTCCATATTTTGTTACAAATGAACACCATACAATAATACACTATAGTGCCCTGCTAACGTGGTACAAAAATGAGGGAAAATGACTGTATTTTTTACTCTAAAATGTCAAATTATATATTTATATATAAGATTTTCGAGATTGAAAATCATTTTTCGACAGCAAAAGGACCATAACTCTTAAGCTCGCCGTAAGTATCAATCTCATAGAGCTGATCATCGCGCATGTCGTTATAAAACTGGATGTCCTTCTCGTATTCAGCAGCAACTGCCGGTATGGTTCTGTAGTCTGTAAGCTCATAGTGATCTATCAGATACCGGCCGAAGAAAACACTGTTCTTCTCGGCTCCGAAGAGATTCAGATGAGCTCCGCCATCATATGTATCGACGCTCATATCAAGACCCATCTCTTCCTTGTAATCGCAAAGATTGAGATATGTCAGGCCGTACTGTGCGGCATACTTCTCAACATTCTCGTCCCACTGCGGATACCACTTGTATTCGATAGGAGCACGTACCAGAAGGAGCTCAATGCCCTTTTCTTCACAGAGTATCCTTATCTGGTCAAGATAGTACATTGCATTCTCTCCGAAACTGTAATCAATCTGGAGAGGCATCGGAGGGAGTAATGTCTCTGCTTTTACGTCACAACGCATATAGTAGCCGTTGTGGGATGTGATGTCTTTCGAGAAGACATGCTCAAAATCAGTCTTGGTAAGCGAACTCCACCTGTCATGATATCTGAGGATCGGGAAAACGTAAGACGCGAAAGTCTCGTCCTTCGTCATGGATGCGTTGATCGCATCGATCTTATCCTGGGACCATCTCATGCCGTCCAGAGTCATTCTGTTGTAAGCCTCGTTATGGGGCGCATCGTGCTGGAGATTGTGAATGGACAGGACGACTACCTTCGGAGTCTCTGTCTGCAAAACATCCCTTAAGAGATAGTAAGACTGGCAGATATACTGCTCGCCTGAACCTCTGATGTAAGAAGAAATTCCGTATTCCTGGTACATCTTGATCGGCGAGAAATTCTCGTAAGCATCGCAGTCACCGAAGAAGACGACATCGTGGGGTACCTTCTCCTTGTAGTATTCCTCAGTAAAAGACCCCTCGATTATGCCTACCTGGTACTTGGGCATCAGGAGTCTTTGTGCAAACCACAAAATGGCGACAGAGACTGCCACCAGTGCCAATGCGGTTATTATCTTGGTTAATGCTTTGGATTTTTTCTCTGCCTTAGCTGCCATTACATTGCCTTTTTAAGACGGTGGAAGTCACCTAAAGCTTTCCAACCGATCTTAACGATCTTCTTGATATTGATGGAGTTTGTGCCTCCCTGGCGCGGTCTGAAAGTGACCTCACGGAAAGCATACTCTTCTCCGTAATGGACGAAATATGTCGTCATCATGATGTTCGGCAGGTTGTAATCCTTGTCGAGTTTGGGCAGATATTTAGCAACAGTCTGTGCATGCATAAGACGGAAGGGAGCATTTGCATCCGGTACCTTAACATGGAAATAGCACTTGATTAGGAAGCATACGACCTTCTCAACGAAGGCTCTGGACTTACCGTCTCCGCGTACCACTCTGTGACCGAAGATGCCCTTGTATCCGTGGCGCATCTGCCAGAAAGCATCGAATTCCTCAGGCAGTGTCTGGCCGTCTGAATCCGTCTGAAAAATAAAATCAGCACCGCTCTTGATGGCATAATCGTAAAGCGCGATTACCTTCGGGCCGTGCTGTTTGCCTGTATCCGATAAGACTTCCAACTGGGGGTGGTCCTTCTTGAATTCCTCAAGAAGCTCATGTGTTCTGTCCTGGCTTCCGCTGTCTGCTATTACAAGTCTGGACGCCGGATCCTTACCCTCAAGAATCGGGTACCATGAAGTAACTACATCAAGAATGTTGTCTTCTTCGTTATATGCGGGCATAACGATATAAAGTATATCCATGGCTTTTCCACTCCTAAAACAAGTCTTTTAAAATTATAGCAAATATTCGGATAACTTGCTTGCACAGGTTTATTCCGGTTCGATCGTATGGTTCCTGTAATCGATCCTGTCCTGCACTGATTCCGTCGCGCTCTCAGGGTATTTGTCCTCGTCAAACTGGAAGCCGTTCCATCCTCCCTGCCAGAAATCCAGAAGCTCTTCCGTCGTGTACATGAAGAAATAGCTGTCGTATCCCTGACGCCATGTAGCGTCGCAGTGATACCACTGTCCGTTGATGTGAACGTAGTTCCAGAAATGCGTCGCGGTCTCATACGGATATCTCTCGATGATCATGTTCTCGATGCCTGCGACATCGAGCAGGGCCTTTACCGCATACACTGTCGAATAGCAGTTTCCGCTGCGGTAAATGAATGCGTTATAAGCCGCTTCAGTCCATGAATCACTGTACGTCCTCAGGATGAAGTTGATGTTATATCTGCACCACCAGATGATCTGCAGGCAGACTTCCTCATCGGTCATTCCGGGTTCTGTGATCTCATCTAATATCTTCCTCGCCTCTTCGTAAACGACCTCAGGTTCAACATATCCTTCAGGCTTTTCCATCATGGTCAGAGTGATAGTAACGGAAGTCTCATTGCCTGAAAAATCCGTAGCGGTATATACGACATCGTACGTTCCCTCTTCGTTGACGTTGACTGCTGAAGTGTCGATCGTGATCGAAGGGTTTGCGTCGTAGTCGTCGGTCACGATCAGCGTTTCCCTGTATGAGATGGAATCTCCGATGTAAGCTTCGATATCCAGCGCACCCTTGATCTCAGGCGGTGTCGAATCTTTTGTAACCTCGAAAGGGACATTAACGAGAGTCTCATTTCCGCATCCGTCAGTCAGCGCAGCAACGGCTATATAGTTACCGCCATTAGACATGTCGGGCACGTCTCTCCACGTTGCGGAGACGTCAGTTATGTCGCTTATATTCGTGATGCAATCCATTGCGTCAGGCAGATCCTGGCTCGCGAAAATCTTCTGCGGAACACCTTCGCCAACAGGCGGAATCGAGTCCTGGATCAAGAGTTTGCATGCGTTGTTTTTGCCGTAGATATTGATGTTAAAACTGATTGTCTGTGGCAGGTCGATATTGACTTCATCGAAATTCAGATTGCATGAAACGAGGTTCGGGAACGTGGGTTCGGCACTGAAAAACATTGAGAGTTCAGGTCTCTGCGAGCCCGCTTCTATCGTAACTTCACGGATCAGAAGATCGTTCTCGTCGTTAAAAAACATGACCGCTTTTGCACCTGCAAGAACGAGAACCAGAACGATCACCGCGCCGACAAGAAGCATTACGATGCTCTTGTTCATCTTGGTCTCAGTCTTCTTTGCGGGAGCCTTTTTTGCCTTCGTTACAGGCCTCGGCTGGGCATTCTGAGGAACACGTTTTACAGCATCAGGAGCTTTGCGCTGAGGCGCATTTTGAGGTGTCCTCTGAGGTGCAGTCTGAACGGGTTTGCGCGCCTGGACCGGCTGCGGTCTCTGAGGCTGCTGAGTCGTGCGCTGAGGTGCCTTTCGAGCTGTAGGAACTGCATTGGAAGGCCTTGGTACCGGCCTGTTTGCCTGCTTTACGGGAGCACTTCCCTGTCTGATAGAACGCCCCTCTACAGAATGCTTTTTGTTCTGTTCGGGAGGCATGTTGTTCTTACCATCAGGTGTGCTGTTCATATCAATCTCTTATGCTGTGACTTGCGTAATTTATTCTCCACTGTACGGAATCTTCTGCCGAATCCGGATAGAGATCCACATCGAAATTATACCCATTCCAGCCGTTATGCCAAAAGTTTTGTAATTCGTCAGTCGTGTACATGAAGAAATAGCTGTCGTATCCCATTCTCGGAGTCGAGTCGCAGTGATACCATTCGCCGTCGATCTTGATGTAATTCCAGAAGTGCGGATTGTAGATGTACGGATCTCTGATGATGATCATGTTCTCGATTCCTGCTACATCGAAGAGAGCCTTCGCGCACATCGCGAAAGTATAGCAGTTGCCATTACGCTTTGTGAAACCGTCGTAAGCCGCTCTCGTCCATGAAGAGTCGTCGCAGTTGGAAACATAGTAGATGTTGTATCTTACCCAGTATGTGATGGCGAGAGCACGCTCCATGTCGGTCATGCTGTCCCATGTGATGCTGTCTAAGATATCCTGGGCTTCCTCGTATACGACCTCAGGCTCAACATATGTGTCAGGCTTCTCGATCAATGTAAGCTCGATCGTGGTCTCTGCACAGTTACCGGTAAAATCATAAGCTCTGTAAGTAACGGTATATGTTCCCTCTTCGTCGAAAATGACTTCGCTGGTATCGACCTCAAGTCTCGGTTTGGGATCCAGATCATCCGTTACGGTGACGTTTTCCTGATACATGATAGGATCGCCGATGTAGACTTCGATATCCTCTGTACCCTCAATGACAGGAGCAACTGTGTCCCTGGTTACAACGAGCGGAACATCGACATAAGTTGCGTTGCCTGAAGAGTCAGTAACGACAGCCTTTGCACACATGTTACCGCCGGACTTGATGTCAGGGATCTCTGCCCATTCAACGGTTGTATCGTTAAGGTCATAAATGTTTGTAACGCACTCTTCAACAGGCGGCAGTGTATCTACAGAGAACATCTTCTGCGGAATACCTTCTGCTGTCGGAGGAGTCGTATCAACGATATTCAGAACGCACGGAAAATTCGTGCCGTACATGCGCACGGTAAATCTGATCGTCTGCGGAAGAACATAATTTACCGTCGAGAAATCGAGGTTGCAGGAAACGTATTCCGGGAACATCGGTTCACCGGTTACATACATGCCGACGTCTGCGGAAGTGCCTGCCTCGATGGTATGTGATCTGACGATCATGGCAGTGTCTTTGTTATAGATCTGCATTACGACCTGCTCTGCAACAGCGACAATAATAAGGAGCAGCAGAACGATCAGAAGAGGAACAGTGAACTTGCTCTTCTTTTTAAGTCCGTATGAACGGGCTTCCTTTGCTGTCTTTCTGGTTGTTGTACGGGGCTGTTTCTGAACGGGCTTACGTTCGTGTCTTTCTGCCTGAATGTCTTCAGGTGAATGGATCTGGCTCTGGGGAGCAACGTGTCTCGGCCTCTGGTCAGCCGTATGTCTGGGCATCTGCTCAGGTGAGATCCTGGGAGCTCTGACTTCGGAAGATCTCGGTGATCTGACTGCTTCAGACTGCTGATGCCTGGTAGCGGGTGCCTTATTCTCTTCGGGCTGCTGATACTGACGTGCTACGAGATTAAGTTCCTTGTGTTCTGCTCTCTGGGCTTTTCTCTCGAGCGCAGCTTCATGCTCCACCGCTTTAAAAACAGCGGCGTCAGCAGACCTCACTCTTCGTCCCGAATGCAGGAACTCCTCATCGTTCATAATATACGAGCCTTTTTATCTCTCCGGATAGTTACCGGTGAAGCAGGCGTCGCAATATCTGAAATCATCGCCGCCGAGCATCACATCCAAATCCCCTGGTTCAAGATATCCTAATGAATCCGCGCCTATTATGCCACAGATCTCCGGGATTGTGTGACTGCAGGCAATCAAATGCTCCTCATCCGGAACATCGGTTCCGTAATAGCAGGGGTGCATAAACGGCGGAGAACTGATCCTTACGTGGACTTCAGTTGCTCCCGCGTTTCTAAGCATGTTTACCTGATTGGCGATCGTATTTCCTCTGACGATTGAATCGTCGATGATTACAACTCTTTTGCCGTTAACTACAGAAGCGATGGGGTTAAGCTTGATCTTAACTGCCTGCTTGCGCTGCTCCTGTGAAGGCTTGATGAATGTTCTTCCTACGTATGAGTTCTTAACAAAACCCTTCTCGTAAGGAATGCCTGATTCTGCAGAGAAACCCAGTGCTGCATCGATTCCTGACTCGGGAACACCGATTACGATGTCACAGTCACAGGGATGCTTTCTGGCAAGGATCCTGCCTGCTTCTCTTCTGGCCTGTGCGACGGAGATGCCGTCGATGACAGAGTCAGGTCTTGCGAAATAGATATATTCGAAAACGCACTTCTTCATTCCGCGCTTGATGCCGGAATCGATTGAAGTAATCTTGCCGTCCTCTACGACAACGATCTCACCCGGATTGATGTCTCTGATGAATTCGGCGCCGACTGCTTCGAGAGCGCATGTCTCTGAACAGAAGATGACAGCTTCGTCGAGCTTACCCATGACGAGGGGCTTTAAGCCGAAGGGATCTCTGGCTGCGATGAGCTTTCGAGGGCTCATGACAAGAAGTGCATAGCCGCCCTTGATGAGGTGCATGACTTCCTTAACGGCTTCTTCAACAGAAGGAGTTACGGATCTCTTGCTGGCGATGAGATATGCGATGACCTCCGAATCGGTCGTCGTATGGAAAATGGCACCCTTATCCTCGAGCTCCTTTTTGAGTTCGAAAGCATTGGTGAGATTTCCGTTATGTGCAATTGAGAGTGTACCCTTGGAATACTGGGTAACGATAGGCTGTGCATTCTCCGGAACGCTTCCGCCCGCGGTTGAATATCTTACATGTCCGATTGCGATATCGCCCTTGAGATTCTTGATCTTGTCGCTGCTTAAAACATCGCTGACAAGTCCCATACCCTTGACGCATTCAATCGAAGCGTCGTCGTTTGTGGCAATACCACAGCTCTCCTGTCCCCTGTGCTGAAGACTGAAAAGTCCGTAGTAAACATCACTGGCGCTCAGAGCGTCTCCGTGAATTCCAAAAATACCGCATTCTTCATGTATAGCCATGTTAAGATTTTACACCCATACTGTCGAACGATAATGCGGTAAATCGTATGTATTTTGAGACTGTAAAACACGCGTGTTTGGATAAAAAAACGAATGGCGGTTCCGTTAGTAGTAAAATATCCCTGTTATGGAAAATCTGTTCAACAATTGCAACCTGTGTCCGAGACGCTGCGGAGCAGACAGGTCATCCGGCAAGACCGGATTTTGCGGGATGCCGGATCACCCCGTCGTGAACCTGATCAAGCTTCATTACGGTGAAGAGCCGATAGTGTCAGGAACAAAAGGAAGCGGCACGGTCTTCTTCGAAGGCTGCAGTTTAGGCTGCGTATTCTGCCAGAATTATTCCATATCAAGGGGCCCCACGGGACGCGGCATGGTGATGGACAGCGCCTCTTTATCCGATGCTTACCTAAAGCTTCAGGAAGAGGGTGCTAACAACATAAATCTTGTTACTCCCCTGCACTTTGCACCTGCAGTTGCTGATTCCATTGCGAAAGCAAAATCCTCCGGTCTTAAGATCCCCGTTGCAATTAACTGCTCCGGATATGATCTCGTTTCCACATTGAAACTTTTCGACGGGCTGGTCGATATCTACATGCCCGACATGAAATATTTCTCATCCAAGCTGTCTGCCGAATACTCGCACGCGCCCGACTATTTCTCAGTATGTGCCGGCGCGATCGATGAGATGGTAAGACAGACAGGTGACATCGTTCTGGGTGATGACGGGCTGCTCAAAAAGGGCGTAATAGTAAGACACCTGATACTGCCGGGTGCGCTTTTTGATTCGAAGCATGTAATCGATTATCTGACCTCAAGATACGGCAACAGAATCTACATAAGCCTAATGAGCCAGTACACCCCGATGCCGTCTGCTGAGGGCAAACTCAAAGAGCGTCCGACACAAAGGTCATGCGAGAGCCTGGCAGATTACCTCGCGGCTTGCGGCCAGGAAAATGCTTTCGTGCAGGAATATGATTCTTCAGGAAAAGAAATGATCCCGGACTTCCTTAGCTGAAGCCGGGATCAATTAGTTTCGAATGTAATTAAGCGTTAGATGATTTCGTCGATGATTGCCTCAAGCTTGGGCTGGGGAACGAAACCGATGGACTCGTTTACGACCTCACCGTTCTTGAAAAACTTAACAGCGGGAATGCTGGAGATGAAATACTGCTCTGCAACTTCCATTGCTTCATCAACATTGACTTTGCAGACCTTGAGCTTGCCTTCGTACTTAGCTGCGATGGCAGAAACCACGGGGCTTAACATTCTGCACGGACCGCACCATTCTGCCCAGAAATCAACGAGCACGGGAATCTCACTCTTTATAACCTCAGCTTCGAAATTGCTGTCGTTTACAACTATTTCTGCCATAACCACTTTCCTCCGATCTTTTCATTAGTTTGGATTATCTCATAGGGGTATTTTATTTACTACGAAATATCAGATTATTTTATCAATTAGTAACATACGTTACAGTTTATTTGCAGTCTTCCCCGCAAGTTCTGCCCAGTGCTGCGCAGCATTCGGCACCTTCGCACACCCTGTAGTTGCCGCCTTCAATGCACAGCACCTTTCCGTTTATGAGCGCGTCAGCGACCTTGTATCTTGCCGTCTCGTAGATCTCGGTTACCGTTGTTCTCGAAATGGCCATCTGCTTGGCACACTCTTCGTGCGTCATCTTCTGATAATCAACGTGACGGATAACTTCGTATTCTTCGATCGTGAGGACCTGTGATTCGATCCTGTCCGCACCCGTCGGAACAAATCTCGTGTACTTGGGCTCCTCACAAACTCTTCTGACTCTTACCGGCCTCGGCATGTTTTTGCTCCTAAAAAATGACATATGCCGCGTTTACGACATATGTCAATTATAGCATTATGAATTATAAAAATCGAATAATGTTAGATTAAACTAATCCGTTCAGATATCCTCGCCCAAAGCCTCAAGATACTGACCGTAGTTTGTCTTGGACATTGAGTGAGCGAGCTCTAAGAACTGCTCCTTCTCAATCCATCTGTTTCTCCATGCGATCTCTTCGAGACATCCGATCATACGGCCTGATCTCTGGGCTGCTCTAATCTGGCCTGCTGCTTCATAGAGGCTGTCCGGATTACCTGCATCGAACCATGAGAACTCCTTACCGAGCGGGATAACGCTGAGCTGGCCTCTGTTGAGATACTCCTCGTTGACTGAAGTGATCTCGAGCTCGCCTCTTGCTGAAGGCTTGATGTTTGCAGCGATGTCGACAACGCTGGAATCGTAGAAATAGAGACCCGGAACGATGTAGTTTGACTTCGGATGACGGGGCTTCTCCTCGATGGAAATTGCCTTGCCGTCAGCATCGAATTCAACGACACCGAATGCTCTCGGATCGGCAACATAGTAACCGAAGATAACGGCACCCTCACCGTGGTTTCTTGCGATCCTGAGCTTACGTCTGAAGAAAGGTCCGTAGAAGATGTTATCGCCCAATGCGAGGCAGACTGAATCGCCTGCGATAAAATCTTTCGCGATGATGAACGCATCAGCGATACCGCGTTGAACCTTCTGCTCAAGATACTGGATCTTAACGCCGAGATGTGAACCATCGCCCAAAAGATCGATGAACGGCTTTGTATCATCCGGCGGAGTGATTACGAGAATATCCTTGATTCCGGCTTCCATGAGAACAGCCAGAGGATAGTAGATCATCGGTTTATCGTATACAGGAAGCAAAGGCTTGCACACCGGCTTCGTAATAGGATAGAGACGTGTGCCCTTTCCTGCAGCGAGAATTATTCCTTTCATATTGCACCCCCGATTTATTCAAAATCTGTTGATTATATAAATATACAACACTCTTTCGTTGTGCGACAATATGAACATATTTTTATGGGGATCTGAGGTAATTGAATATGCTTGATTTTCTAAAGGAATTCTCCCTTTGGACTATTGCTGACCAGATTATTTGTTATCTGTTCATCATACTGTTCATATGGGGCGGTACGAACAAGTTCGGAAAAAAGGACGAGTTCAACGAAGACTTTTTAAGTCTTGATGCAATGAAATCACTCCGCGGTTTCGCGGCACTCGGCGTTATCATCCACCACATTTCACAGGAACCGTTCTTCCAGCAGGAAGGCATCCTCTCACCTTTTGTAAACGCCGGTGCATACTTTGTAGCTATCTTCTTCTTCTGTTCAGGCTACGGACTTCTCAAAAGTTACGACACAAAAGAAAACTATCTTAAGGGCTTTATCAAAAACAGGATCGTCAAGTCGATCGTCGTGCCCTTCTACATTAACGTAATCATCTACGGAATACTTACCGCGCTCGTTAAGATCCCGCTCGAACCTACTCAGTGGGTAACAAACTTCCTCGGTGTAACCATGATGAACGTGTATGCGTGGTTCCCTATCGTTCTCGCGCTGCTGTATCTCGTATTCTTCATTGTTTTCAAGATCTTCAAGGACCGCAAGCACCGTCCGATCGCTTTTGCGATCATCTTCCTGTTCATCATCGCAATGGGTGTAGGAACTATGTTCAACGGTCACTTCGCATGGTGGGCAGGTCCGGACAACTGGTGGATGGATGATAAGTTCTGGGAAACATCCGCACAGTGGTGGATGGACGAGAAGATATTCTGGTTCCACGGCGAATGGTGGGTCAACTCAGCACCTGCATTCCTCACGGGTCTTATTTTCGCTAACTACGAGAAACAGATCGTTGCATTCTTCAAGAAGAAGTACATCATCAAGTATCATGTGCTTCTCATCATCACAATGATCTTCTACAAGCTCTCCGCTTGGGGTCAGGCTCACTTCGGTTACTGGACTGAATTCAACTTCAAGGGACCTGAGATCGACAAAAAGATCTGCACATATTTCTGCCAGGTTCCTCTGTTCCTGTTACTCGGTTTAACGATCATCATCTTCATGATGAAGTATCACGTAAGCAACCCTGTAAGCCGCTTCTTCGGCAAGTACTCGCTCCACACATACCTCATGAATCTCGCTGCCCTCACGGCACTCAGATTCCTTGAGTACAATTTCGACGAGTCACCGTTCTATCTCGGCGGCAAGTACAACAATCTCCTGGTCTACGGCGTAGCAGTCATCATCCTCACCGTACTCTTAGGTGTCGGCGAACAGAAGATCACAGAGGCTGTACAGAAGCTCCTCTTCACAAAGAGAGTCAAGAAGGTTGCTTATGTAACCAATGACGGCCTCACAGACGGCGCTGACGCTCCTTTGGACTACAGAGCAATTAAGAAGGCTGAGGCTGCTGAGAAGGCCGGCGCAAAGGCTGAGGACGGCGTTAAGAAAGAAGCTAAGGATGAGGTTAAGGCTGCGCCTGAGGGTGAAAGCAAAGCTGAGCCGAATAAGGACGCTTCTTCCGGTGCGAAGAAACCGTCTTCCGGATCCAAGCCAAACAATAACGGCTCGAAGAAAAAGAAAAACAACAAGAAGAAGTAAGAATGAAGGCTGTCACTCAGGTGACAGCCTTTTTCTATAGAATTTCAAAAAAAGGGGCAAATCTGAAAGGTTTTTTACTCCCAAATTTTTCCCATGGGTACTTCTTTCGAACTGAAAAACCAGGCAATAAAAAAGCTGCCTCACTTGAGACAGCTTATTTTAGGTGGAGCGGGATACGAGATTCGGACTCGCGACTTTCACCTTGGCAAGGTGACACTCTACCACTGAGTTAATCCCGCGTGCTTGAATATTATATGTTCGACCTTATTTTTTGTCAACAACTATTTTTCGAATTTTTAATTTAGTTATTGATCGCTGATATCGCTGTCCAAAGTAATAATGATTTCATAGCCCGGAACGGCTTCCTGAATGTCTTGTCTGATGTGTTCGAGCAGGGCCATTCTGTCCTCTTCTGCGAAGTCGATTACGACGTCCAAAGAAATCCTCTTCTTTGCTTCATCGATATAGAAGCCATGCATCTGGAGAACGTTATCGTGATCTACAACAAGCTTTGTGATCTGAGTTCTGATCTCCATGAGCTCGTCATCTGACGTATTGCGTGAATAGATACCGACAGCAGTCAGGATGATGCCTGTCTCTTCGTAAGCCTTTGTATTGATCTCACGTGTAAGGGAGTCGATCTTGTCGGCGGTCATGGTGTCATCGATCTCGATATGAAGAGATCCGAGATAAATGTCAGGTCCGTAGTTATGAAGAACGATATCGTATGCGCCATAGACCTCGGGGAAAGACAAAACAACGTCTTTGAGCTTCTTTGTAAGGTCACTCTCAACTCTGTGGCCGAGCATGTCGTCAACTGCTTCCCTTATGATCTCAACGCCTGTCTTGATGATGAAGATGGAGATGATGATGCTGACAAATGCTTCGATGTTGAAACCGAATACGAGGTAAACGATCGCGGAAACCAATACCGCTGTTGAGAGGATCGCGTCGAATAACGCGTCAGTACCGGATGAGACCAGCAGGTCTGAATTAGCTTTCCTGCCCTGTCTCCTGACATAAAGGCCCAAAAAGATCTTAACGGCAATAGCTACTGTTACCACTACCAGATAAGCAGCGGAGTAGTCGACTTCTACCGGCATCAGAACCTTTTCCACAGACTCGAAGAGCGCCGTGATACCTGCGTAGAGGATCAGCGCTGCAACGATCATCTCGCTTAAGTATTCGATCCTTCCGTGGCCCAGAGGATGCTTCTTATCAGGCTTTCTGGAAGCCAGTTTGGTGCCGACTATCGTGACGATGGATGATATTGCGTCAGTTGTATTGTTAACGGCGTCGAGGACCAGGGCCGTGGAATGGGACGCAAAGCCGACGAGCGCCTTGAACGATGCGAGGAGGATATTTGTAATGATGCCTACCACCGCTGTCTTAACGATCGTTTTTTCTCTGGATGCTGTCTGTTCTTTACCTGCCATGCTGATCTTTGTCCTGACTTCCGAAAAAAAATCAGGGGCTGCGATCTTCTCACAGCCCCGTTGGTTTTAGCTTAAATTATGCGGGCTGGAAATTTTCCTTGCCTACGCCGCAAACCGGGCACTTCCAATCCTCAGGGATATCCTCGAAAGCTGTGCCGGGTGCAATTCCGCTATCGGGATCACCGACTTCGGGGTCATATTCGTAGCCGCAAAATTCGCAAACATACTTCTGCATTTTAAACTTACCTCCTGGGGTTTGATATAAATTCATTTTACACTTTTTTGAGCATAAATGTACGAAAAGAAAAACCCTCCCCGTCATTTTCCGGGAAGGGATATCTGGAGCGGGTTACGGGGTTCGAACCCGCGACATTCAGCTTGGGAAGCTGACACTCTACCAACTGAGTTAAACCCGCGAAAGGCCTAAAATCCATACTGATACTATCAGACCTGTTCTTTGAAATCAAACACGGGCGCCATCTTGATCCTGGGGTCAGAAGTGAATGTGATGAAGTCGTCGCACATCTCGTGTCTGAAGTCCTCCGTCGCGAACGGAACCCAGAACTGCGTGTCCGAGAAATTGGCCCAGATGAGCATGTATGCCATGTGGCTGCCGCCGTCAGATGCAGTGATGGCATCAAGAGTCTGCGTAAACCAATCCTGCACGGTGTTACCGCTCGGCGCGAGTCCCTCAAAATATCCGCTCTCCGTCTCAAGAGAACGGTAGCCCGTCTCTGTCAGTGCCGTTATCTTGCCGTTCTCATTTGCGAGCTGGTAGATAATGTCCAGCGAGGATGTCAGCGCGTGATAGAAGCCGTCGCCCTTGCGGGGCTTATCGTTATAGTAATCAAGACCTAAAATGTCCACATATTCGTCGCCCGGATATCTCGCGAGATAATCTTTCGCGCCGGAGACAGGGCCATTGGGAGAATATGCGATCGCGAGGTTATCGACGTTTTTCTCACCGATCAGGTAATCGACTGTATATCTGAACAGCGCAATGTATTCCTCGTCCGTGAGGTAAGCCTTGCCCCACCAGAACCAATCACCGTTTCCCTCGTGGAAAGGACGGAAGATCATGGGGATCTTCTCGCCTTCGACATCGATGCAGCTCGATGCGAAATCAGCGATCATATCAAGGAACTTTCTGTATTTTGCATTCATGTCACCGCCGGGCATGATGCGTCTGCCGCAGTCACCGTCAGTGATGTTCGGAGAATAGTCGTAGAACTCGTCACCGCCCAGAGTGAAGTTGGGCATATGCGCAGACAGCGTGATGACTATTCCCTGACGTCTTAAGTTTCTTACGATCTTGATGAGATCATTCATTTTGCCCTCGTAACCGAGGAAACTCAGTGTATCAACACCGACGACTGCAGGCTGGCTGCCCGTAAGGTTTTTGCAGTCAGATTCCGTGCCGTCAGTCTCATTTATGGACACACCTATATGGCCGGCATTCTGCTGGCCGAATAATGTCTGGCCACTGACTGAGAAATCTCTTAACATTCCCAGTAGTTGGTCGAGTTTTTCTGATCTCTTATACTTAAACTCCATTAATTCTTCGCCTGCTTCTTCTGAAAATCTCCAAAAGGATCCTGAATATCAGAGATGTCGCCTCCCAAATTCTGGATAGCAGACATCATCTCATAAAACAGGTCTCTGTCAATCGTCTTCTGATTGCGGTTGATGTAATTCTTGAACATGGATACTGCTCTGTCATCGCCGTAATCTGCGAGGCAGATAACTGCGTAGATCTTGTTTGTCATGTATCTGAACGCGTGTCTCAGTGTTTGATAGATCTCTTCCGTTCTGTGCTCACGGCCGATCTGTGTGAGCATGATGACAACATCCTCACAAGGACCCTCAAGGCCATTGTCAACGTTTGTCTCGATTATGTTGATAAGGAAGGGTTCAGACACTTCAGGGAAAGCCTCAACGTAGCTTGCGATTGACTCAGCAACGAATTCCCTGGTCTGGCCGTAGCTCATGTAACGGTCGAGGACTGCCTGGATAAAGCAGGGTTCCTTCATCTGTGTGAGGACAGCAAAGCATGCAATTGCCTTCTGGAACTGCATCTCAAAGAGGACATTCTCATCTTCGAGCTCATCCTCTGTCCATGCGCACTCGCCGATGACTTTGCCGCAGTAATCTCTTACCATATCGGCAGGATCTGTCGCGATACTTGCAACCAGAGATGAAGGTACGCCTCTGTCGAGATTCAATGCTGCGTATTCAAGAGCTTCTGTCTTCTCTTCGAAAGAAAGCTCATCGAGGATCTGTCTCATGGACTTGTCACCGAGCTTCTCGTCAGGCTCGTTCTCGAGCTTGTCGGTAGCCTCGTCAGTCTCTTCCTTTGCAAGACGCTGGATGTACTCCTCGTATGTTGCGTCATCGACATCCTCAGGCTTCTGGTCCAGTCTGTCGCCAAACTCATCAAGCTTCTGCTCGAGGATCAGAGCGCCGATCTCGTCATATCTTTTAAGCAGTTCCTTAATATCCTCTCTCATGTAAACCTCATCTCTTCCGGGATAACCGTAATCAATTTTTAACTCAATTATTTTACTCTCAACGCTTAGGTAAAAAAAGCGTCGCTTTGTATGAAATCAAAGCGACGCTAGTTTGGAGGTACCACCCAGATTTGAACTGGGGATCAGGGTTTTGCAGACCCATGCCTTACCACTTGGCTATGGTACCATTGGTGACCCGTACGAGAGTTGAACTCGTTACTCCGCCGTGAAA
>JAEEGJ010011083.1_pt1 | contig 23061 bp, 22 predicted proteins | sample 8958761 | NCBI WGS metagenome assembly JAEEGJ01 (sample SAMN16246546, study PRJNA631951) | gut metagenome | biome: gut microbiome; feature: rumen; material: RS-attached | host: Bos | place: Iran: Karaj | collected 2018-10 | reverse complement strand
CTATGGCCTTAACATGGTCACCGGTTATGATCCTTCTGGGTTCGATCGCTTTTACGGTACCCGAAACAGACGAATATATCGGAGATGAAACAAACCCCGTTTCCTTGGCAATAAGTTGTCCGACCAATACATGTTCCCCAATTTCAACAACAGGCTCACAAGGTGCGCCTATATGCTGAGACAAAGGATATACCATTAAGCCCTTGGGCGTATAATCTACAATCGGCTTATCCTTTGAAATGTCTTTTCCGTCATAGGGGTGAATACCACCGTGAAATGTAAACAAAGCCTTGCCTCCCTTTCTCTTTTTAAAAATAGCCTTTAATATCTTACTACTTATTTTTTAAAAATACTATATAAATTTTTTAAAATGTAGTAAAATACTTATGTATGTAAAAATAGCAGTTTGGAAGGAAATCTAATGAAAACTATCCAGTGTTCGACAGCTTTAAAAGAAATAAATTACCCTTTGGAAACATTGGCTCCGATTAAAGATATTCTTTTTCTCGACATAGAAACTACCGGTTTTTCGGCAAGAAGTTCCAATCTTTACATGATCGGATGTGCTTATTACGAGAATGACGAATGGCAGTTGATACAGTGGCTCGCTGAGAATTACGAAGAAGAAAACGACGTATTAAAGGCATTTCTCGAGTTCAGCGTCAACTATTCTTTCCTTATTCATTTTAACGGAAATCAGTTCGACATTCCTTTCCTTGAGCAGAAATGCCAGCAGTATGAATACAATTTCGACTTCGGCAACTTTGACGGACTCGATATTTATAAAAGAATAAAACCTTACAAGAACTTCATGAAACTTGAGGACTGCAGACAGAAAACACTTCAGACTTTCCTCGGAATGATAAGACGCGACAGACTTGACGGCGGTGAACTCATCAATTACTATCACGAATTTGTCTGCAATAAGGATGAAAGCATCATGGAAGCCATCCTTCTTCATAATAAGGAAGACGTTGAAGGCATGCTTCATATGGTTTCTCTCCTTGCGATCCCGGATCTCTTTAACAAATCGATCCGTGTAATGAAGGTTAAAGCCAATTATTACAACGACTACGAAAATAAAAAACGCCAGGAACTTATCCTGACATTAAGATTCAGAACCGCGATACCCGTTCCTCTTTCATACACAGCGAACGGATGCTACTTCACATGTGAAGGTGTCGACGGAATCTTAAAAGTCCCTCTCTTCGAAGAAGAGATGAAATACTTCTACTCGAACTACAGAGATTACTACTATCTCATCCATGAAGATATGGCAGTACACAAATCAGTAGCTCAGTTCATTGAAAAAGATCATAAAGAGCCTGCAAGTGCTTTGACTTGCTACACAAGAAAGGCTTCCACATATCTTCCCGAGTGGAGCGTACTCTTCGAGCCGTTCTACAAGAGGGATTACAGAGATCATCAGCTGTTCTTCGAACTTACTCCCGAATTCAAGACATCGAGAGAAAGCTTCAACAAATATGCCGAGCATATCTTGCAGAACATGATCAACGCGTAACTTAAATGATATTTAATATCATTTATTCTTTCAAATCCTTTCTTTTCAAAACAACGGGCGTCCGAAAGGCGCCCGCTGTTTTTTTATCTTCTTATTTAATTATTTCATCGGTTTCTCAAAGAAGAATGAAGCCAGTCTCTCGTATCCGATCTGTTTGTAGTTCATCATCTGTTCCGTAGCACCGAGGAAAAGAATTCCGCCGGGTGCAAGGGATTCGTAAAACTTTTCAAAAAGATCTTCCTTCGCTTCTTCCGTAAAGTAAATAAGTACGTTTCTGCATACGATCAGACTCAGATTCTTCGGAAAAGGATCAAGAAGAAGGTTATGTTTCTCAAATCTTATGGATTTCTTTAAAGAAGAATCTATCTTATATGTATGTTCTGTCGTAGCGGTAATATACTTTTCGATATATTCTTTCGGTAGTCCAGCAATGGATTTCTTTGAATACACACCGTTTGCTGCCTGACTTAAAACCTGTTTGTCTATATCCGTGGCATAGATGGAATAATCCGTCGGTTTCATCTGCTTATTGAAGACCATGGCCAGAGTATAAGGTTCGTCGCCGGTAGAACACGCAGCACTCCAGATCTTTACATTACCGGGGAATCTGGTCTTTAAAGCAGGGATGACATTGTCTTCCAATATCTTCCACTGATCCGGATTTCTGTAGAACTCGGAAACGTTGATGGTCAGGTAATTTACAAAATCTTCAAGGACATCTTTATCCGTCTTTAAAGAATTTACAAAATCATCATAACCGTTCAGATGATGCCTTAAGATCAAAGTATCGATCCTTCGCTTCATCTGTTTTTCTTTATAAGCATTCAAATCTATTTTTGTAAGGCAATATACTTCCCTTTTAAAGGATTCGTAATCATTAATCATTACAAAAATCTTCCTTTATATGTTACTGAATGATTCTTAACATATCTATTATACTACAAATAAAAAGAGAAGGCACTTAAAATGTACCTTCTCTGAATTTTTATTGTATTTCCGAAAATTATTCTTCGGTCTTTTCAGCCTCAGCTTCTGCAGCTACAACAGCTTCAACATCAACAGATGCATATTCGCCGTTATCATCAGCTTCAGCTTCCTTATCTTTCTTGGGCTGTAATAAAGCTCTGACAGAAAGGCTGATTCTGTTATTCTCTTCATTAACTTCTGTAACTTCAGCAGTTACTTCATCACCGATCTTAAGAACATCCGAAGGCTTCTCGATATGGTTCTTGGAAATCTGTGAAACATGAAGAAGTGCATCAACTCCGCCGTCAAGCTGTACGAATGCGCCGAAATCTGTCATTCTTGCAACTTTACCTGTTACAACGCTTCCTACGGGGAATCTTGTGCTTAAATCTTTCCAGGGATTCTCATCTTCAAACTTTGTTGAAAGAGAGATTCTTGTTCCGTTGATCTCTTTGATAAGAACTTTAACCTTATCGCCTGCTTTGTAAAGCTTCTTAGCGCTTTCGATTCTGCCCCAGCTCATTTCTTTGATATGAAGCAATCCGTCGATTCCGCCAAGGTCGATAAATGCACCGAAATCTGTTACGTTCTTTACGGTACCTTCAACTGTGTCGCCTACTTTGATCTTGGAAAGAACTTCCTCAACGGCTTTAGCCTTTTCAGCTACAACGAGTTCCTTGCGGTTACCGATATATCTTCTCTGCTTAGGATCGTACTCCTGCATGTAGAATTCGATTTCTTTATCCATGAACTTGGATAAGTCTTTTTCATAAACGTCTGAAAGAAGACCTGCGGGGATGAATACTCTCACATCGTCAACAACAACGATAACACCCTTGTTGTTGGGGATCTGTGAAACAACACCCTTGATAACGCTCTTGTTGTTGAATGCGTCTTCGAGAACCTTAGAACCTTTGTCTGCGATGATTCTCTTGTGTGTAAGTGATACCTGACCTTCTCCGTCGTTTACCTTGAGTACCTTAACATCAATGGTATCTCCGATTTTTACTTTTTCTGTCAGATCAATGCTTAAGTCATTCGTGTATTCTGCTTTGGAAAGAATGCCATCAGATTTGTAGCCGATATTTAAAATAATGTAATCGGGTTTAACATCGATAACTTCACCGCTAACTATCTCTCCTGTTCGAATTGTTTTGAATGATTCATCAAGCATTTGTTCAAAAGTAAGTTCTGACATAATTTTGAACCTCCTCAATAATGTTTTTTGGGGTTGAAGCCCCTGCTGTAATTCCCACCAGGTTAGCATTAGCCGGTAATTCCAAATGCAACTCCTTAAGTGTCTGAATGAAATAGGTTCTTTCACAATGCATTTTGCTGATTTCGTAAAGCTTGCGGGAATTGGAGCTTTGCGAATCCCCTATAACAATCATAACGTCAGCTTTCGCGGCCAGTTGCGCGGCCTCGTTTTGACGTTCGCTTGTAGCGTTGCATATAGTATTCACAACGCTAACATTATCATCATAACAAATATTTTTTAAAACTTCAACTAAATCTTTAAATTTATTGATGTTAAAGGTTGTTTGTGAAACCACGCAAATATCGCCTTTTAAGACACCTTTAAGTTTGAGTGCGTCCTCTTCCGATCCCACAACGTAAGATTCGTTTGCGCACCACCCTTTTATACCCTCTACTTCGGGGTGTCCTTCGTTACCGATTATCACTATCGTTTTGCCGGCTTCGGACTCGGTATTTACGGTATTGTGGATACGTTTTACAAAGGGACACGTGGTATCGATTATCGAAAATCCTCTCTTCTCGATACCCTCATAGATGCTCTTTGCAACACCGTGGGATCTGATTATCACAAGACCCTTAGGAAGCGAATCAAGTTCTTCAAGTGAGTTGATCTCTTTTACACCTTTTTCGACAAAATCATTAACCACTTCTTTGTTGTGTATGATCGGTCCGAAAGTGTAAATAACACCGCCTTTTTCAATTTCTTCATATACCGTATCGACTGCTCTTTTTACTCCAAAACAAAAGCCGGCCGACTTCGCAAGTACAACTTCCATTATTAGCCTTCCTGTAACCAATCGGGGACGGTTCTATTTTGGCTGTTCCAGCCAAAAGGGGACGGTTCTTTTTTGGTTATTTTAGCCATTATAGAACCGTCCCCAAATGGCGAATTAGCCATTTTAGAACCGTCCCCTAATGGTTATTTATTCTCGATGATTGAAATGATCTTGTCTTTAACTTCTTCGATCGTCATATCGGAAGTATCAAGGAAAACTGCATCTTCAGCCTGTTTGAGAGGTGCGATCTCACGGTTCATGTCTCTCTCGTCACGTTCGATGATCTCTTTTTCGATAGTATCAAGATCACAGTCAGTCCCCTTTTCCTTAAGCTCAAGATATCTTCTCTCTGCTCTTACTCTGCTCGATGCAGTAAGGTAGATCTTGCATTCGGCATTAGGCAGGATATTTGTACCTATATCGCGTCCGTCCATAACGACATCGTTTTCTCTTGCAAGTTTTCTCTGAAGTTCGAGAAGCTGTGCACGGACCTTGCCGTTTGTCGAACTTGCGGACGCCATGTTTCCGACTTCCTGAGTTCTGATAAGTCCGTTTACATTTTCACCGTTTAAAAGAACTATCTGGGTTCCGTTATCGTATTCGATCGAAACATTTGCTTCACCGCAGTATTTCTCGAAGCCTTCGTTATCATCGATGCCTACGCCTTTTCTAATAAGATATAAAGCGATCGCACGATACATGGCTCCCGTATCTACATAAATAAATCCTTTTTCTTTGGCAACAAGTTTTGCGATTGTTGATTTACCTGCACCTGCAGGTCCGTCGATAGCAACATTAAATCCCATTTTATTCTCCTCCTGAATTCATTCCTGCCAGGTAACCCGTACTGAATGCTATCTGAAGATTAAAACCTCCCGTAAAAGCATCCACATCGATCACTTCTCCGGCAAAGAAAAGACCTTTTATAACTTTGCTTTCCATTGTCTTGGGATTGATATCCTTAACGCTTATTCCGCCGTGTGTGATAATGGCTTCATCAAAATCCCTGGTTCCTTTTATAGTCAAAGGAAGTCTCTTCGTAAGATCAAGAAGTCTTTTTCTTTCTTCCTTCGTTATCTCATTGCACTTTTTATAAATATCAACCTCGGCAAGTTCGCATATCTTTAATCCGAGTTTTATAGGATAAAGATTGCCGAGGATGTTTTTTAAATCTTTTTTATTGCCTTCTTTTAATTCTCTGATAAGCCTTGCATCAAATTCATCATCGGACAAAGCAGGTTTAAGGTCGATCAGCACCTTAATGTCTTTTTCATCCGAAGAAGCCAGTATCGAGCTCGCAGTAAGCACCAGGGGACCGCTTATACCGAAATGCGTGAAAAGCATCTCCCCCATTTCTTTGTATTTAAGCTTATCCTTTATAAGCAAAGATAAAGTTACATTCTTTAAGGAAAGACCTGAAAGTTCGCCCGGCCATCTTTCCCTTGTCTCCAGAGGAACCAAAGCTGGCTTTATGGATGATATCCTGTGTCCCGATTCTCCGGCCCAGTGAAGTCCGTCCCCCGTAGATCCCGTCGATTTGTAACTTACGCCTCCTGTGGCGACTATAACTCTATCCGCCGCTATCCTCTCCCCATCATCAGTAAGAACTCCGACAGCTGTCTGATCCTTAATGATGATCTCTTTGACAGAAGTATTTAACCTTACATTTACGCCGTAATCCTTAAGTGCATTATTTAAAGCTTTTATGATATCCGAAGAATGATCGCTTACAGGGAAAACCCTGTTTCCTCTCTCTGTTTTAAGAGGAGTTCCGTTATCTTCTATAAGCTTCATAAGATCTTCGTTGTTAAACTGTGAAAACGCACTGTATAAAAACTTCGGATTGCTTACTATATTTTCAAAAAACTCATCTCTCGTGCAGGCATTCGTTACATTGCATCTGCCTTTACCCGTGATAAAAAGTTTCTTGCCTGTTTTTTCGTTTTTTTCAAGCAGAACCACTTCATCGCCGTACCCTGCCGCGCTTATCGCAGCCATCATCCCGGCCGGTCCCGCACCTATAATTATCGTCTTCATTTTACGCCTTTGCCACCATTTAAAATTGTACAAAAAACGGTATTAAAAGTAAAGAAAAAACCTACCGCCGAAGCGATAGGTTTTCTTATATAAATCTTAATAAATTATACAGGGTAAGCGCCGTTCTTGGAATCAGCTGCAGTAAGGTCAACTTTTTCCTGCTGAGCTTTTCTGTACTTGAAGAAGTCAACAGCAACCTGAGGGAACAATGCGTAGGAAAGTACGTCTTCGTCCTGCTGCTTCCATTCTTTCATCTCAGACTCAAGCTTATCCATTTCGTTGGTCAAGCCTGCAGCATCAGCTGAACGCTCTGTGTATCTCTTCTCCCCGGGAATAACCTTGTCGATCACTTCCTGGTTCATAGGCTTGATTGTCTGGCCGTATTTACCGCGGAGAAGGTCTTTAGTCTGGTCAGTAGCAACTTTGTATCTTTCGCCCATAAGAACATTGAATACTGCCTGTGTTCCGACGATCTGTGAAGAAGGTGTAACAAGAGGGGGCTCACCGAGATCTTTACGAACTCTGGGGATTTCCTTAAGCACTTCTTCGTACTTGTCTTCTGCGTTCTGCTCTTTCAACTGAGAGATCATGTTTGAAAGCATACCGCCGGGAACCTGGTAAAGCAGAGTCTTGATGTTTACGCCAAGTGACTTGGTGCTCATAAGACCGTTTGCAAGGCATTCTTCTCTGTAAGGACGGAAGTAATCAGCGATCTCAGCAAGAAGATCCTGATCGAATCCTGTATCGTATTCTGTACCCTTGAATGTCTCTACCATAACTTCTGTAGCGGGCTGTGATGTACCGAGCGCAAAAGGTGAAATAGCACAGTCGATAACGTCAACTCCTGCTTCTACAGCCTTAAGGTATGTCATTGAAGCAACACCTGATGTGTAGTGAGTATGAAGCTGAATAGGAAGCTTTGTTTCTTCCTTCATGGCCTTGATAAGTTCTGTTGCTCTGTATGGAAGAAGAAGTCCTGCCATATCCTTGATACAGATTGAGTCAGCACCCATCTCTTCGATCTGCTTTGCAACTTTAGCCCAGTACTCAAGTGTATATGCATCACCGAGTGTGTAAGAAAGAGCGATCTGAGCATGTCCTCTTCCTTCCTGAGTCTTGATCTTGTTTGTAGCATCTACAGCTGCCTGAAGGTTTCTTAAATCGTTCAAGCAGTCGAAGATTCTGATGATATCGATACCGTTTGCGATCGATTTCTCAACGAAAGCGTATACAACATCGTCTGCGTAAGGACGGTAACCCAAGATGTTCTGTCCTCTGAAAAGCATCTGAAGTTTTGTATTCTTGAAGCCTTCTCTTAACTTACGAAGTCTTTCCCAGGGATCTTCCTTAAGGAAACGAAGAGAAGCATCAAATGTAGCACCACCCCAGCACTCTACCGAATGATATCCTACCTTATCCATCTTTTCGACGATAGGAAGCATTATTTCGGTCGGCATTCTTGTGGCGATCAAAGACTGATGTGCGTCACGAAGGACGGTTTCAGTTATTTTAATAGGCTTATTTTCTGCCATTTTATTTTCCTCCATTAATTTATCTTTACTATGCCTTCCCCTCGAGGGGAAGGTGGTTTCGAAGAAACCGGATGAGGTGTCTCCTCATCAGTCAAACTTCGTTTATAATCAGAACACTCCGAAGATAGCCATGAATGTACCGGCTGCTACTGCAGTACCGATAACACCGGCTACGTTGGGTCCCATTGCATGCATCAAAAGGAAGTTTGAAGGATCTGCCTCTGCACCGACCTTCTGTGATACTCTGGCCGCCATGGGAACCGCAGATACACCTGCCGAACCGATAAGAGGGTTAACCTTACCACCGGTGAGCACGCACATGATCTTACCGAAGATAACTCCGGCTGCGGTACCGAATGAGAATGCTACAAGTCCGAGTACAACGATTGCAACTGTTTCAAAGTTAAGGAAAGCTTCTGCTGATGTTGTAGCACCTACGGATGTACCGAGGATGATAACTACGATGTACATAAGTGCGTTGGAAGCTGTCTCCTGTAACTGTCTTACAACACCTGATTCTCTGAAGAGGTTACCTAACATAAGCATACCAACAAGGGGAGCTGTTGTAGGAAGTAAAAGTGAAACAACGATCGTAACTACGATAGGGAAAAGAACTTTCTCAAGCTTGGAAACGGGACGAAGCTGTTCCATCTTGATCTTTCTTTCCTTCTCGGTTGTTAAAAGCTTCATAATAGGGGGCTGAATGATAGGTACAAGTGACATGTACGAATATGCAGCTACTGCGATAGGTCCGAGTAATCTTGTCTGTCCGAGCTTACCTGCAAGGAAGATCGATGTAGGGCCGTCAGCACCACCGATGATGGAGATAGCTGCAGCAGCCTTATCGTTAAAGTCTACAAGACCTGTCTGGTTAATAAGAAGTGCTCCGAAGTATGCTGCAAAGATACCGAACTGAGCAGCTGCTCCGAGCAAAAAGCTCTTGGGGTTGGCGATCAGGGGACCGAAGTCTGTCATCGCACCAACTCCGAGGAAAATAAGTGAAGGCAGGATAGCCCACTCATCCAAAATATAGAAGTAGTATAAAAGTCCGCCACCGTGTCCGCCTTCGCTGAAGGGCTTCATAATATCGGGATAGATATTTACAAGAAGCATACCAAAAGCGATAGGAACAAGAAGCAAAGGTTCAAATTCATGACGGATCGCAAGATACAGGAAGAAACAAGCAACCAGTATCATGGCATAGTTGCCAACCGTCAAATTGAAGAATGCTGTCTGATGGAGAAGATTATCTACTGTATTGATTATATATTCCATCGTTTTTTCTCCTATTCAAAAGATACTGATTAGTTAAGTGTTGCTAAAAGTGCACCTGCCTCGATCGCATCACCTACGTTAACTTCGATACTTGCAACTGTACCGTCCTGAGGAGCAACAACAGGGATCTCCATCTTCATAGCTTCGATGGTAACAACTGCATCACCCTTCTTAACTGTATCTCCAACCTTAGTATCAAGTTTGAATACCTTACCTGCTGCACCGGCTTCAACTCTTACAGAACCTGCTGCACCGCTTGCCTTGGGTGCTGCAGCGGGAGCTGCTGCTGCGGGAGCTGCCTTGGGAGCTGCTTTCTTTACGGGAGCTGCTACAGCGCCTGTAGAAGCACCTTCTTCAACTGTTACATCATAAACATTGCCGTTAACGGTAATTGTATAATTTTTCATTTTTTAGTCCTCCTAATACTGGGCATTCTGCCACTTTTTCGACTGAGATTTTCTAATGCTTCTGACAACGAATCCGTCTGTGGATGAGTTGCCTTCGTATGCTGCGATCGCTGCGGAGATTACGGCAACAAGTTCAAGATCGTCAACAAGTTCGCCTTCTTCTTTTTCCACGATATTAGCAATTGTCTTTTCAACAGACTTCTCTGTTGAAACTTCCTGCTTCTTTGCTTTCTTTTCTGCGCTCTTCTTCTGGATCATGGGAATGATTCCGAAAAGATAGATGATGCACATGATAAGAACCAATACACAGAATACCGATCCCATACCGAGTAAGGTATTAAGAGCGGCTTTTGTCATAGCCTCGCCCATAGAATATACGGGAGAAAATGTGATGTCTGTGATCTTAAGGTCATTGTCGTATGTGATGTTCATGTTCACATTACGAACGCTGTAAACAAGGGGAACGGTAACTTTGTATCCGTTTTTATCCTGTTTTACATCAAGATCTGCAACATATCCTACAAAATCGCCAAGATTTTCTTCCTGAGCTACTTTGCATGAATTTACTGCTGCAACATATACGCTTTGAGAGTCATAAGACAAACTGTCTTCGCTCCAAGCATCAACCTTAATTTCATATTCTTCTTCTGTAATGTTGATAAGAGAGTTTTTGTTGTTCTCCTTTACGATATCAGTAATAAGAACTTCTCTGTTTTTATCAATAGTATCGATTACTGAAGAATCTACCGGGTTATTACATCCGGCAAATGCAAACATCGCTGAAAGACCGAGGCATAAGAATAATGCTTTAAATTTCTTCATAGCCGTTTTTCCTTTCATTGATTAAATGATGCCGTGCTTTTTAGCCGGACGATCCTCTCTTTTTGTGTATAACATTTCGAATGCACCGATGATGTACTTTCTTGCATCTGCGGGATTGATGATATAATCAACATATCCTCTCTTTGCAGCTGAAGTACATGAGTTCTGAAGTGCATCATATTCTTTAGCCTTAGCTTCGATAACATCGCTGCCTTCGCCTGCGTACATGATCTGTGCTGCGCTCTTGGAATCGATGGCACCGATCTTAGCACCTTCGAAAGCAAATGTTACATCTGCGCCGATAGCCTTTGAGTTCATAACAACATATGCTGAACCGAGTGCCTTCTCAGCGATAACGTTAACCTTTGCAACTGTGCTGTTGGCAAAAGCGTATGTAAGCTTTGCAGATGCTCTTGCGATTCTCTTCTCTGAGCACTTGCAAGCCTTGAAGCCTGTGATATTTGTAAGTGAAAGAACGGGGATTGAGAATGCATCACAGAAATTGATGAATTCTGCAGCCTTTACACAACCTTCAGCAGAAAGCTTGTCTTCAAGTTCTTCCGAAGCTTTGCCTTCTTCATCGTAAACAACACTTCTGTTACCTACGCATCCAATCGTATTGCCGTTTAATTTAATGAATCCGCAAACCATGTCCTTAGCATATGCAGCCTTAACTTCGATGAAGTTATAGTCATCTGCGATATCTGTAAATGCAAGACGAGCATCCTTGAAAGATGTTCCGATAGCATTGGAAGCTCTGTTAAGATCGTCCGAGCATTCTACATATTCTGCTTCTTCCTCGTTGTTTGCGGGAAGGAAAGAGATGAGTTCTCTCATAGAAGCGAGGATTTCATCCTGAGTACCTGTAAAGTCTACGATTCCGCTTTCTTCAGACTGGAATTTGGCTGAAGCGGTATCACACTTCTCTGTTGAGTTGCCGTCAAGTGTGTTGGGAGAATTAACAAAAAGTTTTGCCTTCTCGCTTTCCATGAATGTGAAATCGGTAAGTGAGGGGATAATCGCAAGTCCGCCGCCACAATTTCCGAAAACAGCAGTGATCTGAGGAATAACACCTGAAGCAAGTGTCTGTTTCATATAAAGTTCACCCATAGCGTTTAAAGCATCGGTAGCTTCCTGAAGTCTTAAACCGCAGGAATCGATCAATCCGATGACGGGCGCACCCATCTTCATCGCCATGTCATAAAGGTTGCAAATCTTCTTAGCATGCATTTCGCCGATACTTCCGTTTAAAACAGAAGCGTCCTGAGCGTACACATACACAAGAGAGTCATTGATAACGCCGTAGCCGGTAATACAACCGTCTGAAGGGGTATCAATTTGCTTGAGATTGAAATCAGTTGCTCTTGCTGACACTAAAGCGCCGATTTCAACGAAGCTGTTTTCGTCAAGGAGAGCATTAATTCTCTCTCTTGCAGCAGAACTGGTACTCATAAGTACTACCTCCTATATATATTTAATTTGTACAATTTCAGGCGTGAAGCGGATAAAAACCCAAAATCACGCAAATATTATCATATCACAGAATTGTCAAGTAAAGCAATAAATTATATCAGAACAAATCTTCAAAAATATATAATCTTTTTGACACCTGAAACACTTTTATATGAATTTTCAACAAAAAAGGGATCCCCGCAGGCGGAAACCCCTTTATTTCCATTATTTGATAAACGTTTTTAAGGCCAAAACCCCGGTTTAAATCTCAACAGTCTCGGTATTCTCCTCATTCTTGTCGACATTGTAGTTTAATTCCGTCTCTGCCTGTGTACGGAAATCTTCTATCATATCGATGCTTATCTGAGGAAGATCCTCGATCGAGTCTACGTTAAAGGCTCTTAAGAACTGCTCGCTCGTACCGAAAAGCAAAGGCTTGCCGGGAGCATCAAGTCTGCCGAGTTCTTTTATAAGGCCGAACTCCAGAAGCTTGTTGATACCGAAATCAGAATTCACGCCTCTGATCTTTTCAACATCCATACGGGTAACAGGCTGCTTGTAAGCAATTATCGAAAGTGTCTCGAGTACGGAATCAGAAAGCACGTTCTTCTTCGGAGCCGATGCGATCTTGATAAGGTCATCATAATACTCGTCTTTTGTACGAAGCTGTACATTGCCCTCGAGAGTAACTATCTGAATGCCTCTTTCCTTTGAAGAATAGTAGACCTTCATCTCATCGATGATCTCTTTTATTATCTTTTCATCTTCACCGAGAGCCTCCGCGATCTCTTTTACCGCAACACTCTCTCCCATGGCAAAAAGAATCCCTTCGATCTTGCCCTGTACTTCTTTTCTGTCCATTTCGACTCCTAAATACTAAATCATTATACTCTCAATAGGCTTCTTTAATTCGATATCTATGTCTCCGAAAGCCTCACTCTGTGAAACTTCGACATTTCCGGTCTTAATAAGTTCAAGGATTACCATGAAAGTAACGATAACTTCCATCTTTGTCCTCTGCTCGGATAAAAGATTCCTGAACGAACACTTTTTATGAGAAGTGATATAGCTCGCTATAAAATCCTGTTTCTGATTTATGTCAACCTCTTCCTTTTCGATCTTACCGAAGTTCGATCTAATGGGGTCAACTTTATCCTCTATTCTTTTAAGACATGCATTGAAGATCTCGTTAAGACTTATAAGAGTCGTTTCTCCGAGAAGCTCCTCGTAATCGATAGGAGCTTTGTAGTTTTTAACCTCATCGGGGATCGTCGGCTCTTTGTAAAGATACTTCTCTCCGTCGATCTGCATATCTTTAAGTTCGTACGACATGTACTTGTACATCTTGTATTCCAAAAGTTTCTGAACGAGTTCGGCTCTCGGGTCTTCCTCTTCGCCCTCTTCGTTCTCTACCTTCGGCAAAAGCATCTTACACTTTATGTCAAGAAGCGTTGCAGCCATGACCATGAACTCGCTGACGGTATTAAGGTCGTCTTTTGGAAGTTCTTTGACATAATCAAGATACTGTCTTGTGATCTCAACGATCGGAATATCGTAAATGTCGACTTTATTTTTTTCTATTAAGTGTAAAAGCAGATCGAGCGGTCCCTCGAACACTTCCAGTTTAACAGGTATTGCCATAAAACTATTCTTTCTTTGAATCCAATGTGATAAAGATAAGTTCTCCCGGATCAAAAAGCCTTAAAGGCAGCGTGTGGAATCCTATCCCGCAGCTTACGATAAAGCGGATAACGGCATTCTTGCTCGAAACATACGAATCGGCGTAACGCACGAACTTTCCTTTATCGTCATAAACACCGCCCGAGTACTTCGGGAAAAATCTGATACCCGGATGAGCCACGCCGTGAAGTAACGGAAGTCTTATGAGTCCTCCGTGTACATGGCCCGAAAGGATCAGGTCGCTTCCGTACGAATTGTAATACTCGAAATAATCCGGATTGTGAGCAAGCAGGATATTGTATTTATCATCCTCGATCCTGCCTGCCAGCGATTCTATATAATCGTCTTCCATCTTGAAGACTTTAAATCTCTTGTAATAAAATCTGTCGATGTTGATCCCGGTAACCTTGATATTGTTCTCTTCAAAATAGAAAGAATTGTTTGATAAAAGTTTAATACCGTATTCATCGATTCTTTTCAAAAACTCTTCATAAAGCGATCCGTAGACCTCGGGGTATATCATCGCCCTGTACTCATGATTTCCGAGTGCTGTAAATGTAGGCGCGATCTTGCTTAATTCTTTTAAAAAATCATAAGCACGATCCTGCTTTCTTCCCTTTGTAGCGGTAAGCGTATCCCCGCCGCACAAAATAACATCGGGACCGTATTCTTTAATATCTTCAAAAAACTTGGGCGTACATGCGTAATTATGCAGATCCGAAACGAAGCAGACTTTTAGTCTCTTTTTTACCTTCGGATCGTAAACTGCCACGCTTCGTACGACATAACGGTTAAGGTCAACGATATTAATAATGAAAAGAATCACTGCTACGGCAATAAGTGCCCCTAAAAAGTATTTCAACCGGGAATCCTTTCCGAGATCATAAAATCAATCAACGACGGTTATTATAACACATATTGCATTTTCGGGCAAAATAAAACTGCTGCGAATGATCGCAGCAGTGAATATTTATTAGTTGTATTTACGTTTTCTGGCAGCTTCAGATTTTTTCTTACGCTTTACGCTGGGTTTCTCGTAATGTTCTCTCTTACGAATTTCCTGCTGAATACCGGCCTTGGCGCAATTTCTTTTAAAACGTCTGAGTGCGCTGTCTAAGGATTCATTTTCTTTAACTTCTACTCTTGACACTTCTCAACCCTCCTTCAAGACCAAATCTACGTGCACGGTCTAAAGAATAATCGCACAAGTTGAATTATATCAAAAAAATGAAGTTCGTCAAGAAAATTTTTCCGATAATTGATAAGTACCCTTTAAAAAATATGGAATATGCCACCCGAAAAGATTATAATGTTCTTTATATAAAATACAAATAATGCGGTTCGGACATTTCCGCAACTACTATATATACAGATATCGCATATTACGATAAATCTTATTTCAAACGGGGAATTTGAAAAATGATTACATTACTCTCTCATATATTTATAAAGAACAGAACTTCATATTCTGACGAAAATGTCAGAAGGAAATACGGAATGCTTACAGGGATCGTCGGGATAATCTTAAATCTCTTCCTTTTTGCAGCCAAATTCACGGTAGGTCTTATCACATCTGCTATTTCAGTAACCGCCGATGCTTTTAACAATTTATCGGATGCGGGAAGCAGCATCATAACGCTTCTCGGCTTCAAGCTTTCCGGCCAGAAACCCGATAACGAGCATCCTTTCGGTCATGGACGCATCGAATATATCTCAGGCCTCTTTGTATCGGTTATCATCCTGATCGTTGCTTTCGAACTTATCAAATCTTCGGTAACAAAGATATTCCATCCCGAAGAGGTCATGGTAAGTGCTCTTACCTTTATATTCCTTTCTATCTCGATCCTGGTTAAGCTTTATATGTTCTTATATAATATGATCTACGCCAAAAAGATCGGCTCGACAGCCATGAAAGCTACCGCCATCGATTCCATAAGCGATACTATCGCAACAAGCGTGGTCCTTATCTGCTATATCTTATATGCGGTATTCAATATAAAGATAGACGCCTACGCCGGTATCGCAGTAGGCCTTTTCATCGCATATGCAGGACTTAAGACATTAAAAGAAACCGTTTCTCCGCTTCTCGGTCAGACACCCGATCCGGAATTTGTAAAAGAGATCGAAGACATTGTCCGTTCGAACGAATGCGTCATCGGTATCCACGATATGATCGTTCATGACTACGGTCCCACACGAATCTTTGTATCTTTACATGCGGAAGTACCCTGCGATAAAGATATCCTTTATCTTCATGAATGCATCGATAATATCGAACACGATATCAAAACAAAATTAAACTGCGAAGTATCCATCCATATGGATCCCGTTGATACCAATGACGAAAACCTTTATGAAGCCAAAGTGCTTGTCAGCGATATCCTAAAAGGGATCGATGAAAGACTTACCCTTCATGATTTCCGTATGGTGCACGGCGAATCACATTCGAATCTCATATTTGATGTAGTTATCCCTCATAAATTCAAATTAAATGAAAAAGAACTCTTTGAAGAGATTCAGCAAAGAGTTCATTCCAAGCATAAGGGATATTTTTGTGTTATCAACTTCGATAACGATTATTCCGGCATCACAAGTTAGTCAATAACACATTCTTTAACTTTTCCGTTTTCCCATGTGAGCAGTTTAAGAGTCCTTCCGCCGCGAAGTTTAAGACCTTCCACTCTTCCTTTTTTCCATTTATCGGGAAGCGCAGGTAAAGTGATAACTTCGCCATTATGACTTTGTATGAGCATTTCGGCTATACCTGAGACCGCTCCGAAGTTTCCGTCTATCTGGAAAGGCGGATGGTTGTCAAAAAGATTCGGCAAAGTCTGCTTTTCTATAAGCGTATGAAGATTATCCAAAGCTTCGTTTCCCATTCCAAGTCTCGCATACATATTTATGATCCAAGCTCTGCTCCATCCCGAATGTCCGCCTCCGAAAGAAAGCCTTCTTTCTATCGTCTTCTTTGCGGCTTCATAAAGTTCGGGAGTATTTTTATTTATCTGCGCTGCGGGATACAGAGCAAAAAGCTGAGATATATGTCTGTGGCCGGGTTCTGCTTCTTCGTAATCCTCATTCCATTCCATTATCGTTCCATACTTACCGATCTTTAACCCGGGTATTCTTTCAAGAGTTTCTTTAGCTCTGTCGGATATTGAGTCATCCGTTCCTATAATCTTTTCCGCTTCTATGCATGCATTGAGCAGTTCTCTTATGATCTCGTTATCCATTGTCGCGCCCTTGCAGATAACACCCTTCTCGCCGTTAGGCAGTATATAAGTGTTCTCCGGCGAAAGTGTCGGACACATTACAAGATCATCTCCGTCTTCACAAAGGTAATCCATTACAAAAACAGCCGCATCACGCATGATCGGATAAAACTTCTTCAGGAATCCCTTATCCTGACCGAAAAGATAATGTTCCCATATATGAAGAGAAAGCCATGCTCCGCCGAGTACCCAGTAACTGGAACTGATACACACATCCTGAGGAGCCGTATCGCCCCAGATATCCGTATTGTGATGTGCAACAAATCCGTTACAGCCATACATTCTCTTTGCGGTTTCTTTCCCGTGCTCTCTTACTCTTTCAAGAAGATCAAACAAAGGCTCTTCGCATTCCGAAAGATTGGTAACATTCGCCGGCCAGTAATTCATCTCTGTATTTATATTTATCGTAAATCGGCTTCCCCACATAGGGAAATAATCTTCATTCCAGATGCCCTGGAGATTGGCGGGAAGAGATCCCGGACGGGAAGACGCTATCATAAGATATCTTCCGAAATTAAAGAATCTTACGCTCTCTTCATCATCCTCTATCTCAAGTTTAACCCTGTCGTATAAGGATCTGTAATCATCAATATGCTTTGATAACAGCTCATCCCATGATAAAGATTCGATCGATCTGATATCATTTACTGCAAGATCTTCAGTTAAGGTCACTTTTCTTTCATAAGAATGCTCATCCGTCGCAGATCTGAAAGAGGTTTCTGCTGCGACAATGATCAAAGCTTCATCTGCATTTCTTACGACTGTCGTATTTCCTATATCCTCTATACTTCCGTCAGACGTGATCGTCTTCACGGCTAAAGAAGCGATGACAGGATCACGTCCGCCTACAGTTGCAGTCATAACCTGCAGATGATCATCGGCGAACTTTATGTCATCGACAAATTTATTGTAATTCTGTTTTCTTACTACCTGCTCTTTAAAAGGGACATTTTCCCAGGGGGCATAACCGCGCCCGATATTCACACGAAAAGATAAAGCCCCTTTCTTATCGGCTGAAAGTCTCACGATCAGACACTTTCCGGGGTATGATGCAAACACTTCTCTTTTGTAATTCACATCTTCTATAGTATATTCTACGGAAGCGACCGCCTTTTGAATATCAAGTTCACGCCTGTAGTTTGTAAATTTATAATTATCCTGATCGAATTCGATAAAAAGATTTCCCAGGATCTCATAGTGACTTTGTTCCTCGGGAAGACCCGATAAGGCCAGTGCACAGAGATCTTCGGCTTCACTTATCCTTCCCTCAAAGATAAGCTTCCTTATCTCAGGAAGTTTCTCTAATGCGGAAGGATTTGTTCTGTCTTTAAATCCGCCGTACCATACGCTGTCCTCGTTAAGCTGGATCCTTTCGGTATGTACATTTCCGAATACCATACCGCCCAGTCTTCCGTTACCTATGGGAAGCGCTTCGTTCCAGTTCCCTGCGGGATTATCGAATTCTATTTTTCCAATATCGACCTTTTTCATACCTTTAATTCCACATAAAAGACACATTAAGCCTCTTGACAGAGTTTTAATGCCGTGTTAATGTAGTAATGTAAACTACATGTTGTAAATTATCGAATGTGAGGTGACTGATATGAGCGATTATGAAGTATTCAAATCCCAATCTCTCGGTGAAGAGATAAGCAATGCTATATCGCACGGAGTAGGTGCCGCTCTTTTTATCGCAGGTACAGTCATAATGATAGTTCAGGCTGCGATAAACGGCAAAGGTGCTATGGCAATAACCAGTGTTTCGATATTCGGTGCAAGCTTGATCCTTTTATACTTAACATCCACCCTTTATCACTCACTAACCAATTATAAAGCAAAAAAGGTTTTTAGGAAACTCGATCATTGTATGATCTTTCTTCTTATCACAGGTACATACACACCCGTATGTCTCTCTCTCATCGGCGGATGGGTAGGCTGGACAGTATGGGGAATCAATATGGCCTGTACGGTTATCGGAGTTACACTTAACTCAATATCCGTAAGAAAATTCGACAAAGTTTCCCAGATCCTTTACATCATCATGGGCTGGTCGATAATCATGGCTTCCTATTCAGCTTTTAAAGTAATACCCGGTCCCGGACTTTTGCTTGTTTTACTCGGCGGTATCCTTTATACGATGGGAACCATATTCTACAGAAAGAAAAACTTAAAATATGCACACTTCGTATGGCATCTCTTTGTAATACTCGGAAGCCTTCCGCATTTTGCAATGATCCTCTACTATGTATGCATCAAATAAAATACCTCATAAAGTAAAAAGAACCGGCTTCATAATACAATGAAGTCGGTTTTTTATTTTAGAATAATCCGTCCCAGCGTTTGGAATATACGTTCGGACTTGTCAGATTGTCTTCATCGCTGATAACATCCAGGAAATCTCCGAAGTCCATAAAGTCACCCTCTGAATCTCCGATATCATTCGATGTTTTTACAGCCCATACCGTCACAAGCAAGGATACGGATACACCGAGTGCTATTCCGAAGATAATCCCGTAAAATAATAATACAGTACCCATATTATTTATCCGTCCTTTCCTTTGCAAATTTATTGATCTTATTGGCCGTAGTAAGTTTCAGACTCTTCTTCAATGCCGTATACTTGCTGAACGCAGTCTTTGCAATGATACCAATAACAAAGGGAAGGCCTATGAAATACAAAGCCGTACCCCTGTTGAAGCCGCCCAGATTGACATATATAAATTTCGACAAAGCAGTAACAAGGATAACGGAAAGGACCGTCAATACCGAAACCATTGCGGCAAACAATCCGTAAACCTTAGCTTTTACAAAGGGAACAGCTCCGATCATCTTGCCTGTCTGTCCGTTTACGAGTATTGTAAAAGGCTTATTCTCGTATCTGAATGTTAAAAACCAGGCAGGAAGTAAAGCATAATTGGTATTTGTTACCTGATAATCCGGATCGCTCGATACAAGTTTACCGCCCTTATGCCTTATCATCTTGGCCGCCTCTTCATTAAAGAGATGTCCCGCTTTAAGTACGGCATTTCCTGTAATATCCGCAACACCTACATCAAATCTGTCGGAATAAAAGCCTGAAAGATAAGCAGTGTCAAATTCTTTTAACTGTCTCATATCATATGGCTCAAGTCTTGCGGACGATTCGTCATTTAAATTAAGCGATGCATCCAAGGTAAGCCTTCTGTAATTTGTCGAAGCAACAAAGTGCTCATATCTCGTAACAGAGGATTTACCCTGTTTTTTAGTGTATTTGTAATACTGGCTGTCATGATAATACATATCAAAAAGCCAGAACGGAACGTATATGCCTCTCATCTTTTCGACTTCGAATTCCTTTATACCCTTCGGTACAAAGAATCCGGAATTCAGCTGTCTTCTGATTATGGCTTCCGCGTCAGTTCTGTTGATCCTGAAAGGAATTATATAATCAGGCTTAAGGTAATCGGCAACTCTGTCTTTAACAACAGTTGCCTGACCGCAGTAAGCGCAGAATGTAGAGGTTTCCACTCCGTTAACCGCAAGTTCGGCTCCGCATGAAGTACAACGCATGATCTGCATCTGGATAGAAGCATGTTCTCTCGATTCTTTCGCTTCTTCCTCTTCTTTTTTTCTTTCAAGAACGGTATTGTAATCTCCTACCTGGTTTGATGCAAATCCGTTTGGTGCATTAAATCCGTAGAAGATCCCGGTATTTGCCGCATTAATAGGTTTATCGGGCTTTACGAGCCTTTCTTCCTCTTTGGGCTTTTCCGGTCCGCCCTGAACCATTGCGGATACTTCATTTAACTCGAAAGTATTTCCGCAATAGTCGCAGACCATCTTATTTAATTCTGCAGAATATTCAAGTGCCGAACCGCACTTATTACATTTGTAGATCATAATTCACCGTATTATTTATAAAATTTTCGAAAGAAAACCAAGAACGATGATAACCAATGCAACCAATGCAGAGATAACGTTTAAGATAAGACCGAAGATACCGAGAACCTTCTGTGCACCTTCCTGCTTAAATGCACCAAATGCCTTAACTACACCGAAGATGGGTAAAATGATAAGCCATCCGCCGAAGATAAACCATCCTCCGAGTAAAGCACTTGTACCCATACCGCAGTTAACAAGCAAAAAGATGATACCGATAAGGAAAGATGTAAGTCCGTCCTTTGAAGGCTTTACGTTGATCGAGCCTTCGGGAGCATCTGTGTCGCTGAATGATACTGTGGAATCTACCTCCTGTGCTTCATAGGAATTCTGATTTAATTCCTGGTTCTGATTTTCACCTTCCTGGTAATTGTTGAAATTGTCCATTTTATTCTCCTTTATAAACGTAAAAAGATTTCGTGTCTATGTGCGAAAGCTTTTTGCACACTTATAAAAGATTATAAAAAAATCAATATCCTTAGTCAATAATACAGCCTTAAATATAGGCATAAAATAATGTTTATCAAAAAATATCCGACCCTATTTTTCTAATATAGCCAAACCCGGTTCAGAGCATAAAAAAAGGACCACGCAAAGGTGATCCTTTTATATATTTGATCTTAATGATTAAGCATTAACGATCTGACCGAAATCAGCCTTAAGTGAAGCACCACCGATAAGACCGCCGTCGATGTTGGGCTTTGAAAGAAGCTCAGCAGCGTTGGAAGCGTTCATGGATCCGCCGTACTGGATACGTACAGCATCAGCTGTTGCCTGATCATACATCTCAGCGATAAGCTCTCTGATTCCCTTGCAAACTTCTTCTGCCTGATCGGATGTAGCTGTCTTGCCTGTTCCGATAGCCCAGATGGGTTCGTAAGCGATAACCATTGTCTTAACCTGATCTGCGCTTACACCTGCGAGGTCGGATTTGATCTGAAGTCTGATCCAATCCATGGTTACATTCATTTCTCTCTGCTCAAGCGATTCGCCGCAGCAAAGGATGGGAGTAATACCAGCTTCGAAAGCTTTAAGTACTTTCTTGTTAAGGAAAGCATCGTCTTCCTTGAAGTATTCTCTTCTTTCGGAGTGACCGATGATAACGAATTCAACACCTGCATCTTTAAGCATGGGAGCTGAAATCTCACCTGTGTATGCACCCTTGTCTTCAATGTAGAAGTTTTCTGCACCGACTTTGACATTTGTACCCTTTACGGCTTCGGCAACAGGTACGATGTCGATTGCGGGAACGCAGTAAACAACATCAACATTGTCATTTTTTACAAGATCTTTTAATTCTGCACAAAGTGCAATGGCTTCACTGGGAGTCTTGTTCATCTTCCAGTTGCCGGCAATAATTCTTCTTCTTGCCATTTTTGTATCTCCTGTTTATTTTTTTTTTGTCCAATCCTGAACCCGCGATTTTCCTTCTCATTATTTTGATTGCAATAAACAAAAGCAATGCCAGACCGCCGCAGACAGCAACTACGATAATACCTATTTTCAGAGTAGTCTTACCCGATTTGTCGTAATATGAAATAAACAGTTCGGGAACACGGATAACCGAAGGATCGTCTTTGCTGTAATAAACGGTAATCTTGTCGCCGGCTTTGAATTCATCCGAATATACCTCGAGATTTTGCGACTGCGTTTCGCCTTCAACATCAAATTCAATCACGGTTTTCATGCTCGTGTCTGTGGAAATTATGGTTCCTTCGACAATCTCGGCATTATCTTTGAAAGTTTCGATGTCAATTTTAACATTGTCAACCGCAATAAGATTTCCGGCACCGATTTTTATAAAGGAAAATCCGAAAAGCAATGCTATCAGTACAAGTATTATGGCAGCAATTGTGAAAACATCGCTTGTTTTTTTTAATATCCTGGTGTTCATTTTTATTCCTTATTTGTCATCTGCAGCATATACTCCGGGAAGTTCCTTACCTTCAAGGAATTCAAGAGAAGCACCGCCGCCTGTGGAAATATGGCTCATCTTGTCAGCAAAACCAAGCTGGTTGCAAGCTGCTGCGGAATCACCGCCGCCGATGATTGTTGTGGCATCTGTTTCAGCGAGTGCCTTTGCAACCGCGATTGTACCTTTTGCAAGTGTGGGGTTCTCGAATACGCCCATGGGTCCGTTCCAAA
>JAEEGJ010011078.1_pt1 | contig 23067 bp, 23 predicted proteins | sample 8958761 | NCBI WGS metagenome assembly JAEEGJ01 (sample SAMN16246546, study PRJNA631951) | gut metagenome | biome: gut microbiome; feature: rumen; material: RS-attached | host: Bos | place: Iran: Karaj | collected 2018-10 | reverse complement strand
GGTTCCGTAGATGGCGGCGGCAGAGGCATCTTTCAATACATCGATAGAGGCAATGTTCTCAGGAGCCACCGTATTCAGGTCACCCTCAATGCCATCCACCAGAATGAGCGGAGTGAGGTTGCCCACCAGGGTGGTGATACCACGCAGACGGATAGAAGAGCCTGCCTTCGGGTCACCGCTGGCGTTGACCACCGTCAGACCGGCAATCTTACCTTTTACCAGTTCGGCGGCATCGCCGATCTTACCAGCGTTGAAGTCCTCTGCCTTCACAGAGACCACGGCATAGGTGACATCACCCTTGCGCTGTGTGCCGTAACCGATGACGACGACCTCGTTGAGGAGGGCATTGTCTTCCTCGAGGGTCACATCGCTGCCAGCCTTGACCTCCTGGGTGGTGAAGCCGATGTAGCTGACAACGAGTGTCGCATTGCGATTGGAAACGTTCAGTGTGTAGTTACCGTCAAAATCGGTAATTGTGGCGTTCTTGGTGTTCTTCTCGGTCACGGTGGCGCCAATGATCGGCTCGCCCTTCGTGTCCTTGACGACACCCTTCACAGTGACGCCTTGCTGAGTGATCTCAGCAACGGTTGGTGATGTGCTTTCTAAGGCGTAGGCTCCAAAAGCACTGCCTAAGAAGAGCAAACATAGAAAATGTTTCTTCATACCATTTTTGTCTTTTAGGTTAGATAATGTTATACGTTATAGTTATATGTATTATTGGTTTACTTTCCATTCGAGGACACCACCCGACTCGCCCTTCTGGAGTTTGGCGAGAATTTTCAAGCCTGTGGTCTTCACAGGGGCGAAACTGACACTGTTGTAGCAGTCCTTGCGCACAGTGTAGGGACTGTGGTCGGCTACCTCATGCCACTCGCCCTGGGCATCCTTGTAATAGAGGCTCCATGACTCGGGGATGCGGAAATTGCCGTCGTAGTGGTCGAAGTCGAGCCAATAGACCTGTACGTTGCTCACCTCGTATTCCTTGTCAAACTGATAGGTGATGGCCTCGGTGGTGCCCCGCTTCAGCCACCAGTAGTGGTAGGGTTTCGAGGTGTCGGAAGAGCGTTTGGGCTCCCACTGGTCGTTGGTGCCGCCAGCCCATGAGTCGACAGGAGCCGTCTCAGGAGCGTCGTTCTGTATCGGACCACGGTTGCAGAAGGTCATGGCCTTCGAGGCGATTGTCGGCAGGGGAGTCGCTACGGCTTTGGCGGGTGTGTTGGCGATCCAGACCTCCATCTGTTGGTTGCCACGGTTATTCCAGGTGGAGTAGGGGATGGCGTGGAAGGTCACGTCTTTGATCTCACCGTCGGGCTGTAGTTCCTTGGCCCGGCCTTCGAGCACCATCACGCCATTGAGGAGGTTTTGCTCATAGTGGGCAGTGATGGGAGCGCTGTTGAGGATGTACTTGTTAAATACCTTATGGTCGGCCTGGTCGCCGCCTTCAAGGCAGAACATGATAGGACCGCGCTCCAAGGCCACTTTGCCACGATCGTCCTCGGCATTGTCATTAGCTACAATGCGGCGGATGTCCATGGGGAAATCGAGCTCGATCGTGTCGCCCTTCTTCCAAGAACGGGAGAGAGAGATGTAATCGGAAGAGGCGTTGACGGCGATCCTTTCGCCGTTTACGGAACAAAGTGGCTGCTTGGAAGCATCGGCATAGGTATAGAGAGAGTTATTCGTTGGTGATGATTTCAACCAGGACGGGATGCGGAGCTTGATGGCAAACTTGCCACTGCCCTTCGTCACCTGGATGCGGATCTTGCCGTTCCAGGGATAGTCGGTGGTCTGCTCCAGTTCGATATGGCCAATCTTGGCTTTGCCCTGTGCATAGAGGTTCACGAAGATGTCTTTGCCTTGTTGGGCATAGATGTACCCCGGTACGGAAGCCACGAAACGGGTGATGTTGCCAGGGCAGCAGGCACAGCCGAACCACTTCTGGCGCTCGTGCTCACCATCGCTCTCCAAAGGGTTGTCATAGAAGAACTTGTCGCCGGAGAGGCTTACACCACTCAAGACATTATTATATAGAGCACGTTCACAGACATCGATATATTTGCTCTCACCCGTGGCCAGAAACATACGGTAGTTCCAGTAGACATTGGCGATGGCGGCACAGGTCTCGCAATAAGCCGTGTGGTTGTTTAACTCGTAGTTGGGACCGAAGCCCTCGCCCTGCGGACGGCTGCCGATACCCCCCGTGATGAAGAGTTTCTTGGAAGACATGTTCTCCCAGATACGTTCCAAAGCCTCGAAATAAGCTTTGTCGCCAGTCAGTGCAGCCACATCGGCCACACCACTGTAGAGATAGCCCGCGCGGACGGCGTGACCCACGATCTCCTCTTGCTGCAGGATGGGCATGTGGTCCTGTGAGTACTCACTGGGGTGATGGCCGTCTGTGCAGCGTCCTGTCTCCTCTACGAAATATTTGGCGCCGTCGAGGTATTTCTTGTTGCCCGTCACCTTATACAACTTGCAGAGCGCCATCTCGATGATGGGGTGTCCGCCCGGACGGTGTATCTGCCCTTCGTTGGGACCGAAGGTCTTGCAGACGAGGTCGGCATTCTTGATGGCGACATTGAGGAAGGTCTTCTTGCCCGTGGCACGGTAGTGGGCCACCGCACTCTCGATGAGATGGCCGGAGTTGTAGAGTTCGTGAGAGTTGATCTTCTCCCACTTATGGGTGCCCCACCAGCCACTCAGGCGCATACATTTATTAGTGACGCAAGTGGTCAGGTAGCCATCCGGTTCCTGAGCCTGGGCGATGATGTTGATCACAGAGTCGAGATAATGGTCGAGCCGGGCATCATAGTGCACGGCCAGGGAGTATGACGCACCTTCGATGACCTTGTAGGGGTCGGTGTCGTCAAAAGAGAAATCACCCTTGTGCTCCCCTTTTATCAGTCCGGCTGCCAAGGCGAAATTATCGAAGCGGCCGTTTACCTCACACTCATGGAAAGCAGAAGGGATCGATACCGTGCGGTTGATCTCGATACGTGGTGACCAGAAAGCATCATTCAGGTGTACCTGGACAAAAGATACCTCCTGAATGGGAGCGGTGACGGTCATCTTTTTGGCAGCATTTGTGGAAAGTGTCAGCAGGACGAAACTCGTCAGCAACAATGTTCTTTGTTTCATTGCTCGTTATGTTTGATAGGTTCGTAAGATTCGTTTGTTTTAGATTTCGGCACAAAATAATATAAAAAGAAAGAGACCGGATGAAACTATCGTCCGAGAAGATGCAAAAATCGTCCAAACCCCCGTGTGGAGGGCATTTTTGGACGATTTTGACAGGGACTTTGGACGATTGTTTTATCCGTTGTCATGAAGAGTCGCTAATTTTGCAGCAGAATAAAAAACAGAGAAATCCAATCAATTACAGCACCGATATGAAAAGACTTTTGACCATCATTCTGGTGGCAGGCATGACGCTGACCACCTCCGCAGAGAATGAACCAACTCCGGCTCATGGATACCCCATCAATCCCGTGCCGTTTACAAGTGTGAAGGTGACTCCGGGAACTTTCTGGGGACAACGTCTCGAAGCCAGCCGCATGGTGACCATTCCGCTCGCTTTCTCGAAGTGTGAGGAGACAGGGCGCTACACCAACTTCTCGAATGCTGCCCAACATCTGAAGGACCCCTCGAAGGTGTTCAAGGTGGGGGGACTCTCCTTCGACGACACCGATCCCTACAAGACCATTGAAGGTGCCTCATATATCCTGCAGACCTATCCTGACAAGAAGTTGGTGCAGTATATTGACTCTGTTCTCGATGTGATCGCCTCGGCACAGGAACCCGACGGCTACCTCTACACCTCGCGCACCCAGAATCCGAAGGAGCCCCATGAGTGGGCCGGCGACAAGCGGTGGAGCAAGGAAGAGGACCTGAGCCATGAACTCTATAACCTCGGCCACATGGTGGAGGCGGCCATCGCTCACTATCAGGCCACAGGAAGCCGTAAGTTCCTCGACATCGCCATCCGCTATGCCGACTGCGTGTGCCGGGAGGTGGGACCGAATCCCGGACAAGCGTGTGTGGTGCCTGGCCATCAGATCGCAGAGATGGCACTGGCTAAGTTGTACCTCGTGACGGGTGACAAGAAGTATCTCGACGAGGCAAAATTCTTCCTCGACTACCGGGGAAAGACCACCATCGTGCATGACTACTCACAGGCCCACAAGCCCGTCATCCAACAGGATGAGGCAGTTGGCCACGCCGTGCGTGCCGCTTATATGTATGCCGGTATGGCTGATGTGGCTGCCCTGACTGGCGACAAAGACTATATCAAGGCCATCGATGCCATTTGGGACAATATCGTCACCAAGAAACTCTATATCACTGGCGGTATCGGCGCCACTTCGAATGGCGAGGCCTTCGGCAAGAACTACGAACTGCCCAATATGAGTGCATACTGCGAGACCTGTGCCGCCATTGGTAATGTGTATGTGAACTACCGACTCTTCCTGCTTCACGGTGACTCGAAATACTACGATGTACTGGAGCGCACTCTCTACAACGGTCTTATCAGCGGTGTCTCGCTCGAGGGCAATGGTTTCTTCTACCCCAACCCCTTGGAGTCGATGGGTCAGCATCAGCGTCAGGCATGGTTTGGCTGTGCTTGTTGCCCGTCGAACATCTGCCGATTCATTCCCTCTCTGCCTGGATATATCTATGCAGTAAAAGACCATGATGTCTATGTGAACCTCTTCCTCTCCAACAAGAGTAACCTGAGTGTAGCAGGAAAGAAGGTTGCCCTCAGTCAGACCACAGAGTATCCATGGAATGGCGATGTCACCGTGAATGTCGATCAAAATGCAGCAGGACAGTTTGCCATGAAGATCCGTATCCCAGGATGGGTGCGCAATCAGGTAGTGCCTTCTAACCTTTACCAATACTCCGACGGCAAGCGCTTAGGCTATACCGTCAAGGTCAATGGCCAGGAGGTCGGTGCAAAGGTCACAGAGGATGGCTATTACACCATCAGCCGTAAATGGAAGAAAGGTGACAAGGTACAGATTCATTTTGACATGGAACCTCGTACCGTTCGTGCTAACAATAAGGTAGAGGCCGATCGTGGTATGGTCAGTGTAGAGCGCGGTCCGTTGGTGTATTGTGCCGAGCATCCTGACAACAACTTCGACATCATGGGCGCACTGGTTAACCAGAACCCCCAGTTTAAGCTTGGCAAGGGCGAGATTGCCGGTACACCCATACAGACGCTTATCACCGATGCCCAAACTCTGAATTTCAACAATAAGGGTAAGTTGCAGGCAGATGACCAGACGCTGACACTGATTCCTTATTATGCATGGTGCCATCGGGGTAGTGGTAAGATGCGCGTTTGGCTGCCTCAGGATCTCAATGCCACCAACCCCTCTCAGCCTGCCACTCTGGCTTCTGAGAGCAAGGTTAGCAGTTCTACTGAGAAAATGCCAGCTCTCTCTGCCATCAACGACCGTCTGGTACCGAAGGATGAAAACGACCGTTCTGTGCCATACACCCACTGGTGGCCGAAGAATGGTACCACAGAGTGGCTCGGTTATGAGTTCCCAGAGGTTTCTACAGTTCAGAGTGCCACTGTCTATTGGTACGACGATGGACCTTGGGGCGGATGCCGTGTACCACAGTCATGGCGTATTCTCTATCAGGACGCCCAGGGACAATGGCAGCCTGTAAGCGATGCCGACAACTACCCCATTGAGAAAGGTGCTGCCTGCACCGTCAACTTCGCCCCAGTTAAGACCAAGGCATTACGGTTGGAAATCGTATTACCCAACGATAACTCGGCTGGTCTGTTTGAATGGATTGTGAAGTAAAAGCATCCTATTAGCATATCTCTTTTTGGTGCCATGGCTGATATCAGTTATGGCACCAATTTATTAAAAGAAAAGAAAAACAAGTTCTTTCCTTTTGCATTTTGCCTAATTATTTGTAACTTTGCAGCAGAAACTTAAAGACCAAAACAATGTACAAGCGTATTTTTCTGTTCATGGCTCTCGTAGCACTGACATTCAGTGCTCAGGCCAAGGTAAGGCTGCCGCATATCATTTGTGACAACATGGTGTTACAACAGCAGTCGGATGCCCGCCTATGGGGTTGGGCCGAACCTGGGAAGACGGTGAAGGTGACCACTTCATGGAGCAACGAAGCCGTCAGCACCAAGGCATGCAAGGATGGCAAGTGGTTGGTAAAGGTCAAGACACCAAAGGCCAGCTATGAGCCGCTGTCAATCACTTTCGACGATGGTGACGCACTTACTATTAATAATGTACTCGCGGGCGAGGTCTGGGTCTGTGCCGGACAGTCGAATATGGAGATGCCCGTAAAAGGATTCTGGATGTGCCCTGTAAAGGACAACAACCAGGCAGTCATCGATGCCAAGAACCGTTCAGGCATCCGCAGTGTCAAGATCCCCAGTGTGATGCGTGCCGAACCTCTGGCTCGTAGTGTGGCAGATTGATAATATCGTCGTAATCGTGAGTCATGCCTTGTGTCCTCCTATCTGTTCGTTACGTTCCTTGGCTGTGGCTCCCTCCTCGAAGTTCAGGCCTCGGAGGATGGCGTTCTTGCCAAAACGCTGTTTGATTTTCAATTGTGCCTCTTGTATACGACGCTCTTTGTCAAGCTTGGCTTGCTCTTCCTGCCGCTGTTTCTCCAGGGCCTCGTAGTCCGTGAAGAGATCAAGCTGCTGGGGAGCATTGTCCTGTGCTGCTACAGATGCTTCGCATACCACATGATTTGTTGTCAGGTTAAGCCTTCGAATCAGCAAATCCGGATTCACATGGCGGTCAAACAGCTCTGAAGCTCCTTCCATGATAAGGCGCGAGGATGATGTGGGCATGGTCTATCAGCAGTTCGGCATTTACGCCAAAGAGCCTGTAAAGCAGACCCTCGTTCTGTACAGACATCCGTGCCAGCTTTCCCATCGTATCAATACCATAGACAGCCAGTTTCTCAGCGATTCCACGTCCTACACGCCAGAACTTGGTCAAAGGCTGGTAGTCCCACAACTGCTTGCGATAGGACATTTCATCCAATTCTGCGATACGCACTCCGTCTTCGTCGGCAGGAACTTTCTTGGCCACAATATCCATCGCCACCTTTGCCAGATACATGTTTGTGCCGATACCAGCCGTCGCCGTGATACCCGTAGTGGCCAGCACGTCGCGGATCATCTTCATGGATAGCTCATGTGCCGACAACTTATAGGTTCTCAGATAGGCCGTTACATCCATAAACACCTCGTCGATGCTATAGACATGTATATCCTCTGGAGCAATGTATTTCAAGTAGGTCTCATAGACCTTGGTGCTCACCTCCATGTAGTGAGCCATACGGGGTGGGGCAGCAATATAGTCGAGTTCTAGGCTTGGATTGGCTATCAGTTCAGGATCATTGTAGGATTTGCCTGTCATCCTCCACCCGGCAGCTCTCTTGCGCTCATTGTTGACCTCACGCACTCTCTGAACTACCTCGAACAGTCGCGCACGTCCTCCGATGCCGTATGCTTTCAGCGACGGAGAAACAGCCAGACAGATGGTTTTCTCCGTTCGCGACACGTCAGCCACGACAAGGTTTGTGGTCAGCGGGTCAATCCCTCTATCCACACACTCCACTGAAGCGTAGAACGACTTCAGGTCGATGGCAATATATGTCCGCTGCTGCTCCTGCATACATCCTATCTAATGATCTTTGCTTTCTGCAGATTGGTCATATCGTTCCAGAACTCGGACTGCTCTGTTTCATCAAAATTCTGGGAGGTCATTTCTGCGAGAATGGCATCAAGAAGCTGTATCTTCGTCACCTGCAGGTCAGGATCCACATCGATAGGATAGGTGACAATATCCTCTAAAGAACCGATGTGAACATTATACACGGCGACCTCTCCATTCACCATCTTGACCTCAATATGTCTGCTGGAACCATATTCAGGCTTTACCTTCAACAGTTCCTGGTAGAGTGGGTAGTCCGTATATTCCTCGGGACTTACGGATGATAATAGCTCTTTTAGCGTCATATCTTATCGATGTTCTATTTCGTGTGCAAAGGTACAAAAAATTAGGCGAAATAGCACTGACTTCCTTGAAAACAGGCACTTTTTTGATAACTATTAAAGATTGGGTAGGGGAAAACCCCACGATATTTTAGGGGTTTTGACCTTGCAGAATAGGACATTTCTCTTTCAAACCTCATCAAATCAGATTAACTTTGCACCGTGAACATTTGAAGCCCCTTGTTAAGGGGCAGGCGTAAGCCAGGGATTAATAACAATTAAAAGAATAGGAGACTAGATTATGAAGAAGACAATAGTGAGCACTAATTGGCTGAATAAGGTGATCGCAGCCATGATGATGGCCATCACATTTGCAAAGCCGGCAATGGCAGGTAATAAGAATCACAACGGCAAGAAGGACAAGGTCGTTGCAGTGAATAATAAGAAGGTGTCGCACTTCGATAAGAAGGTGGATAAAAAGACCACACACTTCGATGCTCACAAGCTTGCCTATCGTCCAGACGTGAAGGCTTGCATCTTTAAGGTGAGCCGTCATGACTCTCATAAGAAGGTTGTAGCAAAGGCAGAGCACATGAAGGGTGTAATGAACACAAAGTGGAATCCGCGTACACGTGAGCTGACTGTCATCTACGATGCCAAAGTAACATCAGCCCGTCATATCATGCACTTCGTGGCATAACCCTATGCCATTCCATATAAAATCCAGAAGAAGCCCCGGCTTGCAAACGCAGGTCGGGGCTTTGATTAGTGTTTTGAAATTTTAGCTTACGAGACCTCAATGGCCTTGGTGACCTTCTCCTTCGGTTCGGTCTTCGGCATGGTGATGGTCAGGATGCCGTCCTCGACCTTGGCTGAGATCTGATCCTTCACCACATCATCAGGCAGCGTGTAGCTCTGCTCGTAATTCGAGTAGCTGAACTCGCGGCGCAGATAGTGATGGTGCTTGTCCTCATGCTTGTGTTCCTGTTTGTTCTCGATGGCAATGGTGAGGTTGCCCTCGTCGTTGATGGCCACACGGCAATATTCTTTCTTGATGCCTGGAGCTGCAAGTTCCATTACATAGCTCTTGTCTGTCTCCTTGACATTGACTGCGGGTGCTGTACTGTTGGCACGAGGCATAAAATCAGTGTTAAAGAAATCATCAAACATTGTTGGGAACCAACCGTTGCTTTTCATTAATCCGTTCAACATAATCAATACCTCCTAATTATACTTTTAATTTAACGTATGTTCTTGATCGCCTCTGCTTGTTTTGCTTCGGCTCTCATTATGCTAAAAGCAACTTGCGTGCCGAATGCCAAAGTGACACTTCGAAGAGGTCATTATGGCATCGAATTTAAACTACGGTAAACATTGCTGCCAATTCTTTAAACTCCCTTAAAACTTCACCAAATCCTCCAAGTCTTTCTTTGATGCTCTATTCAAGAGTTTGCCTTCCTTCCAGTTGACATCAGGATAAGCGGCTTTCAGTTCCTCGCAGGCTTTCTTGATGCTGCTACCGCCAGAGGTGGCGAAGGGAATTTTTCATAATTGTTATGCTGTTAATCTATATGCATTTGGTGTCATACCAGTGCGCGACTTGAACAGGCGCGAGAAGTGTTGCGGATATTCGAAGCCGAGCTGGTAGGCAATTTCGCTGACGGGCAGGCGGGTCTCGATGAGGAGCTGCTTGGAACGCTCGATGACGGCATCCTGGATGTGGCGCTGGGCAGTGGTGCCGCTCTCTTTGCTGATGAGGTCGCCGAAATAGTTAGGCGAGAGACAGGCTTTGTCGGCGAAGTAAGCTACCGATGGCAGACCATTACGCTCTGGATGTCCGCTCTCGAAATACTCGCGAAGTTGCTGATGGAAGGCAGTGAGGATGTCGCTGTTCACCTTGTGACGCGTGATGAACTGGCGGTCGTAGTAGCGCATGCAGTAGTCCAAGAGCAGGCCGATGGCATCGGTGATGAGCGTCTGTGAGTGGCGGTCGATGGGGTGCTGCAATTCCTCTTCGATTCTGTCGAACAGTTCTACCACCATGTGTTGCTCGCGCTCCGAGAGGTGCAGGGCCTCACGCTGGTCGTAGTCGAAGAACGTGTAGTCGTTGATGCGGCGGGCGAGCTGTGTGCCGTAGAGCAAATCGGGATGGAACAGCAGTCCGCGTGAGGGCGGCATGGGGCGGCTCTCGTCCCACTCCACCTCGACCACCTGTCCGGGCTTGAAGCTCACTACGGTGCCCTCCTGATAGTCGTACTTCTCACGTCCGTAACGTATCGAACAGCCGTCGCCCTGCTTCAAGAACAACGCATACAGGCCGTAGCTCAGTCGCGAGTGGTTCAGGTCGCTGGCCATTGGATTGGCGTGGTTCACCACCGTCACCAGCGGGTGCAGCGTCTCCCATCCGTATAGTTTGTTGTACGCATCAACGCTGTCTATCTGGATGATTCTGTTGTTGGTCATATTATTTCAGATTTGCCTTATAAAATTCTTCCAGCTTGTCGAAGGGAATATAGCTTTTCTCGCCGCCGTCGTAGAGATCGCAATGGGTGGCACCTGGCACAATGTAGAGCTGTTTGTTGCCGCGGTTAACGATGAATGGCTCGGCAAGCGGTGCATTGAGCGGCTGCAGGTTCTCGTCTTGCCCCTGCAAATTGACCTTTGCGCCCGTCATGTTTTCGTATGCGGTGATGCCGAAATAGCGGCTGTGGGCCTTCTCACCATGTAGTATCAGCACGGCATTGTCTATCTCATCGGTGAACTTGAGGAAACCGGCATTGAGCCACGGCAGGACGGATGTTTTGTTCCAGCCCTCGTTGGAGTTAAGACTGCGCTCGTGGTAGCCGCGTTTTGTCTTGTAGTAGGCGTGGTACTGCTGTACGAACCACGGCATATCGGTCGGGTCTTCCACCACGCCGCCGGCACGCTCGTAGGAACCACTCTGACAGTCCTTCAGACGCTGCTCAGCCAGAGCTTTACGCATCTCGTTACGTGCCTCTTTGCTGTCGCCGTCGTCGTGATAGCCGTTCTGCGATACACGGCTCATGTCGTACATCGTCGTCGCCACGGTAGCCTTTATACGCGGATCGAGCGCCGCTGCGTTGAGGGCTATGCCTCCCCAACCACACACGCCGAGGATGCCGATGCGCTCAGGGTCAACGTTGTCCTGCAAGGATAGGAAGTCAACGGCAGCGCTGAAGTCTTCCGTATTGATGTCGGGCGATGAAACATAGCGTGGTTCGCCACCGCTCTCACCAGTATAGGACGGGTCGAAAGCGATAGTCAGGAAGCCGTGCTCAGCCAGAGTCTGGGCATACAGTCCGCTAGATTGCTCCTTCACTGCGCCAAACGGGCCACTGACGGCAATTGCAGCAAACTTTTTGTCTCCTTGTCTCCCTGTCTCCTTGTCTCCTTTCGGAATGTACATGTCGGCTGCGAGTTCGATGCCGTAGCGGTTCTTGAACGTGACCTTCTTGTGGTCCACCTTGTCGCTCTGTGGGAACACCTTGTCCCACTCCTGAGTCAGTTGTAATGTCGTATTCATACCTTCTTCGTTTGTAGTTTGTTTGTTCTCGTTGCAGGCCGTGAGCGTTATGCCCATCAGCACTGCGGCTAATAATACTTTTTTCATATCCTTTGTTTATACATTCTTTCCTAATTCGTATGCTTCCTGCAGTTTGGCATTGCCCTCAATCTCGCGTGCATCGTTTACGCCGCCACAGAATAGAGTGCCGGCCAGACGCGACTTCGGATAGCAGTCAATCCAACCAGTCAGACCTGCCTCGGCCCTCTTTGGTGTCTGTTCCTCGTCCTCGGCTGCAGTAGTCAGCAGATAGACGTCACGGAACTGATAATCCAGTTCATACATAGCGTTCATGCGATCTATGAGTGTCTTCATCTGGCCGCTCATCTCGTAATAGTAGATGGGAGTAGCCCAGCAGATGACGTCGGCCTGAAGCACTTTTGCCATGATGTCGTTCACGTCATCGTTGATGACACAACGCCCCAATTTCTGACAAGCCAAACAGCCCTTGCAGAACTGAATATTCTTGTCTACAAGCAAAATCTTCTCAACTTCGTTTCCGGCAGACTTGGCTCCTTCAACAAACTTGTCAGCGAGCATATCGCTGTTTGAACCGCGACGCAGGCTCGTAGAAATCACAATAACTCGTTTCATAAAATTACTTTTTTACCATTTCTAATGAATATTCCTTTGTTTGGGTTCTCTACTCTTTGACCATTCAGCGTATAGAACACACCGCGTTCTGAATTGGAGCGGACATTGCTGATTCCCGTTGTATTGCTAAGCGACAGGGTGACGGTGATGTTGCTTTCGCCAGCTTTGAGGAACGTACGAAGTTCGCTCTCCGACAGGCCGTCGATCTTGCCCAAACGGGTGTAGCTCCACGAGTTCGTGCCGTAGAAGATACAGATGTTTGAACCGTTGTAAAGAATCACATCACCAGGCTGCGCATTAATCTGCTCGTTGCTTGTGGGCAGCGAGAAGCCCAATGCTCCCCAAATCTCAAAGCCCCCGCTGCTGTTCAGCGTCACAGTTACGGGAGCCTGCTGCAATTTCTCAACAAGTGTCTTTGTTGCTTGATTATCGACGAGTGTCACAGCCTGTGTCTGTCCGTCGATAGTGATATACATCTTGCTCATAGTAGTTTGTTTTCCTGCGAAATTCAATGTTGGCAGCCAGTCCTGTATCAGCGAAGTACGATTGCTGTGGTTGCTGGCATTGATCCAGAGCGCATCACCCATCCATGTGCAGTCTGGAACCAGTCGCTTAGCATCGGCCACCACGCCGCTGATGCCGCTACTGTGACTCGACACAATCAGCGCCACGTGCTTATCTGCCATCTGCGAACCATAATTAAATAGGTACGTCTGCATGATGGCCGCCATCTGGCTCCACCACAGTGGCGTCACGATGATGATGTTCTGATACTGCGAGAGGTCGGTGATGCTCACGGGGTCAATAGCTGGATAACTCGCTGCATCATTAGGATTGGCTTTAATAGCATTCAGCAACTGTGTGCCGATGGCATAGTTATTTGCCTCGTACTTCTGCGTCTTGTCGGCAGGCTCTATGCGCATTACGTCAGCCTGAATCTGAGCCGTCAACGACTCCACAATCTGCTGGCAGTTGCCCGTATAACTATAATACACCACCAGCGTCTTGCCAGCCTCCTGCACGGTGGCGGCCTTTGCCTCGTCGTCCTTCGTGCAGCAAACCATCAGGAGCGACATCAAAATCAATGTAAAATTCTTCATCTTCATTACGTTTTGAAATTTGCTGCAAAGGTACGTACTATTTTCTATATATCGACTACCCAAATCTTGGAAAGAAATACCAATTTTACGGAAGATGCTGCGAAGATACGAAAAAAATCCCAAAGCAACTCTTTTTTGCCTTGGGATTTAATAATTATTGAGAATCCTTGGGACTTCTCACAAAAAAAGACATTGCCTTTCGGCGATGTCTTCTTTCGAGGGTGCCCGGACGGACTCGAACCGTCGACATTCAGAACCACAAGCAATCTATCAGATTCTTCGGATTCCCCTGTGTGAGTCGAGGTTTGCCGCTTTTTCAAAAATCGGGTTTGCGTCGATTTTGCGTCGATTTCGGCATCCAGTTAATTATTTCAATGAACTCTCGTATTTCTTCCTGAGAATTTTCTCCAGTTCAGCCTTATCAAATTTTTCGGACTCTAGCAAGGATAGTACACGATCCATCTGCTCCTGAGTCTTGGCGACCAGACTGTGCGACTTGGAGATTTCATCCACCAGCTTGTCGATGGTGTTTTCTGTCCTGCAGATACCGTCAACGAGCTTTTCAATGGCAGAAGGAATTGCCTCCTTCTTCTGCTCGTCTGCCGGTTTCTTCTCTTCTTCCTTCACCCTCGGCTCGCACAGCATTTCGCCGTTGCCAGTCAACAGCCAGGTCTCATCAAGGTCGTTATAATAAGCCAGAATCTTAGCTATAGCCTTCTTTGAAAGGTCACGTCCTTCCTTTCTGGACTTACCGATTGAACCTACTGACAAACCAAGCTGGACTGTGACGCGATTGTCGTTCAGTCCCTTCTCCTTCATGTAAAGGTCAAATCTGTCAATTACTCTCATAGAATAGTAAAACTATGTTAAATTCAATGTTAAAATATTGATTTTTGCAAGAAAGCTCTTGTGGGATATAGAATTAAGTTCTACCTTTGCAGCCGTTTTCAAGATGCGCACCCTGCGAGAGCTACTTGTTTTGGGTGCAAATATACGAAAAAAGATTGGATTTCAAAGAAAAATGGATGTTAAATTATTGAATCTTGCAGAAAAAATTGAGGATTTGCGTCGATTATGCCTCAAAAAAGCCTCTTAGAAGGCAGAAAAATAGCGTCGATTCTTTGAAAAACTAAGCCTGAACCACAATCGGGCAAAGGATAACAGTATTGAACAATGAGAATTAGTTTGAATGAATTAAGAAACATTATCTCCACCTCTGCCGACCTCGGCGTTCAGAGGTATCTTAGGACACTGGATCCTGAGAATGACAGGATTAAGCAGGAAGAGGCCAAGCGCTATCTGGAAAAGATGGGCTATCAGCCCATTATGTTGAAGAAATGGCGTAAGGACAATCTCCTGGTTCCTGTGAAGACGGGAGATTCCCGTAACTCAGCGGTATGGTACTCGCTGACGGAAATCAAAGAGCTGATATTCTCTTTGCAGACGTATTCCCTGATGGTTAAGTGACGATGGTAGATCTGAAGGAGAAGGATGACATCCTAAAGGCTACGGACGGAGGCTTGAAGGTTTTCCAGCATTATCTTGGCAGCAAGATCGTGGCTGGCGTAAAGTTCAAGAATCCGTTCTATACGGACACAAAGGCCAGTTGCAACCTCTATTTCGGCAAGACCTGCGGGAGATATTTCCTCGTGGACTTTGGCGATAGCGGAGAACGCGGTGACTGCTTCTGGTTCGTTTCCAAGTGGGAGAACTTGGACTATCACAATGACTTTGAGGAAATCCTCAGAGTGATAGACCGGGAGCTTTGCCTGAATATCTTCAAGGATGACAAGCAGCCAATTACCCAGAAGTCTGACAGGCCAAAGGTAGTGGTGAATGTAGAGCCGACGTGTTCCCGTCAGAACCTTCCCTTCAAAGTCAAGGTCAATGACCATTTCTCGCTGAATGAACGTATCTACTGGCAACAGTATGGTATCGACGAAGTGACATTGGCTCGTTATAATGTCAAGAGCCTGGCATATTTCTCTTCCGTCAAGAAGGACGGCACGCCATACGACATCAAGGCTGATGAAAAGCCGTTTATTGGCTACTTCTTCGGAGGCGGTGAAGGCGTGAAGATCTATCGTCCCGGCCATTATCACCGTTTTGTCTATGCCGGCAAACTGCCCCATCCGTATGTCTTCGGACTGGATCAGCTGAAGAACGGCCAGACACTTTATGTCACAGGAGGCGAGAAGGATGTTCTCAGCCTCGCTTCACATGGTTTTCATACGGTTAGTTTAAATAGCGAGACTGCAAAGGTTCCCCAAGGACTGTTGCAGTCTCTTTCTGGACGCTTTGAAAGGCTGGTCTTCCTCTATGACACCGACGAGACGGGACTGAGGGAGGCCAGCTCGCGAGTGGAGGAAACAAGAAATCTGGGCTATAAGAATGTGGCCCAGGTAAAACTGCCGCTTGCAGGAACCAAGGAGGAAAAGGACATTTCCGACTTCTTCCGTCTTGGCCACAATGCATGCGAGTTGGATGAACTGACAGAACAAGAATTTCACGATAATGTCTACAGAAAAACGTTTAGGAGGTGAAAAGGCGACTGCCAAGGGCAAGTTCCTCGATCACCTGAATTTCGGATATGCCAAGCATATCAGTGTGAGTGAAGAACCCAGCGATAATGCCGTAGATCAGATGCTGCGGATGAATATTGCCAGGGAGGTAATAGACCGGTATTGCGGCGGCATCGAGTTCGACTGCATGAACTGTGTCGTCCACGCTGTCTGCATGAAGAACCTGAACGGAGGACTGGAGATCTATAGTGACTTGTATTGCCAGAGTCCCGTTACTTTTGGAAAGAACGGAATCACATTCATCAAGGGGAAGCCCTCAAAAAAGGCGAAGAATGAAGCACTGGACAGACATCTTCTGCTCTTTGCAGACTTTGTTGACTTCTTCGCCTACGAGTCCCTTCACGGACGGATATTCAAGGAGATTCCCGATTGGAGCGATGTCCTGATTCTCAATCAGGCGGCGAACCTCAATGCCTTGCTTGGCAGACTGGGCGACTATGACCACCTGAACCTGCTCCTACCCCTCTCGATTGCCGGACGAACACTTTCCAAGACCATTGAGAGTTTGTATGGGGCATCAGCCAGGAACTGCTCAGGCATTTATTCATGCTTCCCTTGTCTTGCTGATTTCACCAGACACAAGGATGTTTTGTTGAACGCTTCAAAAATCAAGCTCTGATGGCACAGCAGGATAAGAAAGACAGAATGCTTATCAGCGTAAGGACTGTGCCAAATGGCTATACCCTCGATATTGAAGCCAATGGTCAGAAGAAGGGCTTCATGTATTTCAATCCTCATAAGCTGCTTGACGGTTTTATGTATCATGTCGGCTTGGTTGAACTTGGTGAAATCACCGAGGAATTTCGTGCCGAGGTGATGAAAGCAGCCATTGCCTGGCAGGGCAACGGAAAGCTTGTCAAGCTGAACCTGAGATACGAGGCCAAGATCAAAGAACTGAAAACAAGAGTTTCCACTCTCGAGAAACAGCTTGCCAAGAAAAAGTCAAAGGAGGACAATGCTGGCGACGATACCCCCAAGAGGTATCGGGGCAAGGGCAAGCCGAAGGAGAAAGTCGAGAAACTTATAGCGTCGAAATCCTCATTGTAGTATGCCCGTATAGTCGTATTGACATATTGATATAGTGATATATAGATGTATTGCCCAGTAGCAGTATTGCTGTATGGTCATACATATATATAAAGGTATTGATATGCGCATAAATAGAAGTATTTATATATTGCAGTATTGATGTATGGACTCAGCGAGCATCTACTATAAGAACATGGCTGATGCCATGACCTACGACGGCAACATGCTTTTCGGGCATGACCGTCGCTACTACATTCCACTGACTATCGATTTGTCAGCCAGAGGCGAGTGGTTGCCGAAAAATTCTAATCACAGGGATTCGCGGGATAAACGATACTATGCCCATGAGGTTCATGTGCCGGATGACTATATGATAGTGGATGCTGAGTCATTTACTCCCTCGTCCGTCCGTGAGGAAGTCAGGATGATAAGAGTCAACCACCGTCAAGTAGCCATTCCGATGACCTGGTTCTTCAAGATGAAGGACATGACCATCTATGAGCAGTGGGATTTTCTGCGAGTCTATAGGTCGGATATTCCATACAAGCTGAAGACAAAGACGTATCTGGATGATGCACTGAGCACAGCTTATGATTTTGGAATGGAAGCAGACTTCCTGAACATGTTCTATGACATGCATCGTGATAACCCGGAAGAGTTCAAGAGAAGAAAAGGGCTTCTATCAGCAAGGAAAAAAGAAATCTGGGATAAAATGATGTCCTGTCTGAGAGAAATCAGCAATTTTCGTGCTGAATCAGATGAAGGCTGGCCAGAACTATATGATGACCTCTTAAGCGACTACAATAATTCCAAACTAACTGGCACCATGAATCTGGCTGATTATTGCGATATAGCAGTCAGGCATGACGAGAAATTCTATCCCGTCCAGAAAGAAATGATGAAAGTACACTCCAAAGTATGGTATGTGTCGATGCTTACGGATGATTATGTCCGTCTGAATGCAGAATATCAGACACTAAGAAAGCAGAAGGATTTTGATGGAAGCCTATACACCTTTGAGGATGACAACATGCCTGTTCCTGCTGAAACAGAGAAACGAATCCAGACAATCACTACTCCGAAAGAAGTTAAGCCTGCTACAAAAGAGGCAAAACCGATACCTGTTCCGATGCCTAAGGCTGCTCCCATAGCAGAACCAGTCCATAAGTCAAAGAATAAAGTAGCTGTTGTTCAGACACAGCAATCTGTTCCCCAAAAGACAGTTGTAACAAGACCAACACCAACTACGAGAAACAGATTCATTGACTGGTTATTGAAGCTTATCGATATTGTGGATCCCGAATAATCTGAGACTGCAATTGGGTACTTTTGTGAGCTTTTGATACTCTGAAACCATGTTTTTTGCCTTTTCGCAAGGCTTGTGGATTCAAATCGTTTGTTCTCTTCCACAATTACATGTAATTTTGTACTCGTTAATCGCTTAATAGCGGATAAAAGAGTTAAAAAACAATAATTGCGTATTTTCTACGCAATAAAATTTGGAGAATAGAAAACAAATATGTAATTTTGCTGCGTATTTTTAACGCAATAAAATATGGAAGAGTTTAAGTATCACTACAAGTACCCCCATCCGAGTGTCACGACAGACTGTGTAATCTTCGGATTTGACGGAACAAGGCTGAATGTACTCTTGATTGAAAGAGGCATCGAGCCGTTCAAGGGACGCTGGGCATTCCCTGGTGGATTCATGAAGATGGATGAGGATGCAGAAACAGGCGCAAAGCGTGAACTGTTTGAAGAAACAGGTCTGAAGACTGCCTATATCCGTCAGTTCCATGCTTTTACAGCTCCAGACAGAGACCCGCGTGAAAGAGTAATCACCATTGCCTATTATGCATTAGTTCGCATCAGTGATGTAAAGGCGGGTGATGACGCAGCAAAAGCACAATGGTTTCCTATCGACAAGGTTCCTGCCTTGGCATTTGACCACGATTTAATTCTACGCAGAGCAACAAATGAGCTTCGCCGACAAATCCATTTCGAGCCGATTGGCTTTGAATTGTTGCCAGAGAAGTTTACAATGACACAGCTTCAGCACCTGTATGAAGCCATACTTGGCGTAAAGTTCGACCGTCGCAACTTCTACACAAAGATGCATAATCTGGGATTGCTTACACAATTGGAAGAGACTGTTCCCTTGGTAAACAAGAAAGAAGCGTACCTCTACAGCTTCAATCCCGAAAGCTATAACGAAATGAAAGAAAAGGGATTCCGTCTGGAGTTCTGATATAATAAGAAAGGAGAATTATATGAAGAATCTATTAATGAGTGCCGCTATCGGTGACATTGCAGGAAGTGCCTATGAAGGGCGTAGCCATAGAACAAAGGATTACAATAAGGTGAAAATGTTCAGTTCTAGGGCGCACTTTACAGATGATACGGTGTTGACCTTTGCTTGTGCAGAGGCGTTTATCGAGCATCTGGATATGAGCATGAATCTGTGGAAATGTGCCAACGAACACCGTCATGCAGGCTTCGGAGGAAAATTCAAACTTTGGATGGCCAACCACTACCCACGTCCGTACGGCAGCCTTGGAAACGGATCAGCCATGCGTTGTTCTTCAGCGGCTTGGCTTGCGAAGACAGAAACAGAGTGTGTCAAGCTTGCCACAGAGACAGCCGCCCCTACGCATAACCATGCAGAGGGCATTAAAGGTGCCGTAGTCACAGCCCTCACCATCTTCTTCCTGAAGAACGGCAAGGACAAGGATTGGATTCGTGAACACATCTTGAACCAGTACTATCCTGATTGGGCAAACCTGCGCTATGCAGATTTCCACGACGAATATACGTTCAACTCCACCTGTGCCGGTTCAGTAGGCCCTGCCATCATCTGCTTTTTGGAGTCTAAGGACTATGTGGATTGTCTGAAGCTGGCCATCTCCCTTGGAGGAGATGCCGATACCCTTGCAGCCATTTCCGGCCCTATGGCATACGCGTATTACAAGAAGATGCCTGATGCCCTTGTATGCCAAGCATTGAAGATGCTGCCAGACTGGATGGTGAATGTGAATGAGAAATTTGATGATGTGTGTAATAAATAATAAGGTAGAGTTATGTTAGGAAGTATTATAGGCGACATTGTAGGCAGCATCTACGAATTCGGTAATATCAAGACAAAGGACTTTGAGTTCTTCAGTATGGATGGTAGTTACACAGATGACAGCATCCTGACACTTGCCACTGCTGACTGGCTTTTGAATGGTGGTGACGTTGCTCACTACTATAGCCGATATGGAATCGAAAACCCATGGCCGATGGGCGGCTATGGTGGTGGTTTTCAGTTATGGATAGTCCGTTCCAACAGGCAAAACGATTTTCATCCGTATAACAGCTGTGGTAATGGCTCTGCCATGCGTATTGGTCCTGTTGGATGGGCATTCGACACAAAAGAGGAGGTTTTGGCAAAGGCAAAGGAAAGTGCAGAATGTACACACAACCATCCTGAAGGTATCAAGGGAGCACAGGCCACTGCCCTCTGCATCCTTATGGCTCGCCAAGGATCGTCAAAGGACGAAATACGTAAGGAGATAGAAAAGGAGTTTGGTTATAACTTAAATTTCACGTGTGACAGCATCCGTCCAACTTATACATGGGGAGGAACTTGCCAGGATAGTGTGCCGCAAGCTATTGTTGCATTCCTTGATGGAAAGGACTTTGAAGACAGCATCCGTAATGCCATATCCATCGGTGGTGACAGCGATACTATCGGTTGTATTACAGGTAGCATTGCTGAAGCATTCTACGGAATTCCGCAGGACATCCGTGAAAAGGGATTTGCCTATCTTCCCAAGGAGTTCAAGGCCATAGTTTCCGAATTCGAGAGCCGATTTGGCAAGAAATAGATTGCATAGGTTTGAAGAACCGTTTCATCAAAACAGGAACAAATATCAGTTTAACAATAAAGTGTAGTAATATGAGTGGATTAAGTAAGTTTATGAATCTTCTCGGTTTTGGAAAGCAGGAGAAGGAGGAAGAAGAGGCTGTAGTTAATAATGAGCCTGTTTCTGTGGATACGGTTGTAAAACCTGATGTTGAGTCAACTGCTGAGTCAACGACTGAGACAACTAATGTGTCAAAAGAAGAAACGGTTGAGACTAATGATGAGTTAAAGCCCGGGTCAAAAGAAGAAACCGTCAGCAATGAGCAAAAGGAAACGCCAACAGAGAAAACTGAAGGATCAGGAAAGGCTCACATCTATAATCTAATCATTGTAGATGAGAGTGGTTCCATGAGCCATCTACGCGCTGCTACCCTATCTGGGATCAATGAAACTATTGGGACTATCCGTAGTGCCCAGAAGGAATTTGGCGAAACTCAGGAACACCTATTGACACTTGTGACATTTGACTCAGACTCCAACCGACCTAATGTGCGTACTCTCATTGACTGTCAGCCAATCACAGAGGTTGACGAATTCAAGGATTATATGCCAAATGGATGTACTCCATTATATGATGCCATGGGACAGTCGCTTACCCGTCTGCGTGAGAAGATAAAGGGTGATGCCGATGCCTCTGCCGTTGTTACAGTGTTGACAGACGGACTGGAGAATGCCTCTCGCGAATGGCGGGCAGATGCATTACGCCGTCTGATTGAGCAATTGAAAGAAGAAGGATGGTCATTCTCATACATGGGTTCTGCCCATAATGTAAAGGAAGTGACAGACCTGCTTTCTATTGAGAATGTCGTTGAGTTCAGCCATGATGACCTCGGTGCTGGCAGCACATGGGGGCGTGAACGTTCTTCTCGCCGTGCATACTATCAGAAGATGAATGCAATGTACTGTGAAGATCCGTATATGGCAAAGGAGGACAGAATGGAGCGTAAACGCCAGTATGCTCGTGAATACTATGGCCCTAGGGTTGCCCCAGACAACATCAAGAGTCTTGAAGCCAATGAAATCTTTGTTTTCGGTAGTAATGCCGGAGGCTATCATGGAGGTGGTGCTGCAGCGTTTGCCATGCATAGGTTCGGTGCAATTTGGGGACAGGGCGAAGGTCTGCAGGGACAAAGCTATGCAATCCCGACAATGGAAGGAAAAGAAAGTATGAGGGCTGCAATAGACCGCTTTACTCAGTTTGCCGACCAGCATCCAGAACTGCGCTTCCTCGTTACCCGTGTTGGCTGTGGTATTGCAGGCTATTCCGTCCGTGAAGTTGCTCCCCTATTCAAGGGCTGCATCAGTCTGGAAAATGTTGCACTGCCTTCAGACTTCTGGGATGTACTTGGATTGAAACTGGACATCTAAATCAATGAAGACAGCCAGAATATGACTGAAAAGAAGCATAAAGGAATTGGCATTATAACTCTATTGGTACTAATACCATTTGGGTTATGTGCCGGATTCCTTTTGTTATTAGGGAAATGCCTAGGACTGAGTTATAAGCAGATTTCTGTCATTTTCAACCTTTATCTGCAAGGCGGTCTATTGCTTCTATCTGCGGCATTGCCATTCCTTGCTATCTGCTGGTACTTCGCAAATAGTCCATCATGGCTATTAGTTTTAGCAGCATTCTTTGCTTTATCCTATTTGAGTATCTATATTGTAGGCTTCATCTGGCTAGTCAAGCATTATCATTTGCCGATGGAATATGCATTTGACCTTTGTGTAAGCGATTTAAAATGGGTTGCCACAAAATGGCATCTTTCATACCACGCTGTGAACCTAATAATATTTGTTCTTTGGTGGCTTTCGTTTGTTGGTATGAATGTTTTCACTGCTTATTATATCTATCGTGGATAGTCTTCCTATTAGTTCTATGCGGAAAATCCCTCTTGTGATTTAGGGTTTTCCACCCTCCGTTTTAGAGTTTATCCTTTGCAAAAGTGAAGGATTATGCCGTACTTTGCACCGTGAACAAGAAACAATATGTCAAACTCTAAAGTATAGGAGACAACAATATGAAGAAGATGATGATCCTGGCAGTGATGATGGTCATGATTATCTCGGCCAACGCTATGAGCTATAACGCAGCAAAGCACGAGGCTCTGTTCCTGAGCGACAAGATGGCCTACGAGCTGAACCTCACCGTTGCACAGTATGAGGCAGTCTACGAGATCAACCTCGACTACCTGATGAGCCTTAACGGTCATGGCGACGTGTTTGGCATCTGGTGGGATCGTCGTAATGCAGACCTCCGCTTTGTGCTGAACAGCTGG
>JAEEGJ010011071.1_pt1 | contig 23081 bp, 18 predicted proteins | sample 8958761 | NCBI WGS metagenome assembly JAEEGJ01 (sample SAMN16246546, study PRJNA631951) | gut metagenome | biome: gut microbiome; feature: rumen; material: RS-attached | host: Bos | place: Iran: Karaj | collected 2018-10 | reverse complement strand
GCATTCGTAGCATCGCAACCGATGCCCCATACGGTATCCGTAGGATAGAGGATTACCCCACCCTTCCGCATCGTCTCGACGGCACGCTTGATATCTTCTTCTCTTGTCATTACGTCACTATTATTTATTTTGCAAAGGTACATATTATTTCCGAAACGACCAAATCTTTCTTCAGAAAGTGCGTTTTTCGCCACTGATACACAAAAAAAGAGGAAAAACAAACACAAAAAGCACTGTTATTATTGTGACAATAAAAGTTTTTTCGTATCTTTGCAGCAGATTAATATGCTCATATATCATTCTAAATGACAAAGCATTACATTTTTTATATAGTCTTGCTTTTTGCAATCCTGACAGGATGCGAAAGAGGCAGCAACAAGAATAACAGTCAGCGTATAGACGCAGAGAACATGGTATATGCTGCCTACTTAGCCAAGGACTACCCTCGCATCATTGAGCTCGCCGACAGTTTCAAAAAGCAGAAAAGCTTCTCTGAAGGCAAGGCCTATTATTGGCTGGGCTACGCCTACGACAGGCTGATGCAGAAGCGCATGGCAGAACTATACTGGAAAACGGGAATCGAGGCTGTTGAGAACTCCACCGACGAGGAGGATATAAGAGTCTATGCCGGCATCACCAACCGGCTAACAGGACTGATGAATACGTGGGGCGAGTATGAGTCTGCCCTCAAAGTTGCCATACCCGCCACGGAACGGTTAAAAAGCCTGGGGTGTGACACGACGAGCGAATATACCAACCTGCTTATCTACATTGGATGTTGCCAGAGCCGCTTCGGACTGGGTGAAGAGGATACCAACAAACATATGGAAGAAGGCTATCAATCCCACCTCAGCCTCATCCAGCGCCATCCTTATGCCACGACATACCGCGATGCCATCATCGGCGTTATCAACATATGCTACACCTTTATGGAGGTAGAAGACTACGAGAAAGCTACCGTATGGCTAGACCGCCTTGCCGAGTTGATCAGCAAGTATGAGAAACAAGAAGATGCCAAGCCTGATTATGCAGAAAAGCAATGGGCACGCTATTACATCTACCTTGCCAGAGCATTAGAGGGTTTGGGGCGAAAAGATGAAGCTACCGAGGCCTACAAGCAGTTCTGCAAGACAGACTTCTTCAAAACGGCTGAGGGAAAGAACCTGGCCAGCGACTACCTGAAACTGGCAGGTCTATGGCAGGAAGCAGCAGACAACTTCGGAAGCATGGAGGAATTTATGAAGGAATATGGTACCAGCTATTCGCTGGAGAACATACAGAAGCTGCTCCTGAAGAAGTTCGAGGTTAACATGAGAGCCGGACGGCTAGACACAGCCCGTGCAGTCAGTATGGACATCACCGAACGTCTCGACTCGGCCATCACGCTTTCGCGCATCGCCGAAGCCCGTGAAGAGGAGGCCGTCCACAAGAAAGAACTGGAGATAACGGCCGAAAACGAGCAATACGTGCGCCAGCGCCACATCGGACGAATGATAGGCTTAGCGGCAACCATCCTGTTCCTCATCATCTACATTCTTGTGCGCCATCGCATGGGAGCCCGTCTGAGAAAGGCCCACAACGACCTGAAGGTAGCCTACGACCAGCTTGAAGAGGCCACCACAGCCAAGGAGCGAATAGAAAGTGAGCTCCGCATTGCCCGCGACATACAGATGTCGATGATTCCCAGTGTATTCCCCAAGGTTGAGGGGCTCGACATGTACGCCTCGATGACTCCCGCCAAGGAGGTGGGCGGCGACCTTTACAACTTTCTTGTAAAGGGTGATAAGCTATATTTCTGTATCGGCGATGTCAGCGGCAAGGGGGTTCCCGCCTCGCTCTTCATGACGCTGGCCACGCGAGGATTCCTCACACTGGCCTCTACGGGAAGAAAACCCGCAGAGATTGCCACCCGTTTGAATGTCGAGCTGTCGAATAACAACGAAATGGGCATGTTTGTCACCATGTTCATCTGCTGTTTCGATCTGAAACTGGGACGAATAGAATATTGCAACGCTGGTCACAACCCACCCGTCATAGGCAATGCCGATGGACAATTATCCTTCCTTGATGTTGAAGAGCCTAATGCCCCCATCGGACTATGGCCAGATCTGGAGTATAAGGGTGAGGAGATTGAATTCTTTAGCGATCGGTTGATGCTACTCTACACCGACGGACTCAACGAAGCCGAGAACCGCCAACAAGAGCAGTATGGCGAGGACCGTATTATAGAGCTGATGACCCCACTTTACACTAACAGCACGCGTGACATCATCGAGGCCCTCAAGGCTGACACGACCCTCTTCCGAGACGGTGCCGAACAAAACGACGACCTCACCATGCTCGCCCTACGGGTATCGTCATCCATTTCATCAAGAACAATCAATCCTGAATAGATTTAGCAAAATTAATCAGAACTCGCTGGTGAAGTGGAACTTAATATGCTTGAAGTCCTCCTGTGCCATGGAGAGCACGTAGCCTGAGTCTGCGAGGAACACATCACGGCCTTCCTTGTCCTTGGCCATATACTGATACTTGCGCTTCTTGAAGTTTTCAAGTTCTTGGGGATCGTCGCTCTCTATCCAACAAGCCTTGTAGAGATGCACAGGCTCCCAACGGCACTTCGCATTGTACTCGTTCTCCAGACGATACTGAATCACCTCAAACTGCAGCTGACCCACAGTTCCGATAATCTTACGATTATTGAACTGATTGACGAACAACTGAGCCACACCCTCGTCCATCAGCTGGTCGATACCCTTCTGAAGCTGTTTAGCCTTCATGGGATCGTCGTTTTCGATATACTTAAAGAGTTCTGGCGAGAATGAGGGCAGTCCTCGGAAATGCAACTGCTCACCCTCCGTCAGTGTATCGCCAATCTTAAAGATTCCATTATCTGGCAGACCTACGATATCTCCTGGCCAAGCCTCGTCGATGGTACTCTTGCGCTGAGCCATGAACTGCGTAGGACTACTGAAGCGCAGACTCTTCCCTTGTCGCACATGCAGATAGGGTTGGTTGCGCTGGAACTTACCTGAGCAAACCTTACAGAAGGCAATACATGAGCGATGGTTAGGATCGATATTAGCTGTGATCTTGAAGATAAAGCCAGTAAACTTTGGTTCCTCAGGATTCACATCACGCTCTTCAGCCTTCGTAGGACGAGGACTGGGTGCAATCTCCACGAAACAGTTCAACAGCTCCTGCACACCAAAGTTGTTCAAGGCTGAGCCAAAGAACACAGGAGCCACCTCAGCCTCGCGATAAGTCTCTACCTCGAACTCAGGATATACTCCATCCACGAGTTCCAGATCCTCACGCAGTTTGGCCGCATTCTCCTCACCCACTCGCTTGTCGAGTTCCTCGCTATTGATGTCTACCTCCACCTTGTCCGTCACACGCTGTTTGTCTGGGGTGAAGAGGTCGAGTTTCTGTTCGTAGATATTATATACGCCCTTGAACTTGGCACCTTGGTTGATGGGCCAACTCAAGGGACGTACCTTGATTTCGAGTTCCTGCTCCAGTTCATCGAGCAGATCAAAGGGGTCACGACCCTCACGGTCCATCTTGTTGATAAAGATAATCACAGGGGTCTTGCGCATACGACAAACAGTCATCAGCTTTCGTGTCTGTGTCTCAACACCTTTTGCACCATCCACCACGATAATGGCAGAGTCAACAGCTGTCAGGGTGCGGAAGGTATCCTCAGCAAAGTCCTGGTGACCTGGGGTATCCAGGATGTTCACCTTATATTCGATATCTGAACCCTCTGGGGTATAGTCGAACTCCATCACAGAGGTCGACACAGAGATACCACGCTGCTTCTCAATATCCATCCAGTCGGAAGTAGCGGTTTTCTTAATCTTATTGTTCTTAACGGCTCCTGCCACCTGTATCTGTCCACCAAACAGCAGGAACTTCTCCGTCAGTGTTGTCTTACCCGCATCCGGGTGCGAAATAATCGCAAATGTTCTTCTTCTTTCTATCTCTTGATTCATACGCTTTAAATTAGGCACGAATTACGCGAATTAACACGAATTTATTTATACTTGTGCCCTTTTGTAAATAATTTCCTTTTTACTTTTAATGAATGCCCAAAGTTTAAGAGCAATCCTATTTCTTTATGGCAAGCTACCAGATAATTAACCAATTGCCATTCATGCTCAGGTCGTAACTCTGTAACAGCCTTTAATTCTATAATCACCTTATCTTCAACAATCATGTCAGGTATATAATGCCCAACTACTTCTCCTTTATAGAACACATCTATTGGTTTCTGACATTCACACTTCAATCCACGTTTTGTTAACTCTTTATACAAAGCATTACCATACACCGCTTCTAAGAATCCAAAGCCTAATTCTCGATGAACCTCTTGAGCAGCTCCAATAATCTTATTTGTATATTCGTCTTCAAATAACATAAAAATTCGTGTTAATTCGTGAAATTCGTGCCTAAAATTCTAACTTGGAGATACACTCGGCGAGACTCTCTTCCCAGTAGGGGATTTCTAGGTTGTAAGTCTGCTTGATCTTTGTTTTGTCGAGCACGGAGTAGTGCGGACGATTAGCTGGTGTGGGATACTCTGCTGTGTGTAGCGGACGTACATGACAAGTAGTGATACCAGCAATGCGATGAATGGCCTTGGTAAAGTCATACCACGAGATGACACCCTCGTTGGAGAAGTGGTAGATACCAGGCACTACACCCTGATTGATGGCAGCAAAGATAGCCACAGCCAGATCACGGGCATAAGTCGGAGTACCAATCTGATCAAAGATCACACCCAGTTCAGGTTTCTCCTTACCCAGACGAATCATCGTCTTCACGAAATTATTGCCAAAGGTAGAGTACAACCACGCTGTACGGATAATCATCGTCCGTTTGCAACCCTTCTGCGCAGCCTGCTCACCCTCAAGTTTTGTAGAGCCATAGACACTGTTCGGACATGTAGGCTCGTCCTCGGTATAGGGGGTGTGGTTCGTGCCGTCAAACACATAGTCAGTCGAGATCTGAATCATCCAACCGCCACGTTTCTCCACAGCAGCAGCTAGATATCCAGGGGCTACCGTGTTCAGTTTCCTACAGAGTTCCTGATTATCTTCCGCCTTGTCAACTGCGGTATAGGCAGCACAATTCACGATACCATCTATCTCGTTATCCTCTACAAATTTCACGATGGCAGCCTCGTCTGTGATGTCGAGCTCAGCCACATCTGTATTAAAATAGCTATGCTGGGGATTCTCCTTCTCCAGCAACTGCATCTCATTTCCCAATTGGCCGTTACAACCAGTTATTAGTATTCTCATACGCTTCTATTCTTAAGGCACGGATTACACGGCTCTCTTTGAGAAACGCTGCTTTATGATGCGCAGCCAGCCGTGTCTTTTTATAAAAAGCCGTGTCATCCGTGCCTAATATTATTATTCGAACTTTAAACCTTCTTCTTTATCCTTTTTATAATAATCGCTCAGCATGCCGATGAAGGTGGTTATTTCCTTGACGGCATGGGCTGTATCAGGCGAGATATCCTTCTTCTGAAGTCGCAACAGCATCACACCGTAGAGTGAGTTGAAACAAGTCTCAATCTCGTTCTCCTCCTTATTGGCCCCACGATTGCGGAGTTCCACGATAAAGGGCAGCACCTTATAGTACTCCGTATTATAAAACGGGAACTTCGGAGATTGCAACAATTGGTTATGTAACTCGACGAGCATCTGCATCGTCACCTGATTAATCTGTAGATGGCCTTTCTCACGACAACCCTCCTGGTTCATCATACGGATGAGGTTACCAAACCAGTCGATCTCCTCTTCCTTCTGTTCGTCGTTATAGTCGAAACGCTCTACATACTCTCTCTTAATACGGGTCAGTGAACAATCAAAGGCTCGTATTGTATCCTCAATCTGCCACATATACAGCAGATACTCGGCAATGTTTTTCTTTCTTAATTCCTGTGCTACAAACACTTTCTTATCCTTTCTTTTTTACCTTCTTACCTTTTTACTTTTCAACCTTTTTAGAAGAATCTTACCAGATTCGTCGTTGTACCCAACAACATAATGACACTGCCCAGAATCACAGCTACGCCTATCACCTGATTGATAATCCTGATACCATTGGTATCGAACTTGGTACGGATCTTATCCACCAGCCATGTCAGTCCCCACCACCAGAGCAGAGCACCACCCACGATACTGGCAAAGCCTACCATCATTTCAAACGGATGATTCGGCAGCACAAAGGCAAACTGGGCGTACATAGCCAGGAAGAGGAAGATGATCAGCGGATTGGAGAAGGTCACAATAAAGGCCGTCCAGGTGTTATACCAGAGGGTACCCTTCTGCTGACCAGACTGGTGCATATTCTTCGTTGGATCCGAGCGATAGGTGTAAAGGCCGAAGCAGAGCAGCATGATACTACCCACAATCTGAAGGTAGAAACGATTCTGGTCGTTGGTGATGAAGTCCATGACGAACGACATACCGAAACCAGCGATAGCTGCATAGATAATATCGCTTACTGCAGCACCGATACCTGTGGCCAGACCATACCAGCGGCCTTTATTCAGCGTACGTTGCACACAAAGTATACCAACGGGTCCCATAGGTGCACTGGCAATTACCCCGATCATCATCCCCTTGAAGATGAAATCTATTATGTTAATTGGTACAATAAACATCTTTTTCTTTTTTATCCTACTCTCAGACTCATAATCGTCAGATCGTCATTAGGTTCTGCCCCGTTACGATGCTGCTGCACTGCCTCTCTCAGTGATTCTACCACCTCCTTGGCCTTTGCATGATTCATAGTCTTCAATATTTCCAATAATTTCTCTTCACCAAATTGATCCTGCATAGGATTCTCGGCCTCATTAAGTCCGTCGGTATAAACTACCAGCAGCCTACCTCTGATGTTATCCATCTGCTCGCCGCTAAATTCCAGATCGGGCCAGAGACCGATGGGGGCATTAGGCAGCAACTCGAGGAAAGATCCGCCTTGCTCATCACCAATGAATGGCGGATTATGGCCTGCATTACAATAGCTCATTGAGCCATCCTTAAGATTGATGAGTCCTATGAACATGGTCACAAACATACCCTGATCGTTACCCTCCGAAAGTGCACTGTTCATTCTCGTGGCAATCTCTGCTGGCATCATGTGCTGGGTAGCCAGGGTACGGAACAGTCGCGTAGCCTGTGCCATAAACAGCGAGGCAGGTACACCCTTTCCACTCACATCGCCCAGACAGAAGTAGAGATCGTCGCCCAACAACAGATAGCCATACAGGTCGCCACCCACCTCCTTGGCAGGCTCCATCAACGCATGAATATCCAGACCTTCACGAATGGGGAAGATATTGGGCACCATCGACATCTGAATGTCACGGGCAATTCTCAATTCACTCTCTATACGCTCCCTATGGGCTGTAGCCTCCTCCAGCTGGTCGTAGGCCTGTTTCAACTGTTCGTGGGCAGCTGCCAGCCTATGGGTCGACTTGCGCTTAAAGAGGGTATAAACCACGAAGAATACAAAGACCACTACCAAGAGGATGGCCGTCCACCAGAATCTCAGTTTCGACATCTCGGCCTGCTGACGGGCTATCTCAGTCTCCTTACCCTGCGTGTCATAGATGGTAGCCAACTCAGCGGTGGCACTGTTCTTCTGTCCCACAATCGCATCGTCGAGTACACCAAGAATCCGCTGGGCCGACACTCTGGCAGAATCGGCACGCCCCGATTTGGCATTAGAGTGATACTTGGGCAACAGATACAACTGTATATTGTCGAGTGTCGAAGCAGTCATGCCCATATTAAGGAACACCTGATCCAGATACTTGTAGTTATCCGCAGCCTCCTCATAACGCTGGGCTGCCATCAGGTAGTCGTTGGCATTCACATGTCCGTTAGGTGTCTTCGAGTAGTCTGTCTCCAGATACGCTTGATACGAGGTAGCAGCATCTTCTTCACGCTTCAATCCCTGCAGAGCCACAGCCCTCATAATCTCTATCTTTCCCTGATACTCGTCGAAATAAGCATAGAGGGCATCAGGATACTCACGATACTTGTCGAGCAGCATCTCCGTACGATCTATCCAGTAGATAGCCTCTCCGTATCTTCGGGTGTTGATATAGGCCATACTGGTGTTCACCGTTCCGATGATGGCTTCCTGCAGTCCACGACTCGTAGAGTCAGTATTCCATCTGTTGGCATAGTGCTCACGGGCTTCCACAAAACTCTCGTTTGCCTCGGCATCACGCCCCAGGTTCAACTGACAACAGCCTATATTGTTCAGCATGATGGCATAGTCAATGTCAGAACCTATGCCCGTCTCTCTCATCTTCTTCACTGCAGGAATGGTGATACGCAGAGCCCCCTCGAAGTCGCCCTTCACCAGCAATAGTTCCGAGAGTCTTCTCGCAACTTTGTTATAGCTCATCTGGTCGGATTCGCTCTTAACCGGGCACTCCAAAGCCTTTCTAAAATAAACCTCAGCCTGACTAGATTGTTTCTGATGATAATAGGCCACGCCACGCCAGCGGTTGGCATCCAGAGCAGAGATATCGCCCTCAAACTCAAAGCTGTCAGTCAGAGCCAGCATCTTTTCGTATTTCATGGCTGCGCCAAGGTCAAAGAGAACGCTGTCGGCATGACCGGCTTTAAGGCTATGCCCTTTCCTGAGGCCACACGACACGATCATAAGGACGAGTACGAAACCCGTCAATGCCTTGTGTAACCACGATAATCCTTGCATAAACCTATTTAATTTTCCTTTTTATGCTGCAAAGTTACAAATAAAATCTGAAATACAAGGCAAATCATCAGATTTTACGAAAAGAAATGGTTAATTTCCGTAAAAATCCGACTTAGAAGCAAGTTTTTCATTACCTTTGTAGCTCGAAAGTTAATAGATCAATCAAATATTAATAAAACTACAATAACAATGAACGAGCAAAATGCAACAATGAAGCCATACGTAATTGGCTTGGACTTAGGAGGTACGAACTCAGTATTCGGAATCGTTGATGCCCGTGGCGACATCAAGGCCACAACCGCCATTAAGACAGGTGGTTATGATAAGGTTGAAGATTATGTAGACGCTTGTGTAGAAGCTCTGCAGGTCATCATCGAGCAGGTGGGTGGTATCGATACCATCAAGGCCATGGGTATCGGAGCCCCCAATGGCAACTATTATAGTGGTACCATCGAGTTTGCCCCCAATCTTCCTTGGGCCCACGATGGCGTAGTTCCCCTGGCAAGATTGTTCAGCGAGCGCCTGAACAATATCCCCGTAGCCCTCACTAACGATGCTAATGCAGCTGCTATCGGTGAGATGGTTTATGGCGTGGCTCGTGGCATGAAGAACTTCATCGTCATCACCCTTGGTACAGGCGTTGGCTCTGGTATCGTGGTAAATGGTCAGCTGCTCTACGGACACGACGGATTTGCAGGCGAGCTGGGTCACGTTACGATGGTTCGTGGCGAGGAAGGCCGTCTTTGCGGCTGTGGTCGTACAGGCTGTCTGGAGTGCTATTGCTCAGCCACAGGTGTAGCCCGCACGGCTCGCGAGCTGCTCGCCAAGACCGATCGTCCCTCTCTGCTTCGTGAGATGGATCCTGAGAAGATCACATCGCTCGACGTATCCATCGCAGCTGGCAAGGGCGATGAGCTCGCCAAGGAGATCTACGAGTTCACTGGCAAGATGCTGGGTGAGGCTTGTGCCGACTTCGCAGCCTTCTCTTCTCCTGAGGCATTCATCTTCTTCGGAGGTATGGTTAAGGCAGGCGAGTTGATCATGAAACCCATCCGTGAGGCTTACAACAATCATGTACTGAAGATTTTCAAGAACAAGGCCCAGTTCCTCGTGAGTGGTCTCGACGGAGCCAGCGCAGCTGTTCTCGGAGCTTCTGCCATCGGCTGGGAGATTCAGTAATCTCTAACCCCTAACCACTAACCCCTAACCACTAAACTGATGTCCGATATTCTAGAAACAATCGTAGCACATAAGAGGAAAGAGGTGGAGCTCTTCAAGCAGGAGCTCCCCCAATCCTCTCTTGAAAGCAGAGTTGAGATTATCCTGAGTGCCCGAGCCACATCCATGGCCGAGAATCTTCGCAACTCTGATACAGGTATTATTGCCGAATTCAAGCGCAAGTCGCCCTCCAAGGGATGGTTTAACAAGGATGCCGACGTGAGGACCATCACCCGGGCCTATCAGGAAAATGGTGCCACAGCCCTGAGCATCCTCACTGATGTCAACTTCTTCGGAGGCAACAATTTCGACCTCCGCGATGCCAATCTGGCCAAGGTAAGGCTTCCCAAGCTTTACAAGAACTTCATCATCGACGAATACCAGCTCTATCAGGCCCGTCTCTACAAGGCCAATGCCGTTTTGCTGATTGCCGCCTGTCTCTCCAAGGACGAGTGTCGCCAGCTGATGACCAAGGCCCACGATCTGGGCATGGAGGTACTGTTGGAGATGCACTCCGAGGCTGAGACAGAGTATGCTGAGTTGGAACCCGACATGTGTGGTATCAACAATCGCAACCTGGGCACTTTCGTAACCGATGTCAACAACTCCGTGAATCTGGCCGCCCGTCTGCCTGAGGACGCTGTCAAGGTGAGCGAGAGCGGCATTTCCGATCCTGAGACAGTTAAGATGCTGCGAGGCTTAGGCTACAAGGGATTCCTCATGGGCGAGCATTTCATGAGCACTCCTGATCCGGGTGCTGCTCTGGCGCAGTTCATTGCCCGACTCCAGTAGCATCTCCCCAAGATAACGTTTACGTTAGTTTTTTTTTTTGATTTAGTTCGTAGTTTCGCAAATATTACGTATCTTTGCACAGCAAACTACGAACTAAATATTTTATATCATATATGAAGAGATTATTTCAACTACTGACGCTCTGTCTGCTTCTCCCCATGACTTCAGCTGCACAAGGCTGGAACGAGGCTGAGTACAAGCAGATTGAACAGAGCATCCGCGTACCAAAGTTCGCTGACAAGGATTACCTGATTACCAAGTACGGGGCTAAGCCTGCCAACACAGCTGCCCAGAACCAGAAAGCCATTCAGAAGGCCATCGACCTCTGCTCCAAGAAGGGTGGCGGACGTGTGGTGATTCCCGCTGGCGAGAAGTTCCTCACTGGCGCCATCACCCTGAAGGATGGTGTCTGCCTGCATGTGGAAGAGGGAGCCGTGCTCGAGTTTGCTTTCGAGCCTGAGCTCTACCCCATCGTCGAGACATCCTGGGAGGGACTGGAGTGCTTCAACCTCTCACCCTGCGTCTATGCCTTCAAGGCCAAGGACATCGCCATCACTGGTAAGGGCACCATCGACGGCGGTGGTACCAAAGAAACCTGGTGGCCTTGGAACGGCAATCCCCGCTATGGCTGGAAACAGGGCATCATCAGCCAGCGTCTGGGCTCACGTGCCCGACTGCTGCAGAATGGTGAGGACGGCATCCCCATGTATAATGAAAAAGGTGAGCGCTCGCCCGAGCGCGTATTTGGCCCCAAGGATGGTCTGCGCCCCCAGCTGGTCAGCTTCAACAAGTGCGAGGGCATCCTGCTCGAGGATATCACCCTGCTGCGTTCACCCTTCTGGGTTATCCATCCCCTCCACTCCACCGATATCACCGTTCGCCGTGTAAAAATGATCAACGACGGACCTAATGGCGACGGATGCGACCCCGAGTGCTGCGATCGCGTACTCATCGAGGACTGTTTCTTCAATACGGGCGACGACTGTATCGCCATCAAGAGCGGACGCAATCGCGACGGACGTGAGCGCAACATGCCTTCTAAGAACATCATCATCCGCAATTGCGAGATGAAGAACGGACATGGTGGCGTGGTGGTAGGCTCTGAGATCTCTGGCGGTTGTCAGAATGTGTATGCCCACGATTGTGTGATGGACTCTCCCGAGCTGGAGCGCGTACTGCGTATCAAGACCAACTCCTGTCGTGGTGGCATCATCGAGAATATCAACATGCGCAACATCAAGGTTGGCGTCTGCAAGGAGTCTGTCCTGAAGATCAATCTCGACTACGAGCACAATGAGATTTGCTGTCGTGGCAACTATCCCACCGTTCGTAACATCTATATGGAGAATGTCACCAGCGAGAAGTCGCAGTATGGCGTGCAGATCATCGGCCTCGAGGAGGACACCTACGTTTACGATGTGCTGGTGCGCAACTGCCACTTCAATGGTGTGAAGGATGGCAACTTCTCAAGTGGCAAGACCCGCAACATCCAGTTCGACCGCCTCTTCATCAACGGCTCGCTCTCGCTCCAGAAGGCGCCTTACGAGCACTATTCCCAGTGGCTCACCTATTCCGAGATGAAGCGCGTGCCCAAGTCTTACATGCTCGATTTCTCGAGAGCCCCCAAGTGGAGCTATGTCATGGGTATCGAACTCGAGTCCATGCTCGACACCTATTTAAAATATGGTGGCGAGGACATCCGCCAGTACTGTCAGGAGTATACCGATACGATGATCAACCAGAAGGGCGAGATCCGTACCTACGATATCAAGGACTACAACCTCGATCAGATCCGTACCGGTCATTTCGTGGCCCGCATGTATCAGCTCTATCCTGAGAAGAAGAACCTGCTGGCCATCCAGACGCTTATGAAGCAGCTGAAGGACCAGCCCCGTACCGATCAGGACCGTGTGTTCTGGCACAAGGCCATCTACAGCTATCAGGTGTGGCTCGATGGCATCTTCATGGGTCTGCCCTTCTACACCATGACAGCCCGCGACCTGCTGAAGGCCAAGGACGCCAAGAAGATCTACGACGATGCCGTCGACCAGATCAGCGTCACTTATCAGCGCACCTTCGACCCCAAGACCGGCTTGAACCGCCATGCCTGGGACGAGACCAAGGAGATGTTCTGGGCCGATAAGGAGACTGGTCAGACACAGCATTGCTGGGGTCGCGCCCAGGGCTGGTACTCCATGGCCCTCATCGAGTTGCTCGATGCCCTGCCCGAGGACTATGCCCGTCGTCAGGAAGTCATCGACCTGCTGCAGAAGGATCTCGATGCCATCATCAAGTGGCAGGATAAGGAGAGCGGCGTGTGGTATCAGGTCATGGACGAGCCTGGTCGCGAGGGCAACTACCTCGAGTCCACCTGCTCCTCCATGTTTGCCTATGTGCTGCTCAAGGCCTATAACAAGGGCTACCTCGGCACTCAGTATCGCGATGCAGGCATCAAGGCCTATCAGGGCATCATCAAGAACTTCATCCGCGTGAATGAAGACGAGACCATCTCGCTCACCCGCTGTTGCGAGGTGGCAGGCTTAGGCCCGGGTGTCAGTGCCAAGGTGCTGAAGGCGGCGCCCAATGTCAAGGAGAACAAACGGCGCGACGGATCGTTCGAGTATTACATCTCCGAACCCATCCGCGACAACGATGCCAAGGGCGTAGGGCCGTTCATCTGGGCCTCGCTCGAAATGGAGAAACTTGGATATACAGTTAACAACGTGACGGCCTCTATTGACCGTCACGCTGTTGTTAAACGCAACCACCCCATCCTCGCTGCCCGTACGATGGCTGAGGTTGCCGATGCCTCGCTCACCTCGTTCTCCGTGGGCAATGGCCACTTTGCTGCCACTGTCGATGTAACGGGTCTGCAGAGCTACCCTTTTGAGTACGGGGCAGGTGTGCCCCTGAACGCCATGTCCGACTGGGGCTGGCACAAGTTCCAAAACACCAGCCGCCTCCAGCCCTCCGAGAGCGAGAAGTCATTCGATTTCGGCCATGGGCACCCTGAGGTTTATGCCGTAGAGTTTAAGAAACCCGAGGATGGTCGCCACAAGGAGGCTACAGAGTATTTCCGTGTCAATCCCCATCGTCTTAACCTCGGCACCATCGGCCTCGATCTCAAGGATGCCGCAGGCCGTCAGATTCCCCTCAGCGCCCTTACCGACATCCGTCAGGAACAGAAAATCTTCGATGGCGAGATAGAGTCCACCTTCAAGGCCGATGGCCAGCTGGTAGAAGTCACCACAGGCGTTCACCCCGCTAAGGATGCCCTCTACGCCCGCATCAAGTCCCCGTTGCTGAAGGACCAGCGCGCTACTATCTCCCTGCGCTTCTCCTACCCCACAGGCCGTCATGCCGACGATGCCAACGACTGGACCAAGCCCACGCTCCACACCTCGAAGCTCATCGCCTCCGACTCCCATTCCGCCCTCATCGAGCGCTCCCTCGATTCCACCCGCTACTACGTCCTCCTCCAATGGGAAGGCCCCGCCACCCTTCAGGAGTGCGCCCCCCATCACTTCGAGCTCTCCACTACAGCCGAAATTATTACTATCGCCGCAGAGTATTCTCTCACCTCTTACCTCTCACCTCTCACCTCTGAATATGAGTACGACCAATACCACAAGCAAACCCAACGCCATTGGAACTACTGGTGGATCGACGGCCCCATCGTCGACTTCTCCCAGTGTACCGATCCTCGTGCCAAGGAGTTAGAGCGTCGCGTGGTACTCTCACAATACCTCACCCGTATCAACTGCGCCAACGCCATGCCCCCTCAGGAGTCGGGCCTTACCTATAACACCTGGTTCGGACGCCCCCATCTCGAGATGACGTGGTGGCATGCCGTCGACTTTGCCCTGTGGAATCAGCCCGAGGTAGTGGCTCAGATGCTCAAGTGGTATAACCAGGTGGCCTATCCCGTAGCCCGTCAGATAGCCCAGCGCCAAGGCTTCAAGGGCGTACGCTGGATGAAGATGACCGATCCCTGGGCTGGTGAGGCACCCTCTAACACGGGTTCCTTCCTCATCTGGCAGCAGCCCCATTACATCTACCTCGCTGAGGAGATGTATCGTGCCCGTCCTTCTGCCGAAACCCTCAAGGAATATGGCGAGCAGGTGGAAGCCACTGCCGAGTTCATGGCCGATTTCGTCACCTTCGATCCAACCACAGGCCGCTATCAACTGCGTGGCGCCACAGCCATGCAGGAGAGCATCACCAAGGATATAGCCTTCAACCAGCCCTTCGAACTCGCCTATTGGCAGTATGGTCTGGCTGTCGCCCAGAAGTGGCGCTTGCGCCAGGGCAAACCCCGCATCGCCCTTTGGGATGACATCATCCGTCGTCTCTCGCCCCTCCCCGAGTCAGCAGGCATCTACACCGCCGGCTCCCCCATCGGCTCTGCCACCTCTGAGGCCTTCGATCCTTTCGATGCCACTGGCAAGCCTGCCCAGAGCTTCGCCGACAAGTCTCGCAACGATCATCCAGCGGTATTAGGCGCATGCGGACTGTTACCCCTTCAAACCACCTTATTATATAATAAGTCTATGATGCAGGCCACGCTCCAGTGGGTGATGCAGCATTGGAATTGGGCCACCACCTGGGGCTGGGACTATGGCATGATTGCCATGGCAGCCGCCCGTCTCGGCGATCCTGAGACTGCTCTCAAGGCCCTGCTCATCGATACGCAGAAGAATACCTATCTCATCAACGGCCATAATTTCCAGACCCCCGATCGTCTGCGCATCTATCTGCCAGGCAATGGCGCCCTGCTCACCGCCATCGCCATGATGTGTGCTGGCTGGGATGGCTGTACCGAGCCCCTCAACCCCGGCTTTCCCCACGATGGCAGGTGGAATGTTCGCTGGGAGGGTCTCCAGCGTATGCAGTAACAACACTCCATGATGCCCTCGCTCATACGGCGAGGGCATCATTTTTCTGTTTCTCAGTGTTTCATCACGGCCTATTTCGGGAGTAAAAACTTCGTGATTCAAAAACCATATAACATTCTGATTTACAATCATATAGCACCGCTTGAAACACGCAACTAACATTTTCTATTCACCCTGAAACAAATTGAAACAACAAAAACTTGCTTTGAATGATTTTTCGATGTAATTTTGCACTCGGATAAACAAAATCACATTCATTATGCAAGGTATGATTAGAAAGTTTTTCTCTCCGCTTTTGGAGCCCATAGAGATCGATAACCTCCTGTTAGGTCTCAACATTCTTGCATCACTTGTGGCCGTTGCGTCGGCAGCACTTTACAAGGACATTGTGGTAAAAATTATAGTTGCTATAATACCATTTATAATTTCAGCCATAACATATTGCATCATCAAAATCTTCAGAAATGTATGATAGAAGAATCCCCGCCGTGAGGCGGGGTTCTTCACTTTTAAGCGGATCAGTTTCTGACTGGGGACTGGTCCGTGTCAGGTTTATCTGACATGGCCCTGTCCCCTGTCAGGAATCCGCCTAAGTTTGTAAAAAGCTTATTTTCCTGCGATTCTCTTTCGGTCTTACTGCGAAGTGAATCCAATAGCGGCCTTGCTTGTTTCGCTCGATGAAGAGCTCATCGAAATCGCGCTTGGTTCCATCGGCGATATCTAAGAGGATGTTTGCATAGCGAAGCGCTTGTTCCACGCCAATGCAACGGATATCCACGGCGCAACCCGTTAGATGATTGCTTGTAGGCGATCCACCAGCCAACTTATTCACTTCCGGCGAGCGATAACCCGAGGTAATGATAATGGGCGCCTCATGTCTGACAGGGGACAGGTTCCTGTCAGATACACTCTGCGCTTCCGGACTGACAGGAACCTGTCCCCCGTCAGCCCCCACCTCTTCATACAGCACATTATTGCTGTACCTCAGATCCTCTAACCAGTTCTCACAGATATTCTTCAGATTCTCTATGGCCACGTGGCTGGGGATATTTCCATCCTTAGTTTTGTGGCTTGTCTTACACAACTCCCGGAGGGTAAAGTTAGGCGATAAGCGAAGGCCATCAAGCTCGCTTGAATGGCTGAGCGCAGCCTCACTCGGCGAAGCCAAGTGCTCGGAGAGGTGCATCGATTCTTTAATTTCTACGTTGTTCATTTTAATTTATTCATTTAAAAAGTACCAATTGTGACTTTGTGACTTTGTGACTAGTTCAGAATTTTTACAAGTTTCTTATACTTGCCGGCATTGCTACCCTCCGTAATCCTTTCAATGATGGATTCATTTTCCAAACGCATGATTTTCATTTTGATTGAGGAAGTCGAAGTATAGCCAAAACATTTCGTCACGTCTTCTTTGGTAAACACATCGGGCAGTTTGTTATAGCCTTCAACCGACTTATTGTAATGCCGCTTTCCAGAAATCTGCACTCTGCCATTCAGATCGTCGAAGTACTTTTCAGCCAGGGCTCCGAAGAAGTATTGCTGCGTGGCGTATTGAATGCGCGCGATCAGCTCGCATAGCTTCCAGTCCGTGTCATCCACCTCGTAAGTACCCTTCCAATACTTGCCTTCCTGCTGCATGCAGTCCCAATGGCGCATGTCTATGAAAGGGGCTGAATAATTCAGGGCGTGATAAGGCACACGTTTCAGCATCAACTCATTAGCCTCAGAGTCGTCCTCGCGACAATCATCCATGCGGTTCTTGGTCCAGTCGTAGATGCGCTTTACCAGAGGCCACAGGGGTAACTCACCAGCACGAGCATCGAGCTTATACGCCCAGTCCTTCATTCGGTTAATCCTCTCCCAGTCTATCTGCGTCTGCTCCTCAAACTCAATCATCTCATAATTGGTCTTGGGCATCGGAATCACAGCCAATCGTGTAGAGAGTCCTGTGCCAAAATTGCGCTCATTCACCTTCTTCTGCAGAGCCAAGTCAGTACCCGTGTACTCGTAATTCCATATCACAGGAAACTCATCCACAGGCGAATCCGAGTTCTGGTACATCTGACCATCCTTCTCATTATGGAACGCTTTCAGTTCCATCGCCTGCTTATTGATCCATGAGCCACCACCCTGCAAGGTGATCGAGTTATCCAGCTCCGTATCGAATGTGAAGAGGTGCAGCTGCATCTCCTTACCATCCACAATCTCCTTGGCATTAATCATGTCCTCAATCATCTGACCGTTCGAAGTTCGAGCTGGATGGATGCGGATAATGCCCTGAGGTTTATCCTTACCCTCCTTATTGGCTGATTTCTTCTTCATGTCTCGTTTATAGCGATTCAGCGCAGCTTTACCAGCCTTATCGGCCTCTTCTATAGGCGCTATGAGCACATCGCAGATGTCACCAGCCATTGACTTGTTAGAGGCAGGATTACCAATCACGAAGAGCGCACAGTTCAGTCTGCGTTCCTGCTGCGGACGATGATAGAACCTGTACCAGCAGCGAGTCATGAGCGTCATCAATACGCCACCAGCCACGAACACGGCTGCCGTATACTGGGTTCGCTTCAGCCCCTTGCAGATGTCCCTGAGCATGGGGAAATCATCAAACATCGATTCAATCTCCATTCCCCATCCATCCAACTTCTGGTTGATGTCTGGAGTATTGTCTTGGACTCCCTGTCTCCCTGTCTCCTTGTCTCCTCGAATTATCTCCTGATAATTCCTGCCGCAGGCAGCCTTTATCGCTTCTTGCATGGCCTTGGATGGCAACGAGCTTGCATACTTCTTTTCCTTTTCCGCAATGCACCCTGCTGCTGACTCCACGGTCTGTTCCACGTCCTCCCCTCTTTCTTCAATGATCTCTTGCACCCACGGCTGGGCTTCGACCACCTGTTGTACCAAGGCTTTATCTCCGTCGAGCATGAGCATAAGGTCTGTGGCGAGCTTAAGACTCTCGTTGTGGCGGTTGGAGTCTGCTGCACATGGCAGCCTGTCAGCATAACGCTGATCAATAATACTTTGTAAGTCATAGCCACGCCAAGTTAAATTACTCTTAGAATCTTCGGCATTCTCATCACACTGCGCTTGAGCCTGACATGGGGACAGGTTCCTGTCAGCCAGTTGCGCTTCTTGGTTTCTGACAGGAACCTGTCCCCTGTCAGGCTCCCTGTCAGGCGCCACTGCCGCTTTCTCGCCCTCAGCACCAAACTTATGAAATAATGGTTGAGTTCTCTTCTGACGGTACTCAGGTGTAAACCTTTTATCAAATTCTTCATCATAATAATCAAACAATAATTCTTCGTTAATATACAAAATTTCATCCTCTTTTGGACAAAATGACGCCCTTGTAGAGTCGATAGTAGATCGATCACTGGAGTACCCACCAAGCGCCTTAGCAAACTCAATTTGATTATCAGCCAAGTTCCCTACGTTGATGTCCGCTGTAAAGACTATTCGCAGTCCATCACCACTACAGGAGATATGTACCAAGGCCACTCTTGCCATCAGATCCTTCATCTCGCGAAGCTTGTACCATATCTGCATAGGACTCTCCACATGGTCAATGTCCAGCATCACCAGTCCGTTCAGATGGCAGTACTTCAGCAGTCTGCGGCGTTCTTTCACTTCCACCACTGTGCCATCCTTCTTTTTCTTCTTGCGCTTCACCTCATCGAAGAGATAGCAGCTGTACATGAAGGCCGTCAGTTCCTGCTTCAATTCCTCAGCCCAAAGCAAAAGTTTCTCCTCATCGCTTTTCTTGGCAAAGGCCTCGATAGCCCGTTTAGATTTAAGCTCCTTGGGGTATCTTATCAGGAACTTCTGGTAGTCCGAGTTCTGCAGCCAGGTGTGGATGGCGGCTACGCCCTCCCCTTCCTTGTCAGCAGCCACAGCCGCTTTCACGGCTCTGCGTGCATCAATATGCCAGGCTGTCTTCTGGCTCTTAACTTCCTTCCAGAAGTCCCCTCTGCCGCATTTCGCGGCAGAGGACTTCTTAACATCTTTCTGGTATGTTATCATCAGCAATCAGTTTTTTTACTCTTTTACTTTTTTACCTTCTTACCTTTATAAGGTTTGAATATCAGTAATATAGAATGAATTCTCATGACGCTGCTGGTGGTTCTGGTCCTCCCAGGTGCGATGCTTCCAGAAACCCTTCACCACGTAAGGCACTTGCTTCGAGAACTGCGTGTCACGATTTTTCGATGCATAATCGCCTGTGATTTCTCCATAGATTGTGTCGCCACCATGCTTCAGCGTAATGCCTCGGCTCTTAAAATACTCACTGGTACCATCCTGTCGCTGATACTGGCGCTCAGAGTATGCGCCCACCTCCTGAATCATTACTAATGCTTCCATATTTTTCAATCTTCAATTAAACTCGATCAATAATTTCTTTCTCCATGAGCGCACTCTTCACATCCTTCGTCTCGTGATCCAATACCCCCATGATGCGAGGTATGCCCAGAATCTTCGGAATACTCTGATAGATCTTGTAGCGAGTGGGCGATTCCTTTACCCATCCTGTCAGCAAGGGTCTAATCAGGCGATCCTTCTTTCGCTTGATGGGCTTACGGTTATAAGCCTTGAATTTGATACTACCGTTGGTCTTGTCGAGAAACAACACACCCTCCAGTCTCTTGTCTGCCTTCAGCTTAGTCAAAGCCTCGATGGCATTCGTAATGATTACGTACTTCTTTTGTTCCATTTTTAGTTGAATTTGTGAGTCTAGCTGGAAAAGCGAAGTTTTTAGTTTGAGCTCAATTACATCCGGATACTTTTCCCTCGCTCACCTCATCAACTCGGGTTATTTATTTCTTATTCTTTTTCTCCTTTTTAATTAATTCATTCATTCCTATAAGACTGCTATGAATCTCAACCATCTTTCGACTTGTGTCAGCTAATAAACATTCTGAAAAATCCTCAAATTCTCCTTCGTTAATCTTGTCGAGCACGTTTTCTTCTTCAGAATACTTCTTTATTTCCTTGAAACCGTACCTTGCAATGATAAATTGTATAAAGGCTTTTGCCATAAATCCAACATACACATCAACATCTAACCATACATAATTTCTTAACCATGAGCGCAAATCTGAACAAATATCATCTACCAGTTCTTCATAGGACTCAAATGGTGCGACTCCAGTCATGATGTAATCAACAGCCCTATCACAAACAGCCTTGGCCAGGCCATCATTTCTCATAATCACATCGTCGTATGTTACTTTTTTAAATCTTTCCATAACCTTTTTATTTTTTTTCTTTTTTACTCTTCTTGTTTTTCTTTTCTACTACTTTCTTAAGATCACAATATTGATCGTACAGCTTAAAGTATTCTTCATTCAATCTCTTGTGATCCTTTTTTTATTTTACAGTTCTTCCCATTTTAATTGTAATTTTACAGGTTTTCTACTTCTTCTTAGTGTAAATTGACTGGTGAAGATCATATTTACCTCAGCAGTCCGGGCGTCGTACGTTACAACAGTCCTCGCTGTCAACCTTGGGCTATGTTTTCTCCCAGCCTTATGCACTCCACAGGCATTAGCCATGACCTTGATCGTTTGTTCATGAATACCAAACATACTCGATAGTTTGTCCGTTGGAGTCGTGGGGTACATCGCCATGATAGTTGCAAATTCATCGAACGTCATAGCCTTACTTCTCCGTTCTTTTAATGAATCCTTTCTTCAGCAACCCCTGCTCTTCGGCAATCCAGGTGTAGCAGATGTCGAGTACAGTATCAGCCGATATGCAACCAGTGGTATGAGCGATGTGCTCGTAGGCGAATATCACAAGGTCTTCTGCCATCTCTCGCTGCATGAATCCGTTGAAGGCTTGCAACTCCTGCTGTAGGATATAAAGCAGTTCCGGACTCAGCTTCTTCTTCAAGCTTCTTGTCTCCTTTTCCGCGTCGTAAGTAAGGCGTAGCTCATCACGCAGATCCTGCTTTACTACCTTTACATCTTTAGCAAAACGCTTAACCATCAATTGTGGCTGCTGAGTGGTCATCACTCCTTCTTTGTTCTTTCTTAATACGATTTTTTTCATTTTCTTTTTTTATTATTGTTTTACTACCAGCTTTCAGCGGACCGGTCTTTCACTTACTTGCTTGTTTGCGTCGGCAAATCTCGGAATTATTTTTGAGATGGAAAATGAAAAAAATCGCTCAGAAACAACCCACACTACCCACACTACGAAAAAGCCCTTTTCACACTACCCACACTACGCTCCACACTACCCACACTACGAAAAGGGCATAAAAAAAGCCGAATAGCGAAATGCTATCCGGCAGTAAATCTCTTGGTTTTATGGTCTTAGATATCCTTCATCTGTTTGCTCAGATCCTTGATCACCTGGCTGTATCTCATGAACACATCCCTGTCGCATCCGAACTTGGGTTGATACAGCAATTCATTGATTGGAGGCAGGCATTTGTTAAACACAAACCAGTTCTCAACCTCCCTGCTTAATAGCTCGGCATAATCCTTATAGCGCTTATAACCAGTCTCTGCCTGATTAATCTTCTTAAGCACCTCAGGCGCCAACTTCTCTATATCCGAGAAGAAATCCACGTAGCCTTGCTTAGAGCCCAGGCAACCCTGCGAATATCTTTCAGCAGCATAGAGGCAGAACCAGTCTCTGCCATTGTTCACATCTATCTTCGTGGCAGTATCGAGCATCAGCTTTCTCAGTAGCATCTGCTTCTCGTCAGAGTTATATCTTCTCGCATCGAAGAACTTCAACTCCACTGGCTCGAAATAGGTTGCTGCCGATTCTACATGGTCCGTAACAACGTTGTTAGCTTTATTCTCATCAGGAAAAACCTTCTTCCGCTCCTCAGGCGGCAGGTTCATCATCTCCTGATTAATCAGCATGATCTTCTTCTCGAAGGCGAAGAACTCCATCAGTTCGTCATAGCTGAATTTCGCCATATTCTCAATCACGTATTTGCCATAAAGCTCTATGTCAATGATCAAGATATGTCCATGCCACTTGATAAACCTACGAAATATGGCAGCCATCTCCTTGAAGTGCTCTGAGAACTTAAAATCAGGGCGGAGCTGCTTCTTTACCTTTTCCATTTCCACTTCATCCAGTTCTATCTGGTTAACTTGATAATGATGTTGCAGCAGTTCCTTATTCAGGAAATTGGCCACCACCTCAGTCTGGTATGCCTTGATTTTCTTGAAACTGACCCTTCCCACACGGAATTTCCATTCACTGATCGAATCTGCTACAGGCTCAAAGTCAATCTTTGCACTCTGCTTTTCATAGAGTTTAGCAAAAGTTTCCACAGGCAACCCCATAGTCAGTTTCTTGATCTTCTTCATCAGGGCTCTTAAGTCCCCGATAGCCGTCTCTATCCATTGGAAAAGATCCCCACCAGTCTTCGTACTGTGTCCATCAGTCTCTTCAGCAATGCCG
>JAEEGJ010011070.1_pt1 | contig 23084 bp, 20 predicted proteins | sample 8958761 | NCBI WGS metagenome assembly JAEEGJ01 (sample SAMN16246546, study PRJNA631951) | gut metagenome | biome: gut microbiome; feature: rumen; material: RS-attached | host: Bos | place: Iran: Karaj | collected 2018-10 | reverse complement strand
CGTTCGAAGCGAGAACCTTCATCTTCTGGGTCGCATCTACCGCATTCGCGACAAGCTCCCTAAGGAATATCTCATGGTCTGAATACAAAAACTGCTTGATGACCGGGAATATATTCTCAGTCGTCACCCCAATCTGTCCTTTCTGTTTCATATCTGTCTTTATTTTTTGTTTCTATTTCATTCTTAATTCGGCAATCGGAAGTGGTCCTCCGGCGACCACTGCCACCCTCGGCACGTTAAGAGGGGGGGGGGACCGGAGCGAAGCGAACGGTGGGGTCGAGCGGAGCGAGACGGTTCCCGGAGGACCACTTCCGATTGCAATTTATTGTCCAGATAATCAATGAACAATAAAAACCGGCCGCATTTCTGCAACCGGTTTAAGCTAGAGTCAAAATGCGTTCCAGTCTGAAAAGACTGACAGAATGTCACTATTTGTACAGGAAACGCTTGATGGACATCTTCGGGGTCTTCTCGAAGGGGACTTCCTGTAGCTCAACCTTTGTCAGCTGGCTGTAGTTCGGAAGCTTCTTGTTGGAGTTGACTCTGATCCTCTCGGGAAGGTCGGAAACGGTCTCATCGTCAAGGGCATCCCTCTTTATGGCATCCTGATCCAGATAGACCAGGGCGACAAGTTTCGAAGCCCTGTCCACCACGATAGACTCACCGACGTAAGGCTGGTCGTTAATCACAGCCTCGACCTCCTCCGGATAGATGTTCTGGCCGTTGGCGGAAAGGATCATTGACTTGCTGCGACCCTTTATGAATATATTCCCGTCCTTGTCCATGATTCCAAGGTCGCCGGTCTTGAGGTAGCCGTCGTCAGTGAAGGCATTGGCAGAAGCCTCAGGGTTCTTGTAGTATCCGATGCAGATGTTGTCACCCTTGGCCTGGATCTCTCCGGCGATGTGCTCAGGATCTTCGGAATCGATACGCACATGTGCGCAGGTAACAGGCTTGCCGCAGGAGCCTGCAACATAGTCCTTGTACCCGACATAGGCAAGCAGAGGAGTCGCCTCGGTCATTCCATAACCGACCATGTAAGGCAGCTTGATCTTCTTGAACCACTTCTCCACCTCGGGGCTGACAGGAGCACCTCCAAGGATGAACTCCTGGACCTCACCGCCGAAAGCGTCAATCATCTTGTCATGAATCTTCTTATAGATGATGTTCCGGACTCCGGGAATGGCACAGAGGAACTTCATCAGAGGCTTGTCCACAATAGGTTTAACCTTTGACTTGAATATCTTCTCCATCACGAGGGGCACCGTAATCAACTGGTATGGTTTGACCTGCTGGAATGCTTTCATCAGCGTCGTCGGAGTCGGGGTCTTGCCAAGCCAGTAAATGGCCGTTCCGTAGCAGAGAGGATAGATAAATTCCGTCACCAGGCCATACATGTGGGCCATGGGAAGCATGGAGATCATCCTCTGGTGCTCGTTGGTAGGACGGTTGACCTGGCTGAACTCGATTGTGGCGCAGAAATTCCTGTAGGTCAGCATGACACCCTTGGGATTTCCGGTCGAACCGGAAGTGTAGTTTATAACCGCCAGATCGTCCCAGTTGTCGGTCGGGTACTTGACATCCGCCGGACCGAATCCGTTCGGATGCCTCTCGGCGAACAGGTTGTCGATATTCTCCCAGACCGCCTTGATCCCTGGTTCTGCGCAGTATAGCACCTTGAGGTTATCGACATCCATCGCAAACTTGATCTCCGGAGTCTTGGAGAGGTCCAACTTGGAAAACTTGTCGGCCTTGGTCATCAGGGCGATGCTGTCCGAATGGCCGAGCAGGAACTCAACGTTCTCGGGTGTGAAGTCCGCAAGGATCGGCACGACAACAGTCTCATAGGTGTTGATCGCGAGATATGACATTCCCCAACGGGCGCTGTTGCGGGCCCAAAGGGCGATGTGCTGTCCCTTCTCGATCCCTATGGTCTCGTAGAAGATGTGGAACTTTTCAATAAGGGTCGCCATCTGGGCATAGGTGAATGATTCACCGTCGATTGTGTTCAGGGCAGACTTATCCCAGAACTTAGCCGTGGCGTTCTGAAGTAGGTATAAATAATGGTCCATAAAACAAAAATAGTCAACCGACTTGAAAATTCAAACCACAGAATGTGCTATCTTTGCCACGGAAGCCAGATAATTTGTAAAAACAGGTTATTTGTGGCGAAAAACCATACTTATCATGAAGAGGAAGCCCATTGTAGCCCTTATCTACGACTTTGACGGGACCCTGTCTCCCGGGAATATGCAGGAATTCGGATTCATCCAGGCAGTCGGAAAGACTCCCAAGGAGTTCTGGACCATGAGCGACGGACTCGCCGCCGGTCAGGATGCCAGCAACGTGCTCTCGTACATGAAGATGATGTTCGACGAGGCCCGCAAGAATGGAATCACACTCCGCCGTTCCGATTTCAGGAAGTTCGGGAAGCACATCGAACTTTTCGAAGGAGTGAAGGACTGGTTCCGTCTGGTCAATGAATATGGAGCCGCGCACGGAGTCAGGGTAGAACACTACATCAACTCCTCCGGCCTCAAGGAAATCATCGAAGGCTCCCCCATCGCTTCTGAGTTCAAGCACATATTCGCCTGCAGCTACATCTACAACGATGCCGGCGAGGCTGTATGGCCGGGCATATCAGTGGACTACACAGCCAAGACCCAGTTCATATTCAAGATAAGCAAGGGGATCTTCAGCGCCCACGACAACAAGAAGGTTAACGAAAGCGTGGCAGAAGACAAGAAGAGGATCCCATACCCCCAGATGATCTATTTCGGTGACGGGGAGACAGACATCCCGAGCATGAAGATCGTGACCATGTTCGGCGGGCACTCCATTGCCGTTTATGAGCCTGGAAACACCCGCAAGAAAGCCTTTGCAGACAAACTCAAGAGGCAAGGCCGTGTCAGTTTCACCGCCCCCGCCGACTACCGTCCCGACAGCCGCACCTTCAAGGTTGTCTGCGCCATCATCGACAAGATCAAAGCCGACTACGAACTCAAGCAACTGGCATAAATATGAAGAAGATCATAGTAATCATTTCGGCACTGCTGATGCCGATCCTTTTCGGATGTTCAGGGAAAAGGCTGCCCCACAGGATGGGACGTACACATATTCAGTCCAAAAGATATGGGACAAAGGGACGCATGCGGCGTTCACTTCGCTTATCGAGTTCAACGGGAAGTACTATTGCTCGTTCAGGGAAGGGTACAGCCACATATTCGATGAGAATGGCAATGCCGAGGGGCACATCAGGGTCCTGGAATCCAAGGACGGTGAGACATGGGAACCTGTCCTGGACCAAGGCATTGAAGGAATAGATTGCCGTGACCCCAAACTCTGCGTCACACCTGATGGCCGGATAATGGTGCTTTTCGGAGGATCGCTGTACCGCGACAGGAAGCTAGTTTCCCAGCAGGGGTACGTGATGTTCTCCAAGGACGGCAGGACATATTCAGATCCGGAGAAGATCGTTTTCGATCCGAAGCCCGAGAACACTTCCAACTGGCTATGGAGGGTCACATGGAATGGAGACTCCGGCTATGGCGTAAGTTACGGTTTCGGCGATGCCGGCAGGACATTGATCCTTTACGAGACAAAAGACGGAATCAACTACAAGCAGGTGAAGACTTTCGATGTCGAGGGCTTCCCTAATGAGACCACACTGAGATTCCTGCCTGACGGGAAGATGCTGATGATGGTCCGTTACGACGAAGTTGGAGAGTATGACAACCGTGGCGAATGGGGCGTGGCCGATGCACCATACACCGATTGGAATCTGAAACGGATGGGACTCAAGGTCGGCGGACAGGATTTCCTTGTACTGGATGACGGTACTGTCCTGGCCGGAACGAGATCCTATGCCATCGGCAACCACTGCAAGACAATTATCATCCGCGGAAACCTGGACGGAGACTTCCAGGAAGTCTTCACACTCCCCTCCGACGGTGACACCAGCTATCCCGGAATGCTGGTGGTCGGCGACGAACTCTGGATGAGCTACTATTCCACTGACGGCGTTCCCGGAAAGGCCTCGATCTTCCTGGCCAAGATTCCTCTCACAGCCCTTACCAAATAACGCATGAAGTTCCGCCTTGAATCGACATACAGCCCGTCCGGAGATCAACCAGAAGCGATCAAAGGGCTCTGCAGCGCACTCCAGCAGGGAGTGGGCGACGTAACCCTGCTCGGAGTGACCGGTTCAGGAAAGACCTTCACGATGGCGAATGTCATCGAGAAACTTCAGCGCCCTGCCCTGGTCCTGAGCCACAACAAGACCCTGGCCGCCCAGCTGTACGGTGAGTTCAAGGCGTTTTTCCCGCACAACGCCGTGGAGTATTTCGTTTCCTATTATGATTACTATCAGCCGGAGGCCTATATTCCCACGACCGATACCTATATAGAAAAGGACCTGAGCATCAACGACAAGATCGACGAGCTGCGCGTCAGTGCGGCATCGGCCCTGATGTCGGGGCGCCGGGACGTCATCGTCGTCTCGTCCGTCTCCTGCCTCTACGGAATCGGCAATCCGGACGATTTCCACGACCAGACCGTCACGGTGCACAAGGGAGAGGCCATGTCCATGACCCGGCTCCTGTACAAGATCGTGGACGCCCTTTATTACCGGACGGAAACCGATTTCAAACGCGGTTCCTTCCGGGTACGGGGCGATACGGTGGACATTTTCCTGGGAGGTGCCGACTACGCCGCCCGGATCGAATTCTTCGGCGACGAAGTGGACCGCATCTCCCTCGTCGATCCCGTAACCGGGGCGCGGTTCGAAGAACTGGACAAAATCGACCTGTATCCGGCCAAGAATTTCGTGACGTCCAAGGAAAAGGGCGCAAAGGCGGTAAGCCAGATCCAGGACGACCTCGTCGCCCAGATCGAGTATTTCGAGAGCATCGGAAAATTCCTGGAGGCCAAGCGCCTCAAACAGCGGGTGGAATACGACATCGAAATGATCAAGGAGATGGGCTACTGCCCGGGCGTGGAAAACTATTCGCGGTACTTCGACGGCCGAAAACCGGGACAGCGCCCCTTCACCCTCCTCGACTATTTCCCGGACGATTTCATCTGCTTCATCGACGAAAGCCATGTCACCCTGCCGCAGATCCGCGCGATGTTCGGCGGCGACCACTCCCGCAAGGCCACCCTGGTGGAATACGGCTTCCGGCTGCCTGCCGCGGCGGACAACCGGCCGCTGACCTTCGACGAATTCGAGGGAGTCACCGGACAGACCGTCTATGTAAGCGCCACCCCTTCGGATTACGAGCTGGAAAAATCGGAAGGCCTTGTCGTGGAACAGATCGTGCGTCCGACCGGCCTGCTGGACCCGCCCATCGAGGTGCGGCCCACCCAGAACCAGGTGGACGACCTGATGGAAGAGATCCGCAAGCGGGCGGAAGTGGACGAACGCGTCCTCGTGACCACGCTCACCAAGCGTATGGCCGAAGAGCTGGACAGCTATTTCGGCCGGATGGGCGTCCGCTGCCGGTATATCCACTCGGATGTGGACACGGCCGAACGCGTGGAAATCATCGAAGACTTCAAGAACGGGATGTTCGACGTCCTGATCGGCGTGAACCTTCTCCGCGAGGGGCTGGATATCCCCACGGTCTCGCTTGTCGCCATCCTGGATGCGGACAAGGAAGGGTTCCTCCGGAGCGGTCGCGCGCTGACACAGACGGCCGGCCGCGCCGCCCGTAACGTGAACGGTCTGGTGATCATGTATGCCGACACGATCACCCAGTCCATGGACGAAACCATCCGGGAAACCAACCGGCGCCGCATCAAGCAGCAGGAATACAATCAGTTACACGGGATCGTTCCCCAGCAGGTCCAGGTCCGTTCGAATATCCTCATGTCCGAACTCGTGACCTCCAAGGAAGATACGACGCATGTGAGCGGCTTCCTGAACGAAGGCGGCGGGCTCTCCTCCTCCGCAACGGGAAAGCCGATGAATCCGCGTCTCCGCAACACGGTTACCGGCCATGTCAGCGCCGAGGATTCCGTTTCCGCCCCCACCTACGTGCCCAATCCCTCCGACCTCGGACGCGGCACGGTTTCCGTGGGTCTCGGCCATGACGCCAAACGTGAAGGGACTTCCGCCTACGTGGACGGTTACATCCAGGCCGACCTCGCCGCCGTCCTCCAGGACCCGGTCATCCGCTCCATGTCCCGTTCCCAGGTGGAAAAGGCGGCCGACGAGGCCAAGCGCAAGATGCAGAAAGCCGCCGCCGACCTCGACTTCACCGCCGCCGCAAAGTTCCGCGACGAAATGTGGGTATTGGAGCAATACCTAAAAGTCTGGACTTCGAACTCCTAAGAGCGGGTAACCTTGATGATGTGCTTAGCGGCACGGAGTTGAGAAAGGACTTTGTCCAGCTCCAGATTGGAGGGGACAGAGAGTTTCATTGAGATCTCGAAGGTTCCGTTCCGCGGGTTTTCGTTTACGTTGAAACTGCGGATGGAGGCCTTGAACTGATTCACAATCTCCATAATATGGTTCAGGACAGAGCTTTCCTGATCGGCCACTATCTTGAGCTCTACCTGGAAACTGCCGTGTGAGGGTGAGGTGGCCCACTTTACCTTCTGGATGCGGTAGGGATACATTTCCAGCAGGCGGGCGGCGTTGGGACAGGTGATGCGGTGAATCTTGATACCGTCTTCACGGGTCACAAAGCCAAAGACATCGTCTCCAAACACCGGATTGCAGCATTTGGCCATTTTGTAGTCGATTCCCTTTACGTTCTTGGCGTTGAGTACCAGGATATCGTCTTTGGAATCGAAGTGACGGGCGGCCTTGGCCGATGCCTGGGCGGCTTCGGCGGCTTCCACGGAGGCTGCGTGTCTTTCGGCCTCTGAGAGGATGAAATCCTTGACGGTATTCACATCCAGGTCTCCGTCTCCAATGGCGGCGTAGAAACCGGTGAGGGTGGGATAATTGTACTTCTTGCGGAATTCCGTACACATATCGTCGGGGAATTCCAGCTTCCAGTTCTTGAGGCGGCGGTCCAGAAGCTCCTTGCCGTCGGTGGCGCGGGACTGCTCCTGCATCTGCAGGGCCTGTTTTACCTTGGAGCGGGCCTTGGAAGTGACCACCCATCCCATCCAGTCCTGGTTAGGGTGCTGGTTCTTGGAAGTAAGAATCTCCACCACGTCTCCGGTGCAGAGTTTTTCCCGGATAGAGACGGCCTTACCGTTCACACGGGCTCCTACGCAGTGGGAACCAATGTTGGTATGAATGCCAAAGGCAAAGTCCAGGACCGTGGAACCGGCCGCCAGGATGCGGAGCTCACCGGTGGGAGTGAACACAAAAATCTCCTTGGAAGGCGGCTGCGGCAGGTCTTCCGTATTTTCATCGGGGTGCTCCAGGGCATAGCGCACGGAGCTCAGCCAGCGGGACAACGTTTCTTCCCTCTTGATTCCCTTGTAGGCCCAGTGGGAGGCGAAGCCGTTTTCGGCTACGTCGTCCATTCTCTTGGTTCTGATCTGAACCTCTACATAAGCGCCTTCCCGGTTCTTTACCGTGATATGCAAACTCTCATAGCCATTGGGCTTGGGGTTGGTGATCCAGTCCCTCAGGCGGTTGGTATCGGCCTCGTATTCTTCCGTCACGAAGGAGTACACGCGCCAGCAGAGATCCTTCTCCAGCTTGTGGTCTTCTCCGTCGCAGTCTATGATGAAGCGGATGGCAAAGACATCGTACACGCCCTCGAAAGGCACTTTCTGCTTGACCATCTTCTGCCAGATGGAGTACGCCGCCTTGGTGCGCATCTTGAGCTTGTAGTGGATGCCGGCGGCGTCCAGCTTGGCCTTGAGGGGTTCAATGAATTCGGCCAGGAGCTTCTCGCGGTCCTTCTCCCCTGCCTTGAGCTTGTTGGTGATGAGGCGGTACTGCTCGGGCTCGGCGTAGTTGAGATAGATATCCTCCATCTCCCGCTTCATATTGTACAGGCCCAGCTGGTGTGCCAGCGGGATGTACAGCATCAGCGTCTCCAGAATCTTTCCCTCTCGGCTGGCCTTGGGGAAGATCTTGAGGCTGCGCATCACTTCCAGGCGGTCGGCCAGCTTGAGCACCGTAACACGGGGATCCGTGGAGTACTGGATAATGAGCTTTTTGTAGTTTTCGGCCTCCAGGCGGGTATCCTTGGGCTTGATGGTGGAGATGCGGTTGAGTCCTTCCACCATAGTGCAGATATTCTCGTCCCAGTCTTTGTGCAGTACCTCCATCCCACCCATACGGCTGGCCTCGTGCAGGTACACGGCGGCCACGCACTCGGCGGGCAGACCAATCTCGTAAGCCACAATGCGGGCCACGGCGTCTGGATGGCCGATGAAAGGCGTTCCGTCGTGACGGGTCTTGTCTTTCAGGGCTTCCACAGCCAGTGCCCGGGCCTTCGCAATGAGGGCCTGGCCTTCGGGACTATACTGCTCAAAAGTTATCATTTGGCGGCTCTTTGTCTTTCGTTAAGGGCGTTCTGGAAAGCGCGGGCATTCTGCAAATGCTCGGTATAGGTAACCGCAAAGCGGTGGCTTCCGTTAAAGGAAGGATCTGCGCAGAAATAAATGTAGTTGTGCTCCTCCGGATGGATGACGGCTTCCAGGCAGCTCTTGGGCGGGCAGGAGATGGGACCCGGAGGCAGGCCGGCATACATATAAGTATTATAGGGATTGTCCACCAGCAGCATCCAGCGGAGGATGCGGCGGGGCTCGTAATCAAAACAAAAGGCCACGGTAGGGTCTGCCTGCAGTTTCATACCCGTCTTGAGGCGGTTCAGGTATACGCCGGCAACGGTGGGCTGCTCGGGGACATACCGCGTTTCACCGTCCACGATGGAGGCCAGGGTAGAAGCCTCCTCCGGCGTAAGGCCCTGGGCCTTGGCAGCAGCCACACGCTCCGGGGTCCACCAGGCGTCACGCTCCTTGAAAAGCCGGGCAAAGATATCCTTCACGGACGCCGTCCAGTTCATCTGATAGGTCTCCGGAATGATGCGGGTAAAAAGAAGGGCGGGATCCAGGCCGATGGAATCTGCGCAGTAGGCAAAGTCTGCCACGGCGGCCGAATCCACCATCATTTGGGCGCCTATCTTCCGGGCCAGGACACCGGGAGTGCGGATGGAACCGGAGAGCGTCAGGTTCACGGGTGTCTGCCAACCCAGATGCAGCATACGGGTAACGTAGATGCTGGAGCAGGTATTGTCAATGACATAGTGCCCGGGCTTGATGCTTTCCACCTCCTTGAACACGCGATGCAGGCTGGCGGGCTGCTTGACCAGACCGCTGGCCAGGATGCTGTCACGCACGGCCTGCGGCTCCATCCAGGGGTAGACATAGAGGTCCGTCTTGCCGGTGAAGTTGGGAATTTTGCGGTCGTAGTACATCTGGTAGGCCTTGATTCCGCCCACCACGGCACCGGCGACGAACAGTCCCACCAGCAATCTGATGATTATGGTCTTTGCCCGCATACCTTAGCGCAGTTTAAGTTCATCTCCTTCCCGGAGCTCGGGGACCTTCTTGAGGCCGTTGAGCTTGAGGACGGATTTCTCCCGGAGAGCGAAGCGCTGGCAGATGGCGTGGAAGTCTTCCCCGTCTTCGGCCACTATATACTTGTCCAGACCCGCGGGAGAATGGGTTTTCTTATAGGAGAGGTAGACCACCGTACCGGGGAGCAGCGCCACGTCCTTCTTGAGGTCGTTGTAACGCAGAATCTCCTTATGGAACAGGTGGTAGTACTTGGCAATGGATTTATACGTCTCCCCTTCCAGGGCGTACACAAAGGGAACGCCGTTGATGGAATACAGTTCACGCGTAAGCGGGAACTGGAATTCCTCGTTGGCCATAGCCATCACGGGCGCCTCAATCTGGTGCGGGGGCAGAGGAACCTCCACTTCTTCGGCCTTCTGGAGCACGTCAAAGCGGGAGAGGTTGTAGTCCTCTATATATTTAATGAGTTTGGCCGGGTAGTTGGGGTCGGTGGCATAGCCGGCTTTCTTGAGGCCGTAAGCCCAGCCCTTGTAGTCCGTGCGTTCCAGGTCAAAGAGGAACTTGTAACGGTCCCGGTAGCGGAGAAAATCCGAGTGGTCCTTGTAGCTGTCTGCTACGCTTGTGTACACGCGGAAGCACTCGCCCCGGGCGTCATCGTCCTGACGCATAGTCTTTCCTTCCCAGCCCTTGTGGCACTTGATGCCAAAGTGGTTGTTGCCCTTGGTGGCCAGTTTGGAGAGGCCGTTACCCGACTCCAGCATACCCTGCGCCAGGGTAATGCTGGCCGGAACGCCGCTGCGGATCATCTCCTGCACGGCCATATCGGCGTACTTTTTTACATAGCGTTCCTGGGGTGTGTCATCCCCCGCCGCCAGGCACAACAGTGCCGGCAACAGGCAAAGGGCTATGAGGAATTTCTTCATAGCGCTAAGTTACGCAAAAAATTTAAATATCGAAGGAATCGCCGTCGTAAGTGGCGTAAGTTTCCGGGAAAACGGTGCGGCATTCGGCCTGATACTGAGAGACTTCCACGCTGCGGGAAGAATAATGGCCTATGAGGAGCTTCTGCACCCCTGCCTCCTTGGCAATGGCAGCCGCCTGCAGGGTGGTGGAATGGTGGCGCTGGGCGCCCTGGTCCTCGAATTCCTGCAGATAGGTGGCCTCGTGATAGAGGACCGTGGTACCCTTGAGCCACTGCGCCTCCTCGGGGAAGGGAGCGGTGTCGGAGCAATAGGCGTAGCTCCGGGGCACGAAGGGCTTGTAAGCGGCCTCGGCGGCGGGAATCACGCTGCCATCGGCCCTTTGGACATCCTCTCCGCGCTTGAGGGTTCCAATCTCGGTGAGGGTGAGTCCGTATTGTGAAATGGCTTCCTTGTGTACGTTGAACGGAGGTTCTTTCTCCTGGAACAGGAAGCCGAAAGTCTCGATTCCGTGGTTGAGCGGGAAAGCCTGCACGCGGATGGACTTGGTTTCCAGGATGGTCTCCGGCTCCTTCATCTTGAGCGGCGTAAAACGGATTTCATAGCCAATGCCGTCTCCGTAATAGCTCAGGAAGAATTTAAGGATGGGGCCGAAGTTGACCGGGGCAAAGATATTGAGCGGAGTCTGGCGTCCCTTCATTCCCAGGGTAGAGAGCAGGCCGAAAAAGCCGAACACGTGGTCCCCGTGGATATGGGATAGGAAGAGGGAATCCAGCTTCATCATAGGGACGTGATGCTCCACCATACTGTACTGCACGCCTTCGCCACAGTCTATAAGGAACAAGCGCCCGTGCACTTGCAGTGCCTGGGCGCTTTGGTTCCGGCCCCTTACGGGCATGGCCGATGCCGTGCCCAGTAAGGTAACCTTAAAAGTATTGGGAGTATTACTCACCCTTTTCCATCTTGTCCTTCAGGGCAGCGAGGGCGGAGATGTCACCGAGGGTGGTCTTCTCTACGTTGCTCTGAACCTTCTTGATGGCCTTCTTGGCGGTCTCGACCTCAGCGGTCTCGCGGGCAGCCTTGGCCTCGGAATAGGTGCGGACGTGGGAAACGCGGATGGTACGGGTGCTGCGACGGAGGTCGATAACCTTCACGGGGAGGGTCTCGCCTACCAGGGCGTTCTTACCGTCTTCCTTCACGAGTTCGCGGTTGAAGGCGCTAACCTCAGTACCGTCGGCCAGGGTGAGGGTGGTGTTCTTGTCACCAATCACGCTCACGGTAGCGTCTACAGTGGTACCAACCGGGTACTTGGCCTCGAGCTCGTCCCAAGGGTTGGGGGTGAGCTGCTTGTGACCCAGGCTCAGTTTGTGGCTGTTCTCGTCGAAGTCGAGGATGACAACGTCAATGACGTCACCGCTCTGAACCATCTCGGCGGGATGCTTGATCTTGTTCCAGGAGAGGTCGGAGATGTGGATGAGACCCTCAACACCGTCCTCGAGTTCAGCGAACACACCAAAGTTGGTGATGTTGCGAACGGTGGCCTTGTGCTGGGAACCCACGGGATACTTCTCGCGGATGCTCTCCCAAGGGTTGGCGGTGAGCTGCTTGATGCCCAGGGACATCTTGCGGGCCTCGCGGTCCAGGGTGAGGATCTGAGCCTCAACCTCGTCACCCATCTTCAGGAATTCCTGAGCGCTGTGCAGACGGGGGCTCCAGCTCATTTCGCTTACGTGAACCAGACCTTCCACGCCGGGCTCAACCTCTACGAAGGCGCCGTAATCTGCCACGGCAACCACCTTACCCTTCACAGTGTCACCCACCTTGAGGTCTGCGGAGAGAGCCTCCCACGGGTGAGGAGTGAGCTGCTTGAGACCCAGAGCGATGCGCTTCTGCTGCTCGTTGAAGTCAAGCACAACCACGTTAATCTTCTGGTTGAGGGCAACCACCTCTTCGGGATGAGAGATGCGGCCCCAGCTGAGGTCGGTGATGTGGATGAGACCGTCCACACCGCCCAGGTCTACGAATACACCGTAGTTGGTGATGTTCTTGACCTCGCCCTCGAGCACCTGGCCCTTCTCCAGCTTGGAGATGAGTTCGGCTCTCTTGAGCTCCTGCTCGGCCTCCAGGAGAGCCTTGTGGCTTACAACCACATTGCGGAATTCCTGGTTGATCTTCACAATCTTGAAGTCCATGGTGGTGTCCACGAACACATCGTAATCCTTGATGGGACGGATGTCGATCTGGGAGCCGGGGAGGAAGGCCTCGATACCGAACACATCCACGATCATACCGCCCTTGGTGCGGGTCTTCACATAACCCTTCACCACTTCACCGCTCTCATAAGCGGCGTTAACCATATCCCAAGATTTCAGCTGACGGGCTTTCTTGTGGGAGATCACGAGCTGACCCTTGCGGTCCTCGGCGCTCTCTACAAGAACTTCCACTTTGTCACCCACTTTGAGGTCCGGATTGTAACGGAACTCAGGGGCAGAGATAACACCTTCGCTCTTGGCGCCGATGTTCACAACCACCTCACGCTTGTTGATGGAGGTAACAACACCTTCCACCACCTCGTTCTCGGTGACTTTGGAGAGGGTCTGCTCGTACTTGGCAAGGGTTTCTTCCTTGGAGCCGGCATCTACGCCCTCATTCTCAAATGCATCCCAGTTGAACTCCTCAGGAGCAACGGAAGCATTCAGGACAGCCTTCTTGGCTTCTTTGTTCATTTCTTCAGACATAATAATTAGATCGAAAAAACTAGTAGTTAAACATTATTTCTTGAGCTTTTACCATAGCGCAAAAATGCGCGCCGGAAAAAAAGCGCGCAAATATAGGTATAATTATTTGATTTTACAACTATTCGGCCTCTTCGTCGGTATCTTCTCCGTTTTTCTTCTTGAGGGCGCGGAGCTCGTCGAGGTAACTGGCGGTAATAACACCGGAAGGCAGGGCGATGATGGCCACGCCAAACAGCGATGAAAGCATACTCACAAAGCGGCCCAGATCCGTCACGGGAGTCAGGTCACCGTAACCCACGGTAGTGAGGGTCACCGTTGCCCAGTACAGGGCATCGAAGAAGGAATCGAAAGTAGCCTTTCCATTGACCGGATCCCAGTGAGGCTCAGCGTTGAACATAATGAGAGCCGTGAGGAAAACATAGAAAATGGAAATGCCCAGCACGCCCAGCAGAACGCTTCTTTCCTTGTAGAGCACCTTGCCAAAGACCTGGATCTTCTCCGAGTAGCGGACCAGTTTGAAGAGTCTCAGGATTCGGAGCATTCGCGTGACCCTGAAAATCTTGAAGCCCTGGCCCATAATGTTCAGACCCGGCAGAATGGAAAGCAGGTCGATGATGGCCCATCCCGTGAAGGGATAGATAAGGAAAGACCATCCTTTCTTGCCCACCTTGTAATCGGCCGTCATCCAGCGCAGCAGGTAATCAATGATAAAGATGGTGATGGTCACCACCTCTATGGTGTGAAACACCGGATAATCACGAACAAACATCAGCGGAATAACGCTGACAATGATGATGATCAGCATCGCCAGGTCATAAACGAGGCTGACTTTATCTCCGTCCTTGGACTGTTCGATAATATCAAAGATTCTCTTTCTCATCTTACTTGAGGTGACTGATGGATTGGCTGTTTAGGGATATTTTGTTCTTGAAGGTGGTCCTGGCTTTGTAATAGACCACGTCCAAAGTGGTTCCGTCGCTCTCAAAATACAGGGAGCGGATATACCGGTCTGTCTTCTTGTCCTTGCAAACGGGTTCGCACCATACCAGCGTATACTCGCCGCCCTTGTGGGAGACGGAGCAGATCACGGTATAGCCCCGGATATCAAAGTGCGCCACGCTCACATTCTTGCCCTTTTCCTTCTTGGCGGCTTGGCAGGCCTGGGCAATGGAAGAGTCGGGATCCAGGCGGCCGAAGGACAGTTTGGAAGCCGTATCGGCCTTGGGATTCTTACTCAGCCACCAGCGGATGGACTCGTCGGTCAGGAGGTCGGCCTTTGACAAGGGAATAAGGGCCGAATTCTCTTTGAAGCGATTGGTGAGCCAGGCTACCTCGGCGGGCGGGATGGTGCCTTCCAGCATCTCCGGGCACTGCCCCTCGATGCGGCCTTCGCCCAGCGGCTTTCCATAGAAAAGGGCCTGGAAGATATGGTCTTCGGCCGGCAGATAAAGGGCCTCTGCATACTCTCTGTCGCCGTTTCTGTACCCAAAATGGATGTAGTTCTGACTGCCGCCCAGCGGGGCTATCATCTCCATAGGAATGACCAGGTCAATCCGGGGAGCACCCTCCTCCATAGTATAAACCGGAAGGCTGCGCTTCTCCAGCAAAGTGCCGTCCGGAGACAGGACGCGGAGCGTGAGGTCGGGATCCAGCGCCAGCACCTTCTCTACGCCGTCTTTCTTCCAGCCCAGGGCCGAAAGGGCCTCCCCTCCGGCTATGCCGAGGGCCTCCTCAGGAGTAAGCTTGGTGGTATTGGCCTCCAGGTATTGGGCCAGGATCAGGGAATCCTTCATCTGGATAATCCTGGGGGCATAGACGGACTTGGGATATTTCTTCAGAAACTTGTCGGCCGACTTCACAGAGAAACTCTCCACGGTCTTTCCATACAGCTTCTTTTCGGCCTTGGACTGGGCGCTCATTTCCAGCGACAACAGCAGGAAAAGCCCCGTCGCAAGAATCCATTTGAGTTTTTTCATAGTTGTTTACAAGAGTTTCTTGCGGCGGAAGAGTATCCAGACCAGCATGCAGCTCAGTACCATAATGCCCAGGATGATGACCCAGTTCCAGAAGTTGGCGTTGGGGTCGTCGGCGTTGATCATAGGCAAACGTACGTTCATACCATAGAAACCGGCAATGAGGGTGGGCGGCATCAGGAACACGCTCACCACGGCCAGGATCTTCATAATCTTGTTCTGCTCCAGGTTGATAAGACCCACCACGGTATCCTGGAGGTATTCCAGACGCTCGAAGCAGAAGTTGGTGTGACTCAGGAGGGAGCTGATATCCTGCAGCAATACGTTCAGGCGGTTTTCCAGGTTGCGGGGCACCTTGGTGGAGCGCATCAGGTTGGAGATGAGGCGCTGCTTATCCACCACGTTCTCACGCACGATCATCGTATTCTCCTGCATCTGGGAAATATCAATGAGGAGTTCCTGGTCAATGTCTTCCTGGTCCGTGATCTGTTTGGCGTACTGCGAAATCTCCTTGGAAAGGAGCTCGATCATATCTGCATCCAGGTCCACACGTTGATCCAATATGCTGGCAAAAACGCTGAAGCCTGTGGGGTACTGCTTGGGATTGACCTGCATCCGGCGCTGAAGTTCCGTAAACGAACGCAGCGGAACCTCGCGTACAGTGGCCAGGGTCTCGTCCATAATGGTGAACGATACCGCCTGCATCATATATTCTTCCGGACCCGGGGTGAGGAAGTTGGTGTTGGCAAAGATGGCGTCGTCCGTCTCGAAATAACGGGACGAAGACTCAATTTCCTCCGCTTGCGCACGGCTCTGGATTTCCGTTCCCATAAAGCTTTCCACGAGACGTTTCTCGTCTCCGGTGGGTTGCACCAGATCGATCCACACTACGTCTTCGAGTTTGAGCTTCGGGAAGTCTTTCTCCGACTGGGAGAGGAGAATTTTTCCGTTTTCCTTATAGAAGATACTCAGCATATCTCTTTTCTGTTTTTAGCTCCGGGCCAGTCGCTCCGGATGGATTATACGTTTCAACCAGCTGACATTACGGAAAAGTCAGCTTGCAAAAGTACGCAAAATTCCCGAAAGTACAAGGCTTTTTTTCTCCTTTCGCCAACAAGGGCACTTACAATCTGTAATTAAATTTTTGAAAAATTCCTTTTCTTTTTCAAAAAAAGGCCGTACATTTGCGCTCAGATAATTAGTAGTGTTCGTTTATAAAGTGTTAAAAACTATGAAGAAAGTATTCATGTTTGTTGCTGTTGCAGCCATGATGATGACTGCCGTAGCTTGCGGTAACACCAACTCCAAAAAGGAGAAGGCCGCTGAGAAAGATGCTCAGGAGCAGGTAGAAGAAGCTGCTGAGGAAGTTAAGGACGCCGTTAAGGACGCTGCCGAGGCCGTGCAGGAAGCCGCTCAGGATGTTTCCGAGGCTGTGAAGGCTGAGTAATCAACCCCTTCCCTCAGTACAAAAGAATCGACCCCGTTCCGGGGCCGATTTTTTTGTACTTACGCTTCGTAAGCTGTAGGGTCAAAACCTTCCAGCGCTTCCTTGCGCTCCACGCAGGTTCCGCACTTTCCGCAGTGCTTTTCTCCCCCTTTGTAACAGGAATAAGTCAAAGAATAGTCCAATCCTATGGCTTTTCCGCGCAGGGCTATGTCCCTTTTGGTAATATTGCAGTAAGGAGAAACTACTTTTATTCCTTCATAGGTACCGGCCTTGACGGCGGCCGAGAAAGCGTCTATGAATTCGGGACGGCAGTCGGGGTAGATGGCGTGGTCTCCGCTGTGGTTGGCCAGCAGCACGGTATCCAGGCCATAGCTTTCGGCCAGGCCGGCCGCCACCGCCAGCATAATGCCGTTGCGGAAAGGCACCACGGTGCTTTTCATATTCTCATCGGCGTAGGAGCCTTCGGGGATCTCTCCCCCGCTCTGCAGCAGGTCGCTCTTGAAATACTGGCCAATGAAGCCCAGCGGAATAATCAGGTGCTGGATGCCCAGTCTCCGGCAATTCTCCTTGGCACAGGCAATCTCCTTGGCATTGTGCTTGGAGCCATAGTCAAAGGTAACGGCCAGGTCAATGCTGTCCTTATATTCATAAAGCAGCGTGGTACTGTCCAGGCCGCCGGAGTAAATCAAGAGTCCTTTCATATTTTTGTCTTCATAGCTTCCAGGGCCTCCCGGGCACTGGCTACAGCCTCCACCACGGTCTTGGGACCGGTTAGGAAGTCTCCGGCCAGGAACACGTTCTCAAAGCCCTGAGCCGCTTCCAGCAACTTAGAATCCGGCTTCTCGCTTATGGCCGTAAGCAGCGTATCGCATTCTACAAAGTGGTCCGTTCCTTCAATGATGCGGGTAACCACGCGGCCGCCGTCTTCCGGCACCACGTTCTCGCAGTCGCGGAACACCACGCCGCCCTCCTTCACCTCCACCGGCGCCTGGAATACCTTGAACTGGACTCCATCGGCCTTGGCTTCTTCCACTTCCAGGGGATTGGCGGGCATATTCTCAAAGGTCTTGCGGTAGTAGACCCACGTTTCGGCTCCCTGACGCACGGCCGTACGGCAGGCGTCCATAGCCACGTTGCCGCCGCCAATCACAATCACCTTCTTGCCCAGTTTATAGGCCCCAGGATTCTTGAGGAAAGGCAGGGCCTGCAGGGCACGCTCGTCTCCGGGGATGTGCAGGGAGGCGGGTTCTTCGGCCCCGGTGGCCAGCAGCACGGCATCGTAGGAGGCCGATAATTCATCCACGGTGATGTCCTTGCCCAGCTCTACGCCTCCGCGGAATTCCACTCCGGCGGTGGTGAGGATCTTCTCGTAGGCATCACAGTATTTCTTATCCAGGCGGAAGGCGGGAATGCCGTAGCGCAGCACGCCGCCCATCCGGGGATTGGCATCAAAGAGCGTTACCTCTCCGCCGGCCTGGTACATCCACACGGCAGCGGCAATACCGGCCGGGCCGGCGCCAACAATGGCTATGCGCTTGCCTTCGAATTCCTTGGTCTGGCGCTCCAGCTGGCAGGTTTCCAGGTATCGGCCCGAAATCTCCTGCTCAATCTCATACCAGCGGATGGGTATCATCTTCACGTTGAGCACGCAGTGGCCATAGCAGAACTGCTTCCAGTCGCACACCAGGGAGGTGACGGCCGTAAGGGGGTTGTTCTGGAACAGCATCTTGCCCGCTTCCTCCAGGAGGCCCTGGCGGTAGAGCTGCATACATTCCGGGATGGGCGTATGCACGGGACAGCCTTGCATAGCACATTTCGGTTTCTTGCACAAAAGGCAACGCGAAGCTTCGGGGTTCATGGTTTAAAGATTTGTCGGTTAACTATGGATCGGCCCAGGGTTAGGGTGTCGGCATACTCGAGGTCGTCTCCAAAGCCCAGTCCGCGGGCCAGGGATGACACTTTGACGCCCAGGTTTTCTACCTGCCGGTAAATGTAGAAGGCGGTGGTTTCCCCTTCCACATCTCCGCTGAGGGCCAGGATAATCTCTGCCTCGGCCGGGTTCTCGATGGCTTTTACGCGGTCCGTGAGTTCCTGAATGGTCAGGTCCGACGGGCCCACCCCGGCAAGGGGAGAAATAATGCCGCCCAGTACGTGGTACACGCCGTGGTACTGGCCGGTGGCTTCAATGCTCATCACGTCCCGGACGCTGGCCACCACGCAGATGAGGTTCTGGTTGCGGCTGTGGTCCGAGCAGATGGAGCAGATTTCTTCGTCCGAAATCATACGGCAACGGCGGCAATAGCACACGTTGTCCCTCAAATTGTCTATGGCCGAAGTAAAATGATGGACGTTCTGAGCCGGCTGTTTGAGAAGATGCAGGGCCAGGCGCAGCGCACTTCTCCGACCTACGCCGGGAAGCGAGCTGATGGCCTCCACCGCTTCTGAAAGGAGGGCCGACGGATACGTCTCTTTATACGGCATGGTATTCTGCAAGTCCCTCGTTGGGGGTGCTCATAAATCTGGTAAAGGAAACGCCGTACTCCTTACCCATACGGGCCAGGATGTCTTTGCAGGCATAGCCGAAGCCACCCACGACACCCACGGGAAGGTCTTTCTTGTATTGGCTGAGCGTGCGCTCAAAGAGGTTGCGGAAGTTGCCTTCCACCAGCTTTTGGGCATACTCGCTCTTGTCATAGTGAGCCAGCACAAAGGGGGCGAAACTGCCCAGGTAACGGGCCGGAGCCTGAGCGCCGTACACGCTCTTGACCACGGTTATATAGTCCAATTTGTACTGTTCCTGGAATTCATCATAGATATCCTTGGGCATATAGCCCTTGAGGTAGTCCGTAATGAAGAGCTTGCCCAGCACGGCGCCGGAGCCTTCATCTCCCAGGATGAAACCGCCGCAGTTCACCTTCCAGACAATGTCTTTTCCGTCAAACTCACAGGTGTTGGCACCGGTTCCCAGAATGGCAGCTACGCCGGGAGCGTGACCGCAGACGGCACGGGCGGCGCCCAGCATATCGGAGGCGTACTCAATGGGTGCGCCGGGGAACCATTTGCCCAGGTCCACGGGAGACTCCCCTACCAGACCGGCGGCATAGAAATGCACTTCTTCAACGCCGGGACCAATCTCCTGAGCAGCCTGGTTCAGGATGGCGTTCAGGGTTTCTTCCGGCGTTTGCATTAGATTAAATCCGGGCGTACGGACGCTGCGGACCACTTTTCCAGCTTCCACAATGCCCCAATCGGTCTTGGTGGCACCGCAATCTACAATCAGTTGCATTTTGTTATTAGTTTCAATCCTTCAAATTTACATATTCTCCGTGGTTTTTCCAATGGAAATAACCATAGACTGCACTGGCAATATAGGCCATATACATAGCGGCCATCCAATACTGCCCTGTGGTAAGGCAGAGGGCCGTGTTCAAAAGGTCGGTTACAATCCAGAGCATCCACTGCTCCAAGTAGCTCTGTGTGAGCCACCAGGTAGCAATGACACTCAGGGTAACGGCCGTGCCGTCCAGAACGGGGGCGGCATCTCCGGTGTTTTTGAGAATGGGAATAAAAACGCTCACGCCCACAACCAGCAGCGCCAGGCTTATCAGCCGCGCCCGGTGGGACATAACGTTCAGATGGATGGCGTGCTCCCCCACTTCCGTACTGGCCTTTTTCCATTTGATCAGGCCCAATACGGACATTCCCATATAATAGATATTCAGGCCCATAGAGGCCCATACGTGCTGGGTGGCAAACTCAAATGCACAGGCGGCACCCGAAAGGATGCCTACCCACCACATAGCGTTCTTCTGCAGGATTTCCAGAATTACATAGACAACTCCGGTAACCGCCGCAAAAATCTCTATGGCCTGAATGACAGTGTCCATTCCCTCATCCCGGGCTTGACCCGGGATCCCTTATCTTACCTCGATCAGTTCTACCACAAACTTGAGGGCGCTGCACGGAGGGATGCCGTGGGTGCCGGACTCTCCGTAAGCGAGGTGATACGGGAGATAGAGCTCGTACTTGGCGCCTTCGCTCATAAGCTGCAGACCCTCGGTCCAACCCTTGATAACCTGGTTAAGGCCAAATTCAATGGGCTCTCCGCGCTTGTAGGAGCTGTCAAACACCTTACCGTCGGGGAAGCTGCCCTCGTAGTGGCAGTATACCTTATCAGTGGCCTTGGGCTTCTTGCCGGTGCCTTCCTTGATGACCTTGTACATAAGGCCGCTGCCGGTGGCCTTCACCTGAGGATCCTTGGCCATCTGGGCCAGGAATTTCTCACCTTCGGCCTTGGCGGCGGCGCCGGCTGCGGCGGCCCGCTCGGAAGTTTCCTCTTCCAGTTCCTTATAGAAGGCTTCCAGGGCTTCGCCGGCCTCCTCCATAGAGAGTTCCAGCTTACCGCCGGTAAGCATATCCTTGAGACCTTTCAGAAAATCGTCTACGTTAGTCACGTGGATTCCCTGCTGATAGAAGCTGGAAGCCACGCTCATTCCAAATGCATAACTTTTCTTATCCATATCTATTATAATGATTTAGCTGCTGATTCACCTGCGAGGTACCCGGTGCTGAAGGCCAGCTGGAGGTTGTAGCCGCCGGTATCGGCATCCATATCCAGAACTTCTCCGGCAAAGAAGAGGCCGGGCTGCTTCTTGGATTCCAGCGTCTTGGCTGTGATTTCACCGGTGGAAACGCCGCCGGCGGTAATGACACAGCGCTCAAAGCCCACGAAGCCGGCAATGTCCATCTTCCAGTCCTTAAGGGCCGATGCCAGGCTGTCCACGCTCACCTTGGGGTTCATCTTAAGGAAAGCCAGGGTAAGGTTCCAGGGGATGAGTTTGCCCAGCATAATGCGGAACAGGCGCTGGAAGCTCTGGCCTTTAGAACGCTCGTCGTTAATGACTTCCTCCCACTTCTGGTGGATGTCGGCGTCCAGTTTTTCCAGTTCCACGGCGGGCTTCAGGTCAATGGCCACGCTCACTTTCTGACCGTCGTTCAGGGCCTTGACGGCACGGCGGCTCACCATAAAGCCCAGCGGGCCTTCCAGGCCTCCGTCCGTGAACTCGATGTCTCCAAACTCCTGCTGCACCAGGTCCCCGTTTACGTACAGGCTCAGTTGCACATTGTCCAGGTTGTTGCCGTTGAACAATTCTCCCAGCTCGGAAAGCGGAGTCACGCGTTCAATGTGCTTCTCAAAAGTAGGATACCACTTGGGCAGCGGGGCAATCTTGCGTTCCTTGGTCTTGCCGTACACCGTGCGGCCGCGGAAAGCCTGCTTGATTTCTCCGGCCAAGGAGGGATCTTGCTTGTATCCCACCGGCACCAGGGCGGTCAGGGACGGGAAGCAGGCGTCTACGCTGTGGCCCAGTTCCTCGGCCCACATGTAGCCGTCTCCGGTGCTTCCGGTACCGGGATAGGACAGGCCGCCGGTGGCCACGATGAGCTTCTTGCAGGTGTACTCCACCGGTTCGATGGTAAGTTCCTCACGGGTAGGGACGGGTTTTCCGGGCCTTAGTTTACGCGGGTCTTCCACCGGGATACGCACCTGCTTGCGGCTCGTTTGCACGCAGTCCAGGCTGAAGCCGCGGGGCGTAACGTCAATGGTCTTGACCTCACAGTCCGTTACCACCTTTACACCGCTCAGGGTGCAGGCTCGCAGAAGGGTATCCACCACGTCTCCCGCCATATGGGAAGCCGGGTAAGCACGGTCTCCACGCTCCACAACGCTTCTGAGGCCGAATTCCTTCAGGAAATCCATCATCCCTTGAGGGGTAAGATTGTGCCAGGAGGGGCTTATGAAGTTGGCGTCTGTCCGGATATGGGAGCTGAAATCTCCCCAGTCCTTGACGTTGGTAAAGTTGCAACGGCCCTTGCCGGTGATCATGACTTTTCGGCCTGCCTTGGGCATCTTTTCCAGTACGGTAACCGTACCTCCGTCTTCCTTCTGGGCTAATACTCTTGCGGCCCCAACGGCGGCCATCAGACCGGCGGCTCCTCCGCCAACGACAATAATATCAGAACGCATAGAATCAAATTTGTTGCAAAAATACACAAAAAGATTGTATATTTGCAGTCCCGATCCATCACAATCGGCACAAGCCACTTTAGCTCAGTCGGTAGAGCAGCGCATTCGTAACGCGCAGGTCGTCAGTTCGAGCCTGATGAGTGGCTCGAAAAAAGGTCAGCTGAACAGCTGACCTTTTTTCGTATGCCACGAAGAATCTTCCACTAAATAGCGCGTGAAATGTAAGTTATTAAGTATTAACACAATACAATAATCCTCCTCTGAAAAATACGGCTCACCGGGAAAAATCCGTGGGAAAGACGGTATTGAATAAGTCTTTTCATGTGAGAAAGTTATAACTTTGCACTCATGAAAAAGACAGAGTCAGACCTCGGAAAATATGTATTTATGTCCAGCTTACTATTACCGAATGGGATGCTGGATTTTTTTGACGTTGTCAAAGTTGACGAGGAGGCATCGCCTAAAGAGAAAGTGTATACAGGCGGTATT
>JAEEGJ010011068.1_pt1 | contig 23089 bp, 14 predicted proteins | sample 8958761 | NCBI WGS metagenome assembly JAEEGJ01 (sample SAMN16246546, study PRJNA631951) | gut metagenome | biome: gut microbiome; feature: rumen; material: RS-attached | host: Bos | place: Iran: Karaj | collected 2018-10 | reverse complement strand
ATACTGCATTGAGGCTGGTTGTGACATGATCCTGTTCAACAAGGATTATGACGAAGATATTCAGTTCATGAAGAAAGGCTATGAGGAGGGTATTCTCTCCGAGAAGCGCCTGGATGAAGCACTTACCCGTATTCTTGCCATGAAGGCTGCACTTAGACTTCATGATAAAAGAGCTAATGGAACTCTTGTACCTGATAAAAAGAATCTTCCTGTTATCGGCAGCGATGAGCACGTTGCCTGGGCAAAAGAGTGCGCTGACAAGTCGGTGACACTGGTAAAGGATACACAAGCTCTTTTACCCATATCTCCTAAAAAGCACAAGAGAGTACTGTATGAGATCATGGGCGGATGCGCTTCCGAGAAGAGAGTAGAAGAGACCTTCGTAAAGCTCATGGAAGCTGAAGGCTTTGAGATGATCCCCTATGTAAAAGAGGAATTTGATTTCAACAAGCCAATTAAGTTTGAGTCAGTTACCGAGTTCAGGAACAAGTATGACCTTGTTATCTATCTCGGAAATGTGGAGAATGCTTCAAACAAGACCACAGCAAGACTTAACTGGCACACCATCTTCGGAGCAGGCAACAATATTCCATGGTTTGTGGAAGTTGTTCCGACAATGTTTATTTCACTGCAGATCCCATATCATCTTCTTGATGTGCCGATGATCAAGACCTATATCAACGCATATTCAAACCATGATTACGTGATCGAGTCAGTTGTAGAGAAGATCCTTGGCAAGAGCGAGTTTAAGGGCGTAAGCCCCGTGGATCCGTTCTGCGGAAAAGAGTACTTGGCATATTAAATTCGGAGGTAACGCAAATGGTAATCGACAAATTATCGGATTTTGAAGGCTTTTTAGAGGTGGTAGAACAGTGCAAGGGAGATGTTGAACTGGTTACACCTGAAGGCGACAGACTTAATCTTAAGTCAAAGCTTTGCCAGATCATAGCATTATCCAGCGTATTCCCTCAGATTGCTGAGATCCCCAATGTTGAAGTGTTTGCGCATCAACCTGAGGATATGGAGAGAATCGCAAAATTTTTATTTAAGTAATTTGTAGCCTGGATATGAGAAATTCATGTCCGGGCTAATTCTCATATTTGAAAAAGGGAAAGTAAGTATGAAAATCGTTGATGTAAAGATAAATGGAATTGAAAATCCGATAGGGTTCTCCTATCCGAAGATAAAGTGCAGCTGGAAAGTAGCCGGGACAACCGGTAAATACCAGGTGCGCTCCAAGATCGTTGTCAGTGAAAAGGAGGATTTCTCAGAGATTCTCTGGAGCAAGGAGGATCACGATCTTGACTGGATCGGAGAGGTTATAGATATAACGCCTAAGCCCAGAACAAAGTATTATTTCTACGTCGAGGTTACGGATGATGAGAATAATACTGCTAAGAGCGATGTATGCTTTTTTGAAACGGGCAAGATGGCTGAGAAATGGAAGGCTAAGTTCATTGGAACGGATGAGGAGCCTTCTTTCCACCCATGCTTTGTAAGAGAGTTTTCTCTTGATGGGGTAAAAGAGATCAAGGAAGGCCGTATTTATGTGACCGGACTTGGACTGTACGAGGCTTATTTAAACGGCGTTAAGATCGGAGACGACTATCTTGCACCTTTCTGCAACGACTATAACAAGGGTATCCAGTATCAGACCTATGATATTACGGACCTTCTTGGGGCAGAGAACAAGCTCTCCATCATCTGCGGAAACGGCTGGTATAAGGGTCGCCTTGGCTATGACGGAGATGTTTCATACTATGGCAATAAGTTTGGCGTCATTGCGGAAGTATACGTTAACGGAAAGCTCACAGTCATGACAGATGAGAGCTTTAGCTACTGTGGAAGTGATATTGCGTCAAGCGACATATATGATGGCGAGGAATACAACCATCTGTTATGGAAAGATAAAAAGAATGAATTAAAGCCTGTTAAGATCTGGGAGGACAATACAAAGACAAGGTCAAGGCTTGTAGAGAGATACAGTCTGCCGGTTGTGGTAAAAGAGACTCTTCCGGTAAAAGAGATCATCGATACCCCGGCAGGTGAAAAGGTTCTGGATTTTGGCCAGAATTTCACAGGATATGTTTCTTTTAGATCAAAACTCCCAAGCGGAACCAGGGTTGTTCTTGATTTTGGCGAAGTCCTTCAGGAGGGCAACTTCTACAATGCCAACTACAGAACTGCCAAGTCGCAGTTTACCTATGTTTCAGACGGATCAGATGAGAATGTTCGCCCGCACTTTACTTATTTCGGATTCAGATATGTGAGAGTAACCGGCTGGGAAGGTGAGCTAAGCGCAGATGATTTCACCGGAAACGTGGTTTATTCCGACCTCGAAACCACAGTGTCGTTGGACACTTCAGATGCCAAGCTGAACAGGCTTGCAAGCAACTGTATGTGGGGACAGAAGTCCAATTTCCTTGATATGCCGACAGACTGCCCTCAGAGAGATGAGCGCCTTGGCTGGACCGGCGATGCGCAGGTTTTTGCACCTACTGCATGCTTTAACATGGACACAAGAGCTTTCTACAGAAAGTTTTTATACGACCTTCATCTGGACCAGATGGATCACGACGGAGTTGTTGCAAACTTTATTCCCAATATCAGCAAGGCTCCCGGCGGAAGCAGCGTATGGGGAGATGTTGCCACATTCCTGCCAATGGCTCTGTATGAGTACTACGGAGATGAGGATGACCTCAGGGCCAACTATCCTCTTATGAAGGACTGGGTCGACCATATCATCCATGAAGATGAAGAGCACGGTGATAGCGGTCTTTGGAACTTTGGCTTCCATTTCGGAGACTGGCTCGCTCAGGACGGGATCAGCCCTCAGAGCATGAAGGGCGGCACAGATGACTATTTTGTGGCTTCCGTGTACTACTACGAATCACTGATAAAAGCCGGAAGTGCAGCAAGAATACTGGGCTATGTCGATGACAGCATAAGATATGCAAAGCGGGCTGAAAAGGTAAATACCGCGATATTAAACGAGTATTTCACACCAAGCGGAAGGCTTGCCATCGATACGCAGACAGCATATCTTATCTGCCTCAAATACAAGATCTTTATCAGCAAAGACAAGATCATTGATGGTCTTAAACTGCGGCTTAAAAAGGACTGCTACAAGATAAAGGGCGGCTTTGTGGGCGCAACCATGATGTGTCAGGTACTGGCGGAAAACGATATGGAAGACATCGCCTACTACATCTTATTCCAGGAAGGCTTCCCGGGATGGATGCACTGCATAAACCTTGGCGCTACCACCATTTGGGAGAGATGGAACTCAATCCTTGATGACGGAACCATAAGCGGAACCAATATGAATTCCCTCAACCACTATTCCTACGGCTCTGTAATGGAATACGTATACCGTTTTATTGCCGGAATACAGCCCAATTCCGCAGGATTCAAGAGCGCATTTATTGCACCTCAGATCAGTTCAAGACTTCGGTATGTTGATTTTAAATACAACTCTGTAAGCGGTGAGTACGGATCTCAATGGAAGATAAATGATGACGGAACAATCACTGTCAGAGTGGAAGTTCCGTTTGGATGCTCAGCGGTCTATATTCTGCCCGGAACAAACGGCGAAGAGCTGCAGCTTCAGGCAGGAGTCTTTGAAAAGACCTATAAGCCGGTCAGAGACTATAGGCTCATGTATACCATGGATACAAGACTTGAAGAATTTGCTGAGGATAAAAGAGCTGTCGAGATCATAAAGAATGATCTGCCGATAGCATACAAACTTATGGAGAGCAAGGATGTTGAGAGCCTGGGACTCACCTTGAATGAGATGCAGACCATGTTCTTTATGGGCTTTAACCCGCCTATGGTGATGGCAGCTGCAGAAAAGCTCTTAGCACTTAAAAAGGAGTGGAATTGATGAAACGGGTTTTTAACCCCTATTTACCTTTATATGAATATATTCCCGACGGAGAACCCAGGGTTTTTGACGGTAGAGCCTATATCTACGGCTCTCATGATTTTGCCGGCGGCCAGAAATACTGCATGGGAGACTATGTGACCTGGTCAGCCCCGGTATCGGATCTGACAGACTGGAGATATGAGGGCGTTATCTATAAGAGGACCCAGGACTCTTCAAATACAGATGACAGGATGGATCTGTGGGCTCCGGATGTGGTTAAGGGTGCCGATGGCAGATACTACATGTATTACTGCTTCTCATTTAACCCTGAATTCGGCGTAGCGGTCAGCGATTCACCTGCAGGACCCTTCAGCTTTTACGGCCATGTTAAGTATCCGGAAGACATTCTCGGGGGAAAAGAGCTTACTGAGAACTTCCCTTTTGATCCGGGAGTACTGGTAGATGATGACGGAAGAGTCTTTTTATACTATGGATTCAGTCCTGCCAAGCCACTTCCTGCGCCTCCGATTGAAGCATTCCTTGAGATGGGGATGAGCAGGGAAGAAGCGGAGGCTCAGCTGCAGTCCATAGCAAATACTAAGTTTTCTGACGGCGCCTATGTTGTGGAGCTTGAGAAGGACATGATCACCGTGAAGGGTGAGCCCCATCTGATGGTTCCCGGCGAGAAGATCGCAGAGGGCACGGGATATGAGGGACATGGCTTCTTTGAGGCTTCTTCAATGCGTAAGGTCGGTGATAAGTATTACTTTATCTATTCAAGCTCTGTAAGCCACGAGCTGTGCTATGCAACATCAGCCTATCCGGACAGAGAGTTTACCTATGGCGGAGTGATAGTATCCAACGGAGATATCGGCTATAAGGGAAACGCAAGGCCCAGAGCCATGATGGGCAACAATCACGGAAGCATCATAGAAATAAATAACAAGTGGTATATATTCTATCACAGACAGACTCACGGCACAGAGAGCTCAAGACAGGGCTGTGCAGAGGAGATTCATATAGCAGAAGATGGCAGTATTGCTCAGGTTGAGATGACAAGCTGCGGCTTAAACGGAGGACCCCTTGCAGGATGCGGAACCTATCCGGCGGCCATTGCATGTAATCTTATGTGCGGAGAGAACGACAAAAAGATTGTCTACGGCCAGTCTCTAAAGGACTCACAGCCTTATATATATCAGGAAAGCGCTGAGGACGAAAAAGAATCCGTGCAGTATATCGCCAATGTTTTTGACGGTGTTGTTGCAGGATTTAAGTACTTTGACTGCAGGAATGTAAGAAAGATTGCAGTGGAGGCAAGGAGCTACGGAGCCGGAAAGCTGCTTATCATGCCAGATTTTGAGAGCGCAGAGCCGGTGGGCGAGATCTCTTTTGCGAGAGCAGATGACGGATTTACCCGGTATGAGAGCGAGGTAAATATTCCGGATGGAGTCCACGCGCTGTTCTTTAGCTATACCGGTGAAGGAAAGATAGATTTTAAGAGCTTTACACTTGAATAATGAAAGGAGCCGCTATGAAATATAAGGCTGTAATTTTTGATCTGGACGGGGTTATCTGCTTTACGGACGAATATCATTATCAGGCATGGAAGATCCTTGCAGATGAGCTTGATATCCCTTTTGACAGGACTATAAACGAAAGACTCAGGGGCGTCAGCAGAATGGATTCTCTGGAGATAATCCTTGAGAAATATACAGGACCCGAGCTCTCTGCCGGGGAAAAAGAGAAGCTGGCCACAAAGAAGAATGATATCTACAGAAAGAGTCTTGAAAACATGTCTCCTTCCGATCTTACGGATGAAGTAAGAGAGACACTTAACTCCCTAAGGGACAAGGGACTTAAGCTGGCCATCGGATCCTCCAGCAAGAACACCAGATTTATCCTGAAGCAGATAGGACTAGAGGATTTCTTTGATGCTATCAGTGATGGCACCAATATCACAAGGTCCAAGCCTGATCCGGAAGTATTCTTAAAGGCTGCGGAGTTTGTTGATGAGAAGCCCGTGGACTGCCTTGTTATCGAGGACGCCGAGGCAGGAATTGATGCGGCTGTAGCAGGCGGATTTGATGGCGCCGGGATCGGAAGCGCAGCAGGCTACAAAAAGGCGACCTATCGTCTTGACAGTTTTAAAGATATTCTGAAGTATATATGATCGCGCTAAATACTATCCTTCTCGCGGACCGTTCCGTGAGGAGGATTTTTTGTTTAATAGGAAATTGCGCCTTGGCGGCGCAACCTTGAATTAAAGGCCCTAGCCACGCCTTTCTATTCTTAAATTTTTAGACATCACTGTCTTATGACGCCCCGCCTAATACCACGGGGTTATTTTTATGATCTTTACATCAATCCTTCGTCGTAGATGGCTCTCTGTCCACCTACGTATTTCGGGCGGTGGCGGGCACATATTATGGGAGCGGCTCCTATTTTACGAAGAGAGATGCGCATAGGTACCACTACGTGGTGCATGTGCATTCCTATCATGGTGCCGCCTATATCTATTCCGGCGTCAGCCTTTTGGTTGATCGACTCTACAAGAACGGGATCGTTAAATCTCTGATAGCATACGGTTGCAAAGGCTCCGCCTGCGTGATTGGGCTGAGGGATTGCATTGACCTGCTCAAATCCGAACTTTTCCATAACTTCTCTTTCTACTACAAGAGCTCTGTTAAGGTGTTCGCAGCACTGAGCTGCCATATATATGCCGTTTTCTTTAAGGACAGGCACGATTCCGTCAAATACGGCATTGGCAGAATCAAGGTTTGTTGCGGTTCCTATCTGATCGCCAAGGATCTCGCTTGATGAGCAGCCTACTACAAAGAGGCTTCCCTTTGTAAGTCTTGCGCCTTCCAGAATTTCACTTACAGCTTGTCTGCTTTGTGATGTTATTTCCTTAAAATCCATTTCTTAATCCTCTCATTGTATCTTTTCAAGTGAAGCCTGCTGCGTGCGCGCCGGTGCTTCACTTATCGCTGAAATCAAATCTTTTGAATATCTTTAATAGTCCAGCCTTATAGCAAAGAAGGAGAGAACCGATCACTCCGAGGAGTGCCTGTGCGATCTCATAAGGAAGCTTAATCATTGCATATTCAAAAGTGCTGTACACATAGGTTTTTCCGAGTGTATAACCAACTACCATTATAACCGCGCCGATGAGAGTTGCAACTACGGATGCCGCAAAATGCTCTTTTTCCCCCTTAATAATCTTGTTGTGAACGATAAGAGAGATCACGAGTGCCTGAAGACCGTGTGTTACAAGAGATACAAACATTGGAGCCGGATAAAAGAGAAGGTCTCCGAGGAAAGATCCGACGCCGCCAACGATAAATGCTGCGAGAGGATCGAGTAGTATCGCCGCCGTACATATGATAAGGTCGCAGAGGTATAGGTGTCCTCCGGGAACCGGTATTCCAAAGCTGGACATAATGATGTTTAGTGCCATAAAAAGGGCTGTTATGCAGATCCACTTTACGTGGTCCGAAGTTTTTTTGTTATTTTCCGAAGCTGAATTCTGTGTCATCGGTATTCTCCCAAATGTTGATATTGTGTAGGGCGTTTCCGTTTGATGAAATATTCATTCTTCCCACACTTCATAGAATATACTACATAGCTGGTATCAATATAATACCCAATTTTGATTATTTTTTTAATACCAGATAACACGAGCAGGCAGCACATTCTTTTTGTTTACTATTTGATAAATACGATTGCAAGATATGAGAAGTGAAAGGAAGTTGATGATATTAAAATAATAAAAGTGCGATTGCACAAATGCTATACATCCCGAAGAAAGGAACATCTTATGAAAAACTGTAAAGTCGGAATTTTGGGAACAGGTGTTATCAGCAGAACTTATGCAGGCGATATCAAGCAGTTCTATAAGAAACTCGAAATTGATGCGTGCGCGGACATAAATAAGGATGCTGCCAGTAAACTCTCCTCCGAGTATGGTATCCCACGCGTACTTAGTGTCGATGAAATACTTAATGACCCGTCTATCGACATAATAATCAACCTCACCCCTCCTCAATTTCATGTAGAGCTGTCCAAGAAGATATTAAATGCGGGCAAACATCTTTTTTCCGAAAAACCCTTTGCGGCGAATCTTGAAGATGCAAGGAGCATCCTCGAGCTGGCTAAAGAGAAAAATCTCTTTGTCGGATGTGCTCCCGATACCTTTCTTTCCTCGGGACTGCAGAGCGTAAGGCATTATCTTGATGACAATCTTATAGGTAAGCCCTTTTTTGTCACAGCCAATATGACTACTTTCGGCGTTGAGACATGGCACCGCAATCCGAGAGCTTTTTATATGAAGACCGCAGGTCCTATCTACGATATGGCACCGTACTACATTTCGGCGATCGTTTCGCTGCTTGGACCGATCGACAGCATAACGGCACTTAGCTGCAAGGGGCAGGAAGTTCGCCACATTTATGTTGGTCCCGATGAGGGAAAAGAACTGGTGCCGGAGACCGATACGCATTATTCGGCGGTCATGAGGCTTAAGCGCGGAGCGGTAGTAAATCTCAACGTGAGTTTTGATATATACAGATCGAACCTTCCGATGTTCGAGATATACGGAAGCGACGGCACTTTGACTTATCCCGATCCGAACTTCGGCGGTGGAAGTCCCAAAATATACAGAAAAGAGCAGTTCACCGATACCGTTTATAATAAGAGCGAGGACGCCGTTAAAAGAAGCGAGAGCTTTGTGACGCTTCCAGAGCTCTTCCCCAGGGTAAAAGATTATTCGAGAGGCATAGGTGTTTTGGATCTCGCCGATGCCATAGAAAAGGGAAGAACACCAAGAACAAGCGGAGACTTTATTTTGCATGTGACCGAAGCGCTTGAAGGCATAATAAAGTCGGCAGATAACAATGAAACCTACAAAATGACTACTACATGCGAAAGACCCGAGCCGATAAAGCCCGGAACAGACGTAGGAAAGATATAGATCAAGCCAAAAAGGAGAAAAGTATGAAACTTGGAACGTCATCACCTCTTAAACACGACAGCCCTGCACAGTGGGCTAAAAGACACAGAGAACTCGGACTTGAAGCCATCAATTTTTCGCCTACATGCAAGGATGACGAACAGCTTGTCGACGAATATGTAAAAGAAGCTGCCGCGAACGGCCTGACAATCGCAGAAGTCGGAATCTGGCGAAACACACTGGATCTTGATGAAGATAAAAGAAAAGAAGCAATTAAGTACAGTATCGGTCAGCTCGAGCTTGCTGATAGGATAGGTGCGCGCTGCTGCGTAAATATCCTTGGTTCCAGAGGTGAGCGCTGGGACGGGGCATACAAGGACAATTTTTCCAAAGAGACTTGGGAGCTTGGAGTAAAGACCATAAGAGAGATAATAGATGCTGTAAATCCAAAGAATACATATTTTACGATAGAGCCCATGCCTTGGATGGTCCCTACGGGACCGGATGAATATCTACAGCTTATGGAGAGTGTAGACAGGGACAGATTTGCGGTGCATCTGGATCTTTTTAACTGGATGACAACACCCAAGAGATATTTTTTCAATGAAGAATTCATAGATGAGTGCTTTGAAAAGCTGGGCAAATACATAAAGAGCTGCCATATCAAGGATGTTAAGATGCAGGATGACTATACTATCTTTTTCAAGGAGACTTATCCCGGAAACGGAGAGATCAACATCAAGCATGTCATCGAAAAGGGCCTTGAATATGATAAGGATATGACCTATATCATTGAGCATCTCGTTACAGATGAGGAGTACCTTAGAAGCGTTGATTATGTAAAAGGCTTGTTTTAAGTGAATAAAATTTTGTAGTGACTCACGGAAACGCGGGTCACTTTTTTTACGAAAACTTTTCGTAAATTGTGATATAATATTCATGCATGCACGTTATTTTGTTTCCGAATAACTAATGTTACGGGGGATTTTATTTCATTGGTTATGGAGGCAGGGATTATGAGGAAAAAACGTGATTCATTGATGGCTGAAGAAAGATATCATATCGATGAACTTACGGGGCTGCACAGTCTGACCGGTATCCTTGAGCATCTTCAGGGACACGGGGAGTTTGCGGCTTGTCTTAATACGGTCATAATCTATATTAACGTCATGAATTTCAAGTCTTTTAACCAAAGATATGGTTTCTCCGGAGGCAATGACTTCATAAAAGGCATTGCTATGGAGATTCTTGGAGTTTTTCCAAATGAGCTGGTTGCAAGGGCAAGCGGCGATCATTTTATAATTCTTTCCAATTCACTTATGCAAAATGAAATATCCGAAAGACTGGATAAGCTGCGTGAGATTGCTCACAAGTATGAGAAAGGCCTTGTTATGCGTATTAAAGCCGGAGTCTACCTTGCAAGAGGCGATGAGGAAGATCCTGTTGTCATGATAGACAGGGCGAAGGCGGCCTGTGACGATATTATCAGAGTTTATGACCGCGATACCAATTTTTATTCGGATGAGCTTGAAAACAGAAACAGGCTTAGACAATATGTACTTGATAACTTTGAGACTGCTTTTAACAACAGATATTTCAAGGTTTATTATCAGAAGGAAGTCAGGACGCTTACCCGCAATGTGTGCGGCTATGAGGCGCTTGCCAGGTGGATGGATCCGGAATTTGGGATTATCTCGCCGGGGCTTTTTATCGAGGTTTTGGAGGATGTAAGGCTTGTTCATAAGCTGGACACCTATATTATTGAGCAGGTATGCGCGGATCTTCGAAAAGATATCGAGCTCGGACATAATGTGGAACCTGTGTCCGTTAACCTTTCAAGGCTTGATTTTGAACTTTGCGATATTCTCGGAGAAGTTGATAAGTGCAGGGAAAAGTATGACATTCCAAAATATCTTTTGAATATAGAGATAACGGAGAGTGCGGTCGCATCCGGCGCGGACTTTCTGGGTGATCAGATAAAAAGCTTCAGAAATGCGGGATATGAAGTTTGGATGGACGACTTCGGCGCAGGCTATAGCTCTTTTAATAACCTTAAATCCTATGATTTTGATGTCGTAAAGATCGATATGAACTTCCTTAGGGAGTTTCAGACCAACAAGAAATCAAGGGTAATCCTTGCAAATATCGTGGATATGGCAAAAGAGCTCGGGATCCATACGATCGCAGAGGGTGTGGAGACTGAGGAGCAGTACGAGTTTCTTAAAAGAATCGGCTGTGAGAAGCTGCAGGGTTTCTTGTTCGGAAAGCCGGAGCCTCTTAACGACAGCGGTGAAAAGGTTACAAATGTAGGCGAACACTGTGAATCTATGGAGATAAGGAACTACTACGACAAGATCGGAGAGATCAATCTTCTTGGAAATACACCGTTACGACCCAAGACCATGGAGGTTTTCAACAACCTTCCGATAGCGATCCTTGAGGTCGATGAGAATGAAATGAACATGCTCTACATGAATAATGCCTATGTTACCTTCCTTAATACGATTGGAATCGCGAACATGGAAGAAGTAAACAAGAGACTTAAGAATGTTGAGCTTCCCGATGTTAAGGGGTTAAAAGAGATAACACAGAAGGCGGAAAGCTCTCTCACAAGTAGGGCGGAAGCCGATTATATAGCAGGCGGAAGCGTCGTCAATTCCAAGGTGCGTTTCATATCGAGGCAGGGAAACAAAGCGTCTTTTGCCCTTGTATCAAGGAATGTGACGCTGTATAGTGACGGCCATCTTGCCGACAGCGTTCAGGCTGCGATGGCGCATATTTTTAATCAGTATTTCAGGGTGGATATTTTTGACGATGAGGGAACCGTGGAAAATATCTTCCTTAAGGGCGAGCAGATAGCAATCTCCGATCGTGTTAAGAGCGCAGATAAGGCGGTAAAAACTTACGCGGAGTTATATATCAAAAAGTCGGAGATCGAGCGGTTTATAAGCTTTTATGATATGTCGACCGTTAGGGACAGGATAAAAAAGGCCGGAACGGATTATCTTGTGGATCATTTCCATTCATCGTCGCTTGAAAATGCAGGCAGAATGCAGATGTACATGATTATGCCTTTCTATTATAATAATAAATGGAAGTATATCTCATGTAGCAGATATGCCGACGAGATGGTGGGAACCAATTAGGATCCCGCGTAAGGATGGCTTTTTTAGATGCTTAGGTTTTGTTTTGGGGCTTCGGGATCCGGCAAGAGTACCGGACTTATAAAAGAAATCATAGACAGAAGTTTGACTGATGTCGGGACTGATTATTTACTCATAGTTCCCGATCAGTTTACGATGCAAACTCAGAAGGATGTTGTTAGAATGCATCCTTCACATGCGATAATGAACATTGATGTATTGAGCTTTGGGCGCCTTTCACACAGAGTGTTTGAAGAGACGTCAAAAAGCTCTTTTTCTGTGCTCGATGATGTCGGAAAGAGCCTTGTTCTTAGGCGTGTTGCGGATATTCTCGGCGACAGACTGAAAGTTATAGGTAAAAACATGCATAAACCGGGCTATATCGATGAGGTTAAGTCAACAATCTCTGAGTTTATGCAATACGGAATAAGTGATGATGCGCTTGCGACTCTGGAAAACGAGAGTGGCAAGAAGGCTGCGCTCAATTCAAAGATCAAAGATCTCAGACTTCTTTACAGCGAATTTCTACGCTACATCCAAGGAAAATTCATAACTACAGAAGAAACACTTGATATTTTATGCAAGGCGATACCAAATTCTTCCTTGCTAAAAGATTCGGTGATCGTATTCGACGGCTTTACAGGCTTTACCCCCATTCAGTACAGGGTAATAAAAGAGCTTATGAGAGTATCTAAGGAAGTCTGTGTTTCTCTGACAATAGGCCCCGAAGAAAATCCGTACGCCCCTTCTTATGAGGAGCAGGAGCTCTTTATGCTGACCAAGAAGACCGTTCTTGATCTTGAAAAAGCCGAGTATTCGCTTTTAAAAGAGACTTCCGTTATAGCTGCCGGAGGACCTGATTTTGAGGCGTGGAGAAATATAAGAAACGCCGAGATGAGCGGAAAAGAAGGCGGAGACATATTTATAAAAGACAAGGAAGTAAAAAGGCTGGAGGGCAATCCTGCGCTTGCATTTCTTGAGCAGAATTTATTCAGATACAACTCTAGGAAATACATGGGCAAACAGGATTCCATACAGCTTTTCGAGGCGCAGACGCTCGAAGAGGAAGTTCGCCAGACTATGATCAAGATACGCTCGCTTGTTACGGCCAAGGGATATGCGTACAGGGATATCGCTGTGGTATGCGGTAATCTCGGAAGCTATGCCAATCTTATAAAAAGAGCTGCGGCCAAATTTGATATTCCGGTTTATATTGACCAGAATACGGGGCTTATGCTTAATCCCTTTATAGAATACATAACAAGCGCTATCAATATAGTTATTTCAGGATACAGATATGAAGACGTATTTCACTATATGCGAAGCGGCATGACGGATTTCTCCAAAGAGGATACGGATCTTTTGGAGAATTATGTTAGAGCGCTCGGAATCAAGGGTAGGAGTGCATGGGAAGACAGATTCATGCGCAGAATGCCTGCGAGATTCAGTCAAAGAAGCCAAAGTGAAGATACCGAGACTAAGGAACTTGAGCTTGTGGAAAAGCTTGAAGGTATGAGAGCTTCAATAAGTGCTCAGTTAAAGCCTTTGTTTGATGCCAAAGAAGGAACGGCTGTAGAAATAACAGACGCTCTTTTAAAAATGATAGAAGAAAACGCCTGCAGCGAGAAGCTTCTTCGATATAAAGAGAAATTTGAAAAGCTCGGAGATATCGCCAAGGCAAAAGAATACGATCAGGTTTACGGGAAGGTTATCGATATACTGATGCAGATTTCCGCGCTGATAGGCGAAGATAAGCTTGATATTAGGGAATATAAAGATATTCTGAGTGTCGGCTTCGGGGATATAGAAGTCGGAACCATTCCTCAGGATGTGGACAGAGTAATAGTCGGAGATATCGAAAGAACAAGACTTAGAGAGATCAAAGCGCTGTTTTTTATGGGAGTTAATGACGGCTCAATTCCATCAAGTACAGGTGGCGGCGGTATTCTCTCTGATATGGATAGGCAATTCCTTCTTGAGCTTGATACGGGCGTTGAACTTGCGCCTACGCCCAGACAGCAGATGTATATCCAGAGACTATACCTTTACATGAATCTCACCAAACCGACAGACAAGCTATATCTGTCCTTTTCGGAGCTTGATAATGACGGAAAGAGCGTGAGACCGGCATATCTTATTTCAAAGATCATGTCTCTATACGAAGGAATGGAAATAGACAGGCCCGAAGATGCACCTTTTGAGGAACAGACATCCTGTATAGGTGACAGTTTGGGGAATCTTGCCGAGCTTATGAGAGAGTTTTCACTCGGAATTCTTGACGATAGGAAAAAGACAGAGCTTTCTACGTTATATGAAGTCGTGAAGAACAAAAATGTCGAGAGTGAAAGCAATAAAGATTCCGGTATGGAGAAGATGAGCGGAGGTTTTGTTCAAAAGCTTACGGAAGCGGCCTTCAAACATTACGAGGACAGACCTCTTGCCAAGAATATCGCACTTGCTTTGTACGGGGCAAATCTTGAGAACAGCGTAAGCCGTCTTGAGAAATTTGCTTCCTGTTGCTATGCACATTTTCTTCGATATGGTCTCGGGCTTTCGGAGAGAGAAGAATTTGATTTTGATTCATCGGATCTAGGTAAAGTATTCCATGAAGTTCTTGAGAAGTATACAGGCGAGATAATAAGGCAGAATATATCATGGAAAGACCTTTCCAAAGAGGAATCAGACAAGATATTAAATCAAGCTTTAACAGAATGCATAGATGCATACGGAGAAACGATCCTTTTAAGTAACGCCCGTAATGAATATATGGCGGAACGTATAAAAAGGATACTCACAAGAACCGTAGATACCCTCAAATACCAGATTTCAAAAGGAAATTTTGAACCCGCACATGTTGAAATGGATTTTAGGGAAGCTGGTAAGATCGAAGAGATAAATATTGCACTCACCGAAGATGAGAGACATAACATAATAGAGAGCATGAATCTTCACGGAAGGATTGACCGAATTGATCTATGCGAAGATTCGGATCATGTTTATGTAAAGGTCATTGATTTTAAATCCGGTGGAAAGAAACTGAGCCTAGCCTCGTTATATTACGGTCTTCAGCTTCAACTTGTTTTGTATATGAATGTTGCCAAGGCTGTAGCCTCGAAAAAAAGCGGAGGAAAGGAAGTTGTTCCTGCGGCAATATTGTATTACCACGTGGAAGATCCCATGGTTAAGGGCTCCGCTGATTTGCAACCTGATGTTATCAATCAAGAGATAATAAAAGAGCTCAAGGCGACCGGTCTGGTCAACGAAAACAGGGAAATTATAAACATGCTCGATGGCAGCATAAACGGGGCATCTGACGTTATCCCGGTCGGATTTACCAAGAGCGGAGATATAACAGCGGCTTCAAGTACCGTTACAAGCGAGGATTATTCTGCTATTTCAAGATTTGTGGATAAGAAGATCCGTGAGTTTGGTAAGAATATCTTAAACGGAGATATAAAGGTCAATCCGTATGAGATGAATAACCGCGATGCTTGCAAGTATTGCAGTTATAAAGGAATATGCGGTTTTGATGACAAGATACCCGGATATTCCAAGAGAGAGCTTGATCTTGACGATAAAGACGCAATGGAGCGTATCAGAAATGAAAGTTGAGTTTACCAAAGAACAGCAGGCGGTAATAGACGCCAGAAAATGTAATGTTCTCGTATCGGCAGCCGCCGGATCAGGGAAGACGGCTGTTCTTGTCGAGCGCATTATTCAAATGATAAACGAAGGCGTTGATATAGATCATCTTCTCGTTGTTACCTTTACAAAGGCCGCAGCATCACAGATGAAGGAGAAGATCACGCTTGCGATTCAGGAAAAGCTGGTATCGGAACCTGACAATAAGCATCTTCAGAAACAGGAGACGCTTATTCATAATGCGCAGATAACTACCATAGATTCTTTTTGCCAATATGTAATTAAGAATAACTTTAACTTCATAGGCCTTGACCCGTCATTTCGCGTAGGCGACGAAGGAGAGTTCAAGCTTTTAAGAGATGACGTGATGTCAGCCATGCTTGAAAATGAATATGTCAAAGCAAAGGAAGGAGGTAACGATGATTTCCTTTTTTGCATGGACTATTTCGGTACCGGAAGCGACGACAAGAATGTTGAGGAATATATAGAAAAGCTATATCGCTTTTCCATGAGTATGCCCTGGCCTGAGGATTATCTGAATGAAAGGGCGCACGACTATGATATCGAGGGCATGGATTTCGAAGAGATTCCCTGGGTAAAAGAATGTGTTGCAATAGTTAAGAGAATGATTGCCGAAGCAGCAGATAAGCTTGGTACGGCGCATGATCTTACTTTGCTGCCGGACGGTCCCTATATGTACGGAGAACTCCTTGAAAAAGAGGCGGAAGCGGTATCCAAGCTGACTTCATGTGATTCTTATGATGGTCTGTTTGACGCTGTAAGAGGAATATCTTTTGACAGGCTGCCTTCCAAGAAGGACGACAGCGTATCTACGGATAAGAGAGAGGCAGCTAAGGAGCTTAGAGACAGCGCCAAGAAGGATATCAAGAAGATAGCTGAAGAATACCTGATGCTTCCTTCGGATATGGTCTGCGATCAGATGAAGCTGTGTGACAGAGCGGTTAAAGAGCTTTGTAGATTGACGCTTTTGTATAAGCAGATGTTTGATGAGAGGAAAAGAGATGAGCTTTTGATAGACTTTTCCGATATGGAACACTTTGCGCTTAATATACTTGTTGATCATGAAACGGGGGATCCGACTCCTGTAGCTCTTGAATACAGGGATTTCTTTAAAGAAGTTTTAATTGATGAGTATCAGGACAGTAATAACGTACAGGAGCTTATTCTTAAGGCGATTTCCGGTGAAGAGGCGGGCGTTTCCGAGAGGTTCATGGTAGGTGACGTCAAGCAGAGTATTTATAAGTTCAGACTTGCAAGACCGGAGATCTTTATGGAGAAGCTTGCGACCTACAGTAAAGAAGAGTCTGCGAGTGACAGAAGAATAGACCTTCACAAGAACTTCAGAAGCAGAAAAGAAGTTCTGGAAGGGACCAACTATATCTTCCGAAAGATAATGGGAAGTGACCTTGGAAGTGTAGAGTACGACAAGGATGCGGAGCTTGTCACGGGAGCGGATTACCCCGATCCCTCTTTTGACATGACCCCTGAGCTTATATTGATAGACGAAACGAGCGGGGAAAAAGAAAATGAGGCTTATGCGATAGGAAACAGGATCCATGAGCTTATGCGCGAAGATAAGACGCTTTGTTTTAAAGATATTGTTATTCTTTTAAGGTCTCCGTCGGGATGGGACGATGTGTTCAAAAAGGCTCTTGAAGAGCAGGGAATCCCGTCATATATAGAATCAAAGAGCGGATACTTTGATGCATGGGAAGTGTCGGTACTTCTGGATATCCTTTCCGTGATTGACAACCCGACATTGGATATTCCGCTTGTTTCCGTGATGCATTCGCCAATCGGAGATTTTTCCGATGAAGAGCTTGCGCTTATTAAGATCGCGGTAAATGAGGCGGCCGAGGACTCTTTTGACGAGGCATTCTATATCGGGATCAGGAAACTTATTGATAATAGTAAGCAGCTTGAAGAAGGTCTGGAAAGCAAGTTATCGGCGTTTGTTGACTTCATCGAAAAGCTTAGAGACATGTCCGCATATACACCCGTACATGAGCTTTTACAGTACATCATAGATGTGACGGGCTTTGAGCTGACGGTCAGCGCAATGCCTGCGGGTAATCAGCGAAGGGCAAACATTGAGCAGCTTCTTTCGCGCGCCGAGAACTTTGAAAAGACGAGCTTTAAAGGACTTTTTCATTTTGTCAGATATATTGAGCATATCAAGGTCGTGCAGGTTGATTACGGCGAAGCCGGAATAATAGACGAAAACGCTGACGTTGTGCGTATTATGAGTATTCATAAGAGTAAGGGACTGGAATTCCCCGTTGTGTTCGTTTCGGGGCTTTCCAAGCAGTTTAACAGAATGGATACAAGAGGAGACCTTATTGCGGATATGGACCTCGGAATCGGCGTAAAATGCATCGATTCCAAGCTGCGCGTTAAGTCAGAGACTCTTAAGAGAATGATAGTTGCGGATAAGATGAACACGGACAGTCTCGGAGAAGAGCTGCGTGTTCTCTATGTTGCGCTTACAAGAGCCAAGGAAAAGCTTATAATGACGGCTTCAATGAAGAAACTCTCCGATGCTTTGTCAAAAGAGATAAAGAAGCAGGCAGAGCTTTCACACAGAGCATCAAACGGCATAGAACTGATCCCTTATTCCATGAGACTTGGTGCTTCCGGATATATCGATCTTATCTTGCCTTCGCTTATTAGACATCCCGCGATAAAAGATATTGCGGAGAGATACGGGCTTTCTGAGCTTGTTTCAGACAGATACATGGACAATAATCCCGATATTCCTGCGTTTAGCATAAATTCCGTAACCGTGGATGAGATTCTGGCCAAGATGGAGTCGGAGAGCGTAAGAGGGATGCTCCGTCGAGACGATATTTCGGCTTATTACGATAAAGACCTTGCGAGCAGGCTTGAAGCTAAATTAAATGCCAAATACGGGCATGAATACCTGAAAGGGCTATTTACCAAGACTACCGTTACCGAGCTTAAAAAGCATATCCTTGAGGAGATGGGCGAGCATTTCACCAAGGAAGAGGAATATGGTGCGGACTACGAGGCACAGGATGACTTAATTGCGACAGCTGCGGGAGCATCGAAGGGTACCGGTGAAGCTGCAAAGCGAGAGGGCTTGATCGGCCTTACAGGCGCAGAGCGCGGAACGGCGTACCATAGAATAATGGAGCTTCTGGATTACAATGTTGAAAATGACGAGAAAGCCTTGAATATCTGGCTTGAAGACCTTTTGGCCAAAGATAGGATAACAAGAAGCTATATCGATAGCCTTGAAATAAAGGATATTCTCACATTCCGCAGCACCGACCTCGGAAAGAGGATGGGAGAGGCATTTAAAGCAGGTAAGCTGATGCGTGAGAAGCCGTTTATGATGGGAGTTCCCGCAAACGAGCTTGATAATAAATTCCCGGATGACGAGATGGTGCTTATTCAGGGAATTATCGACGCCTGGTTCTTTGAAGGCGATGACATAGTTCTTATGGATTATAAGACGGACCACGTGCGCGATGAGGCGGAGCTTGTAAAACGCTATAAGATACAGCTTGACTTGTATAAAAGAGCTCTTGAAGCATCTACAGGTAAGAAGGTAAAAGAGATCTATATTTATTCTTTTGCTCTTGGAAAAGAGATCAAACTATAATAAAAAGGCAGCCGAAAGGCTGCCTGATTTTTTGATGATTATTTCCACTTGTTTATGTCTTTTTTCTCCAGGATGACCATGAGAAGGTTCTTGTCGGTAAGCTTCTTGGTAGGACTTATATATCCCCATTTACCGCCTTTTTCTTTGACGGCTGCAACGTTCATGTTGTATTTTTTACGAAGGTCGAGATCTATAAGGCTTTGACCGAGCCATGTGGACTTTGGCTGAAGCTCTACCATGCAGAGATTGTCATCAAGCTCGTAGTAGTCGTGTATCGACTGTGATGCGAGGATCCTTGCGGAGCGAACACCACCGTCTTTCTCGGGATTTATTATCTTGTCTGCACCGACTCTTTTCAGTATTTTTTCCATACGAGCGGAAGATGCCTTCGCGATCACAAGCGGAACATCTTTTTCTTTGGCAATCGATACGACCATTATGCTGGCGGCGATATTTCCGCCCATTCCGGTTATTACTATATCCATGTTCTGAAGGCCGAGTGCCAGGACTTCGTCTTCATTTTCAAGGTTTGCGCAAACCGCGGAAGTAACCTTGGATGATATGTCCCTTATAATCTGTTCGTCTTTGTCTGCGACAAGGACGTCTTCGCCCATTTCATACAGGCTTTTGGCAACGCTGCATCCATATTTTCCAAGTCCCAAAACAGCTATTGATTTCTTCATTTAGTCATTTCTCCTTCTCTTTTATCCTACGTAAAATACGCCATCAGAGTATTTGATATTGTTCTTGCTTGATCCTGCTCTTGAGAAAAATGCAACCATTGATATTGGTCCGGTTCTTCCTAGGAACATTGCGATAATGATTATTATGCGTCCGGCGGCGTTAAGCGAGGATGTGAGTCCTCTTGATAGTCCGACCGTTCCGCATGCACTTACAACTTCGAAGAGTGAGTCCTCCATAGGTACCGGATTGACCATGGAAAGGAGGATGGTAAGAAACAGCGTGGCAAAAAGGCTCACGAATACAACCGCAGCCGCTTTTCTCATTGAATCGACGGATACGCGGCGATTGAATATCACGTTCTCATTTTCTTTCCTTACGTATGATCTGACATTCATAAAGAGAAGAAATACTGTGACAGTCTTTACACCGCCTGCTGTTCCGACGGGTGAGCCGCCAATGAACATAAAGATATAAGAGACAAGACAGGAGGCTACAGAGAGACCTTCCTGCGGAACTGTGGTAAATCCGGCTGTTCTTAACGTTATCGATTCAAAGAGGCTGTTAACGAGCTTTCCTCCAAGGCTTAAACTTCCAATGGTTTCACTGTTGTTCCATTCAGTTAAAAGAAATATGATCATGCCTCCGAAGATGAGAGTAAGCGTAAAGCAAAGAACGAGCTTACTGTGTTCGGAGAGTCTTTTTATTGCGGTTATAGGTGAAAAACGCTTAAGAAAAGCTTCTTTTATCACGTGCAGGATATCAAACCATACGACGAAACCAAGACCTCCCAGAACAATGAGAAGCATGGTCACAATCATTACGGTCGGATTGCTTCGATAGTTCATAAGGCTGTTGGGACCGATGACATCCATACCTGCGTTGCAGAAGGCGGATACGGCGTTAAATATTGATATCCATAGGCCTTTAAGGAAGCCAAATTGCGGGATGAATACGGTCGAATATAGGACAGCGCCGATTCCTTCCGTGATGAAAGTTCCTTTTATGACTCTTGTCAGAAACTTAAGAAGCTTGGTTCCCGAGCTTAGGTTAAAAGAGTCTTGAAGGAGAAGCCTGTCTCCCAGAGAAAACTTTTTGTGAGTTATGAGCATCAGCATCGAAGCCATTGCTATCATTCCCAGACCGCCCATCTGTACTAAGATAAGGATAATAAGCTGACCGAAAAAACTCCAATGCGCAAATGTATCCACAACTACGAGTCCCGTAACACATACGGAGGTTGTTGCGGTAAAGAGCGCTGTCAGAAAATCCGTAAACGTTCCGTCGGCGGAAGAAAAGGGGAGAGTCAAAAGAACTGCTCCTATAATTATTGTTAGTAAGAAGCTGGCCGGTATTATGTGCGTCGGCGACAGCTTTTTTGATGTTAATGATGAAAAATCTATCATGTGAATCCCCAAGATAATATATTATCACGACGTTTGAATAGATAAGCGTCATGATAAAGGTAAGACTTTTTTGGGTAAATGTCAATAAATATGCCAGTTTTGAGCGTTGGTTGTTATTTTTTGTTGAAGATACTATAATAAATCTGGTTATATAAAAAATGAAAGTGTGACAAAATTCCGTATTACCAGTTTTGGAGAGTAAACATGATAACTTACAATTTTGATAACGTAAAAGGCCCGTTATATCTGTATGTTTATAAGAGCATAAAAAACGATATCCTGTCGGGAAAACTAAAACCGATGGAGAAGCTTCCTTCCAAGCGCTCTTTTGCCCAGAATAACGGGATCAGCATTATTACCATACAGAATGCGTATGATCAGCTTATCAGCGAGGGATATGTTTATACACAGCCCAAGAAAGGCTATTATGTAGCGAACCTTGAGAAAATGCCGAATGTGGCGACGGACGCCAAGGTAAATTACGATATCAAGGTTCCTTCAAAGGATGCATATGAGTGTGACCTTTCAAGCAACAGGGTCAATCCGGATAATTTCCCTTTTTCCATATGGACGAGGATTTCAAGAGATGTCATGTCCAACATGAAAGAGGAACTGATGCAGATCTCACCCACTGCAGGAGTTATGGAACTGAGGGAGGCAATTGCAGAGCATCTTAAATCTTTCCGCGGTATGCTGGTGGATCCCAATCAGATAATCGTAGGTTCCGGAACGGAGTATCTTTACGGCCTTATCATGCAGCTTCTTGGCAGGGACAAGAAATATGTGATCGAGAATCCGGGATATAAGAAGCTTTCGGATATCTACAAGCAGAATAAAATAGACTTTTCTTATGCGTCACTTGATGACAACGGTATTACCGTAAAAGAGCTTGAAAAGAGCAAAGCGGAGATTGCCCATATCTGTCCCAATCACCATTTTCCGACAGGTATAACGATGCCTGCAAGTAGGCGCTATGAGATTCTTGCCTGGGCAAAAGGTGGGGACGGAAGATATATCATTGAGGATGATTACGACAGTGAATTCAGAGTGACGGGAAAGCCGATTCCGCCGATGTTTTCGATAGATGCAAATGAGAAGGTTATTTACATGAATACCTTTTCAAAGTCTTTGTCACCTACTATCCGTATCAGCTACATGATCCTTCCGGTGCACCTTGCCAACAGATTTTATGAGACCATGTCTTTTTATTCATGTACGGTATCAAACTTCGAGCAGTACACCCTGGCAAAGTTCATTTCCCAGGGCTATCTTGAAAAGCACATAAACCGCATGAGGCTATATTATACTAAGCAGAGAAGAAGACTAATGGAGATTATTGAAAGAAGTGCATTAAGAGATAAGTGCCGCATCCTTGAGAATGACTCGGGACTACATTTCCTGATCATGCTGGATACGGACAAGGCGGATGCCGACATAGAAAGGAGCCTTAGGGATAAGGGAATCAAGATAAAAGCTCTTTCGGATTATTATTTTGCTGACAGTACAAAGAGTAAGCACTGCTTTATAGTCAACTATTCCAATCTCGACGAGAACAGGATTAAAGGAACGCTAAAAGAAATAAAGAATACCATCTGATGATCGAAGCAATTAAAAAGCATAGGAAAGAGTGATATGTACCCAGAATCCTGGACACATATTTATGAACTAGGCTGAACACATGGATGCTATCCTGTATTGTACAGGTGGCATCCATTTTGTTTTTGCCTGAATTCTTTTGTTATTGTAGTAATCTAT
>JAEEGJ010011066.1_pt1 | contig 23094 bp, 2 predicted proteins | sample 8958761 | NCBI WGS metagenome assembly JAEEGJ01 (sample SAMN16246546, study PRJNA631951) | gut metagenome | biome: gut microbiome; feature: rumen; material: RS-attached | host: Bos | place: Iran: Karaj | collected 2018-10 | reverse complement strand
ATAGCAGATTAGTTGCGGTAGAAAAAGGGGGATAAAAAAAGCTGCCCGGCAAGAAACGAACCTCTTAACCGGGCAGCAAATTAGGCTTAAGAAGCCTTCCGGTTAGGGAAGGACTTCATAATAAAACTAGTATTACACTACTCTAACACTTTTGTTTTACTAACTGGAGTATTATTTGCAAGATCGGTAATAGTAACTGAGATACCATCACCTACAGCAGCATCAAATTGAGTAGAAACAGTTATAGTAATAGTTGCTACTTTATAAGTATTATCATAACTTACAACATACTGTCCGCCAGCAAAATGACCTAAGAGACTTACATTTGTAATTTCCATAATCTCATTTGAAGTAACTTTAAAGGTTGCAGTAGTTACATTTGTAGATGTTGCAGTAAAATTAGAAGTAGTTGTTATAGTTGGTTCAGCAAGTACTGTATCTTTAATAATTCCGCTTGTTACATCTTTATAATACAAGTAACCATCAGCACCTACATACTGTTCGATGAACTTAATTGCATTGTTTTCAAGCTGGATCCAAGGAAGCTTTGTTCCTGTTGTAGTTTCTTCACCCTTATTAAATGAAAGTTCATATGTATCAGTATATGTATCGTATCTCTGTGCAAGATAATTTGGATTATCAATCTTTAATTCATTTAAACCTACTTTAACAGGGTTCCAGTCTGCAAAATCATCAGAGAATACATAAGCCGAAGTTGTTGTATCATAAGCGCCATATACATAGAAGAAACTATACATTTTTGAAAGACCATAGTTATTTCCGGCAGGACTGAAATCAACATGCACCTTATCTGTTGAAGAATCTACAGAAGCTGCATCATTAACTGTAAAGTGTGATGTTCCTTCTGTTCCCTTTACTTTTGCATCATCTGCTACCTGGAATACATATTTAAGATCATTATCTGAAACATCACTTTCGATTACAACATTGTAGAAGTAACCAGGAACGAGAGTTACAGCAGTAGCAGCTGTTGTATTATCAATTGTAATAACACTTGTAGTATTATTCTTAGCAGCAGTTACTGTTGAAGTAGTAAGACCTGTTTCACGAGTCTTTGCTTCTGCAACAGCCTTTGAGTCGCCCCAGTAAACCTTAATATCGTTGCCAGCTGAAATATCTCTGTTAACTTCAATTTCGATATCTTCATCTGTTGCAGCAAAGCCAGTAGCGGCAATAGTAGCATAATCATCACCAGAAAGAACAGTGAATCCGTCTTCTGTGTTGAATACAAGGTAGTAGCTTCCAGCAGTACTATCATCAATCTGAGTATTAGCAATGAGGTAATGTGTACCAAGAGGATCCTCATCACGGAGCTGTGGTTCACAAGTAATTGTTTCAAGAGCCTTTGTATAGAAGTCATCATAACCTTCTGCGCTTACCTTTACAGCAAATGCATAGTCTGTATCAGGAATAAGATCCGAATGGTTAACTGTTACTGTAGCTCCCGATATTGTTGGATTACCTGTAACAACATTGCGTTTAAGAAGTTCAACAGGATTATTTTCATAACCACCAATTACATTTACAGGATAAAGCTCAGCTGTTACAACTGCACCAGTAGGGAGAGGTTCTGTGAATGTAAGGGTAATAGGTGTTGAAACTCCAAAATCAATAGCTGTAGAAGCTGTTGTAGAGTTTACATCATAGTAGATGTTGTCATCAGAATTAAAGCTTACAAGGTTTGTATCAGAAAGAACAAATACCTTGTTTGGTGGAACTGGTTCTTCATAAACTTCGAATCCAATGAAGATATCATCAGAACCTTCAAAGTATACATTATCTCCAATTCCGTATGTATCAGCTGCATCATTATCAGTTATGAAGTAGTAGAAATCATCATCTTCTTTGTCTGTTACTGCAACATACAGCCAGTACTCTTTTCCAGCTTCGAGAGCTGATGCAGGAGTGATTTTGAGCACGCTTCCAGCTACTGTATAAGTACATGCTACTGAATCATCAGCAATAGTCTTTGCACCAGGGAGAGTTTCTTTATCTGCCGGTTCATTATCTTCGCTGAATAGAACAACTTTTACATCTTTGTCTGCAATGTTGATATTCTTGTTGAATGTAAGTTCAATTACACCGTTAGCCTGGAAAACAGCCTCTGTTTCAATACCAGTAATAGAACCTACTGTATCAATTCCAAGATATTTGTCTTCCGTTCCGTAGTTGTAAACATTAGCTTTTACAAGCTGCCATGTTGCTTCTGCTGTCTTAATTGTAATGAATTTACCATCGAGCTTAGCTTTTTCTTTACCAGCAAAAGTTCCGCCAACAGTTGTAAAGATTTTGTTTTCTTCTGTAAGAGTATTATCAGCAAATACTTCAAGGCTGAGATAGTATGTTGAAAGCTCATCAAAATCTTCATGTGAGATTGTAAGAGTTCTTTCATCTGTATCAATAGCGATAGAAGTAATAAGGTTCTTTGCATCAAGATCGTCATCTTTTGCTGCTACGATAGAAACTTTGTAGCAGTCATCATCTGCAGGAATAGCTCCATATGGCTCATCTTCGAATGTAAGAACGATATCTTCTGTTCCAGCAAGAAGCTTGTATTCAACAGATTCTTTTGTTGTCTGGTATGCATAAGGATAATCGTATGCATCTACTTCTTTAAGTTTAAGCTCTGCAGTTGCAGCTGTCTTGAACCAGATATAGAAAGAATCTGCATCTTTTGCTTCTGCATTATCAATTGTAAGAGCAACATTAGAAATTAAACCATCGCTGTCTACTTCATTTCCAGATTCATCAATTGTTTTGTTTACAGTAAAGAGCTGTGCCCAAACTGAAGATTTTGTATTGAAGCAAACAAATCCATCACTGTTGATAACATTTACACCAAATACATATTCTGTATCAAGTTCAAGAGGTTCATGCTTGATTGTAATTACTTTTCCAGCAGCTGTTGGAGTTCCAGTTACAATGTTATAGCCTTTAATACCTCCGATTGTAGATTCAGCAGCAATATCATCTTTCTTGTAAAGTTCAGCCTTAATTGTTGCGCCTGTTGGAATATCAGTCTTAAATGTAAGTTTAATGTCTTCTGTAAGTTTAAATACATTTGTTCCAAAGTCACCTGTTGAAAGGCTGTTATAGTAAATGTTATTGTCATCACCATAAAGGTTTGTACTAACAAGAGTAAGAGCATCTGATGTACGGAAAATTATTGCATCATCATCAGCAGCTCCAAGATTATCTATAGAATCTTCAGGATCTGTAGAGAATACTTTGTATTCAACTTTTGCTACAGAAGCCTTTTCCAGACCTTTAACCTTAATGTAAACACTCTTGGCATCTGCATCTTTTCCGTAGATAATATCTGAATCAGCAAGTTCAATTTCTTTGAAGTTTCCTGTCAATCTTGTCTTAATATAAGCTTTGAACTTGTTAGCAGCTGTTGTATCAATATTCTTTGTAAATGTAAGTTTTACTGCGCCCAAGAATGGAAGTGCATCAAGTTCATCAAGAGCAAGGTCGCGGCTTGGTACTTTATCTGCAGCAATATAAGTTACTGCATTTTCTTTAGCAAGAGCGATTCCTTTAATTGTATGAATTGCAATTACTTCGAAACCAGATGCTGTATGAGCCTTTGCTGTAGCATTGTTGAAGTATACATAAGCTACTGGAGCATAAGTATCATCACTTGCACTTGTATAAGGGAATACCTGATTCATTCTTCTCTTAAGAGAAACAGTCTTTTTGTCTTCTGACCATTCAGCAATCATCTGCTCGCCAGTAGTTGTTGTCTCATCTGGTACGTCTGTGCAATAGAAAGCAACAAACTCAGTTGGGTCCATTTCCATATTGAATGTAACTGTGATTGCATCTGTTACAGCAATTGGAGTTTTGAAACCTGTTCCAACGTTAGGGTTAGCTTCTCCCCTTGCAACACCGTTTGTATCTACAACGTATGGAGAAGGAGCAATACCTTTTACATAAATAGAAGAGATGTCAAGAATATTGTCAACTGCAACTTTTTCTACGTTGTTTACTGTTTCATAAACTGTAGCATCAAGAGTAACAAAAGTTGCTTCAGCTGTATCTACACCTTCAGAATCTCTATATTCAACGTTTGAATTCAAGAAACTGTATTTTACGCCTTCAATTTCTTTGTCAAAAGCTGTAAAACCAATTTTCATTTTTGTTCCAACTGGAAGATTCTTAAACTCAAAGTTACCAGTACTATCAGAAGTTGTCTTCCAAACATCGCCATCCAGCTCAGCATCAGAACTGTTTCCAGAATCTACTACTTTTGCATAAACAGTAACGTTTGCAAGAGGAGTTGTTGTACCTCTTGTTATTTCCTGTGAATAACCTGTTCCTGCTGCGCCTGTTTCATAGTTTTCAGCATTTCCATGCTCAATAAAACCAATAAGCTTACCTTTTACAGTTGCACCAAGTTTAACAAGCTTAGCTGTAGTTAAAGAAATACCATAGTAATATTCATAGTTATCAATATTTTGAACAAACCATTCGAAATCGAAAGTATTTTTTTCTGTTTTGCCTGTTCCTGTAGTTGTATTGGATACGGCTTCACTTGTATGTTCTGCATCATCCTTTGTAATAGATGAAGAACCAAGTGTTCCATTTTCCAATTTTGCAGATTCCCATTCCTGAGCACTTTCAGCCAGTTCAAGAAGTTTATCGATTACTGCTTTCTTGTAGAAAGGATCATCATCAAGGAACTGTGTTGCATTAACAGTTACTTCATCTGATACCTGAGCTCTAAAACCGTCTTTTGAATAACCGATTTTATAAGTTCCAACAGGTACTTTAGCAAAATAATAAGCACCATCTGCACCAGTTACTGTTTTATAATTTGTTCCTTCAATAGTAACTGTTACACCTTCTACAGGTGCTGCAGTATAACTGTCTACTACAATACCTGTTAATAAACCATAAACTCCTCTGTCAGGGTTTACAACTGTTGCACTTGTATTTGCAGGTGTTTCTGTTTCTGCTTCTGATTCTACTGCTGGTTCTTTTGTACCATTATTACAGGCAACCAAAGCAAAAAGTACACTTACACTTATAAGTGCCAATAAAAACTTTTTCATAAATAAACCTCCTCTCTTTTTGTTTTGTTTTTTGAAAAAGCATTTAAAATTATAAACCCCGCTATACCATACGTCAATAAAAACTGGACTTGAGAGAATTGAGGAGATTGTATTGCAAAGGATGTAAAATGCCACTATTAGTTGCTTTTTTCTACGTTTATTTTACATCTTTTGCAAACATTTAATCTTTGTAAAACGTTTTTTTGAACAATTACTTCATCTGAGCGGTTTCGATTCTGTTTGTTGTTGATGATGGTTTTATTATATAGGCAACAATAGGATTTGGAGTTCCATTTCCATATTTAATACCGTAAGAAGTTGAATAATAATTATTTACATGATCCGTAGATTGGATTTTTGTACCGGCATTTATGTTATCTTTCGTTTTTATTGTACCATCAGTATTTTTCCAAAGCCCAACATTAATCTTGTTTCCACTATCAGACAAATCTATCTTAGATGTTGTTGACGTAGGAATAACTGTTACTTCCCATTTTCCAGTAAATAAATCATCTTTTGCACCATCTGGATTTTCTTCTGTAGTATCAACAAGATATGCCATCTTAGGTTTTTTAGAAGATGAATTGTAATAACTGATTCTTGGTATAGCTTTTCCATTTTCCAAAGCAACATCGATCATTAAATTATCACCGACAATTCCATTAGAATCAACAATACATGTCTTTACATTATTCGGTTCATCGTATTTTTCAATGTAAGCATATATTACATCACTATTAGAAGAATCAAGAGCTGCAATATGTATTCCTCCGTTTCCATCAACTGCAATCTGACAGTATTCTCCTGCCTGTGCTAAATCCCCAGTAAACAGTGTTGAACTTGTCCATCCTTCTGTACTACCATTACCACGAATTGTTGAAGGAGTAGTATTGTAAGCATAATGTAAAGCCAAATCATCACCATACCAAACGGCAATAACAACATCGTCTGTAGATAATCCGCCTGTTGAATCCTTTGGAATAACACCCAATGAAACATATTCACCTGCAGTTGTACCACTGGCAATAATTCCAACATTAGTTTCATTATTTTGAGGTGGATTATTATTAGTAAATGAATTCGTAAAGTTATTAAAGAATCCTTTACTTTGAGCTCCCACAGCCTTTATATACGATGGTGTTTCTGAAGGAGAAGCTACAGTTCCATCTTCATTCAATAAAACAAACTTTTTGTTCTTTGCATCCAAATTATAAATAATATAAGTTCCAAGCTTCTCATCCGATGCATTATATGCATCTACTCTATTTCCATCTGTAAGCTTTGTGCTTATAGTTGTAGAAGTCGTATAACCAGCTACACCAAGAGTTGTTGTACCAGATATTATAAACCTTGTTGTATCTACCGCTTTGGAACTTAAATTGCCAGCTCTAAATCGAATCTGTCCAGTAAGAACATCAAAATATGCAAGATAAATACCTGTATCTGTAGAAGCAGCATCTCCATGCGCTGCAGTTACTAAAACTGGTGATTTTATTCTTTTTGTTTCAAAAACACTTGTACCATTTATTGTAAGTCCATTTGTTTCAAGACGAATTGAATTTTGATCATGTTTAGAACTTTTATGTCTTCCAGTGTTCTCATCTGTCGAAGTATCTCCCAAAGCTTTTCCCCATCTATCAGTCATAAAACTAAAATAGTCTATTGTATTTCCACTTCCCGAGTTAATATCTCCGCCTGCAGCAACACCATAAGAATGACCATATTTGTCATAAGTAAATCCTACAGAAGTAAACGGCTCCAGTTCTCCACTCCAATATGTGTATGAATAATCTCGTAATGGATTAAAAGATTTTACATACCAAGAAGCTGAATCTTTAGGAGCAGAACCTGTCCAAGAACTATCATTTTCATCATTTGCGGCTTCTATAGTCTTTCCAGGCATACTGAAATATGCAGCTCCGTTTGCAAAAGCAAAACCAAGCTGGTCTGTTACAGGATTAATTTTCATAATTGCCTGAGCAATACTTCCCTGTTTACGCATTGGCTGTACTGCTTCTGTGTCTATCTCCCAAACATCTACTTCAATATCATCCGTAAGCAGATTATTGTTGTCGCCGTTTGGCTGGCGGTTGTAGTAGTTGTCATAAACAGATTTGTCACCGGTTGGTTTTGTGGCAAGATTTACAGTTCCTGTGTAATTACCTCTTGCGTTGTTGTTGTTTACGTTGTTTAGAGATTCTACACCATTAACTGTTATACTCATCTTACCGGATTTTGCATTAGCCGGGATTCCAAAACCATCTGAATTATAGGCCACAGTAGCACTTCCACTGGCAGCTGCAAAAGTTACAGTTCCACCAGAAAGATTAAAGCCTGCAGCAGTTATAGTCTCACTCGTTGTTTCCCCAGCCGAAGTTGTAATTGCAACAGGATAGTGTCCTAAAGCTGTTCTTGCAAAAACACTAGGATTGTTTTTCTTAAGATTTGCCAACGTCGTTCCTAAAGAAGTTATATATGGAACAATATCAACCTTGTAGCTGCCAGAATAATCTCCTTCTGTAACAGTTGCCGATTCTCCCGAACCTGTTACTGTAACTGCCCCGGAATATCCTGAACCAGATACACTTTCTGTATTAGAACCATAAGCTACCGTAGAACCATTCCAGGTAGGCTTTCCTTTATCTGTTGCTGTTGCCGTAATAGTAACATCTGTTGCAGCTCCATTTTCTACGTAAGCTGTATCAAGATACAAAGTCCAGTGCACTACATGTCCGTAATCTTGCGATGTTTCCGGAACAAGTGCAGAAGCCTCTACACCAGTTGGAATTGATTGAATGATACCTGCAGCCAACAATTCAGCATAAGTTGCTTTTGTAATTTCTGCGGCCCAGCCTTGAGAATTACCAGTCTGAGTAGGAATTGCACCTTCAGCAAGAGAAGAACCAGGGACCCAGTTTGCACTTATATTAGAATTAGTACCACCGTTATATGTTGCAATTGTAACTTCATTCTCGCCCATTCCACCCATTGCTTTATCAAACTGTACTTTAATTTCCTTAAGTACACTGTTATCCTGCGCAACACCTTCCAGCTTAATCTTACCGGAAACCTTAGGGTCGGCATCATACAATGCAGTTGCAGAACCATTTGTGTAAGCATCTGTACGTACCCAATCCTTTGCAAGTTCAATGTGACCGTTATTCATAGAATTACCAAACAGGCTGTTAGAACTTGCATCCTTCCAATAGAAAGGTATGATGAAATTCTTTGCAGGAACAGAATCACGTAAAAGAACATCCATTATTACACTCAATGTCGCCGGAGTACTCTGACTTGCTCCATCTTCTGTCCAGGCTGGTGTTGTATCACTAATATGGAATACAAACTTATGATTGTTTCCATCTTTAATTCTGCCTGGGTTAGATTCTGTTTCCTCTTCTTCATCTAAAGGTTTTACAAAATCACTTACATCAAGAACAATAGCCTGTACATCTGCTGCCTGGTCTTGAGCACCTGTACCAAAGTTAGTTGCAACTGATTTAGAATAATCTGCTTCTTCATTCCAGCCATTATTCTGCGCATTTCTGTAGTAAACATCATAAGTATATTTAAGAGTATTGTTACCACCAATTATTTCAGGCTTGATTTTTATCTTACCTTTTGCTTTTATTGCAGTTGTTATACCTTCATTTTGCTGATCTGGAGTTGGGAATGTAGCTTCTGTTATTTTTGAGTTTCCATTCTTTCCATTTACATATTTGCTGTGATATGTAGTTTTATTAAACTCACTGTAACTTTCAGTATCATCTACTTCTCCGTTACCATTTTCATCAGTACCAATAAGCATACCGGCAATACGAGGACCATTATTATTTATTGTTGCATTGTAAGCATATTCACTAACATTACCTGCTTTATCCATAGCAACAATATGCAGCGTAATAGGACCATCAGGTAAGTTTGTTGATTTTACTGAAGCATCAAAAATCCAGGCTGTCTGCTGCCTGTTAAAGGTTTCAATCATAAGGTCACCATCATCCTGCGTGTTGCCTGTATAATAGCCGTAACCATAACCCTTAGTTGTACTGATGACCGAGCCCATTCTATCAGAGTTATTATCAATTATATTTGCAATTGCAAACAAAACTTCAACAGTACCGTCCCCCGGCTCTCCTTCTATATTAACAATATTTCCAGAAACTCCAGAGATTCTATAAATTGCACCATTTATTTTTGCAAGTCCACCCTTATGAATATTTTTCATATTTGCTGGAGCCTGCTCAGAACTTGGCACAGTAATTCCCGCACCCGATACAGTACAACCAGTTACAGCCTGCCAGATAAGATGATCTTCATACTTATATCCTGTCTTCATCGCATTTGCTGAAGGAACAAAAGCTTCATTTGCCGTTACCGAACCCGAAGCATAATCAATTATGATATTTCCGCTTGTTGTATCATCACTGTCTTTGTTTTCACTGCTAATCATAACATCGAATAAATCGTGTGTAACAGTTGCAGCTGTTGCATGACTAGAATACTGTGTATTATTCAGATTCTTTATGTTATAACCAAGGTCACGGGTAAAGTAGAACGCAATTCTTTCTATTCCTGATTGAGAAACTGCATTCTGTCCGTTTCCAACAGAATCTTCCGTAGCAACAGCTCCAAACGTAAAGAAGCCGGAACTATCCTGAACACTCGTTGGTAATGTTACATTTGTATTATTAGAAGTAATAAACACAGGAGCCAGATTATCGTAAGTTACACCAAACGTTTTATCAACAGACAATGGATTCTGGTCCTTTACTTCCTGCGCTACAATTCGTACTTCATCAGTACCAACTTGACCTTCTTCATTATTTCCTACTGGCACCTGGAATGTATAATCATATTTTGTACCATCAGTAGTATGTGCAACAGGAGTTAGTTTTATTCCATTACTATCATAACTACTGCCAGCACTGCTGACTCTTTCAACTCCATCAACCTTAACAGAAGAGATTCCACCATCATCCGTTATCTTACCTGTAAGGAACCAGATTCCATTTATACTCATTCCATTAACGTAAGGAATATTATTAATTATATTACCAGAAGTAACTGAACCATCTGTACAGGCAATACCCGAACCAGAACTTGTTTCATATTGAACAAGCTTTAACTGTGTATCATCTATATAAGGTGTATCTGAATCAAGAAGAACTTCCTGTGTTATAGCATGAGATTTATTAATTTTTGTACTGCCGGCAGTCAGTTCAGTTTCATCAGTTGCAATTATAGTAAACTTAATTTTTGTATTTGTGTCGCTGTTTTCTTCAGGCGAATATTCACCTTCTTTATTTACAACAACAAACCAGCTTGAACCTGTAACCGGAACTCTTATACCATAATCAGAAATATTTGTATTTGCGGCAACAGCAGCAGCAATTTCCGAAATTGTCTTTGTACTGTTCGTACTGATTTGACCAAGCTCATAACCATAAGTTCTTTCACCATTGCTGCTTGTATTCATGAATTCCAGATCTGCTGCATCAAAACCATCAAACTCACCAGAATTATTCGGCTTTTCAATTTGAACCCAAACATATTTTGCATATCTGTTATCTGTTGCAGTACCGTTAAGTCTTATTGAACCACCAAGAGTAGGTGCAACCATTTGACCGGAACTGTTCTGAACATCTGCAGGATAAGAAAGAGTTACTGTAGGTCGGTCACCCTGTGGGTCAACATGAAGTGCAGTATATGCAACAGAAGCGTTACCTGTACTGTCTACCGCCTTAATCCAGAAATAAAGCTGTGTTTCTGTTTCAAAGGTACCATTATCAATTGCAGCTTTTGTTGTATAACCAAGGTATGGTTTTGCCTGTGTACCTTCCGCAAGATAATAAGCAAAGCGGTCAGTATGGTCATCAGTATCTTCCAAATCATCAAAATATACGTACCAGTTAAGCGATGTTGTTAATGCTTTGATTTCTTCCCATGCAGTTGCAAGAACAATCGTATTGCCTGTTCCTGCCTCTGTTCCTGTGCGTGTTCCAGAATCAGCAGGTTTAACATTATTTGGAGTTGCATCGTATCTGGAAACTGCATAGTAAAGCTTAGCTTCGCGGGTTTCTGAACCATTAACTGTAGTGATATTTCCTTTTATTGTTTCTGTTGTACCAATCAAAGATGATGGTTCCTGAATGTTTATGATTGGAGCCGAGTTGTCTATTTCAACAGGAATAGTTTCTTTTGTATCGAGTCCGGCACCATCAGTGATTGTAACAACAAGATTTATAACTTCGGTTACATCATCTGGAATTGCAATATCGCCAGTTTTCCATTCGTGATAGTTTGCATCATTATGACTTACATTACAACCGAATGTTACGGTGTTAGGATTATCTAACGTTCCGCCAAAAATTGATGTAACAGAAGTGATTGAGTTTTCATCCTTTGCTTCAAGCTTTACTCTGAGTCCGGTATATCTGCCGCCAAGTGTTCCAAGAGTTGTACTCCAGGCATTTTCAGTCCAAACTTCACCAGCGTTTGTTGTTGTCCAGTTACCCCACTGTCCGTTTGTTCCTTTTTCTCTATTGAAAATCTGATACTGCTTGTTCTGCAGCATTGGAGATGTCTGGTCAACTTTTAAGGTAAGTGCAACTGTTTCATTTACTGTTCCAATTGTAAGACCGTCAATCTTATTTGTACCATCCGACAAAACCGGCTCATTAAGAGCTACCGGATTTTCTGATGTATCAGTTTCAAATGTTTTACCAGCTGCATCGGTAACCTGGAAATAAATTGTGTTTTCGCCATCGGCAGGAGCTGTAATTTCAAAATAACCGCTGCCAGCAGAAGGAGTTAAAGTTGTCCATGAACCAGCTGTAGAAAGCTTGTATTTTAATGAAGTAACATCACCGTCATCATCACTTATAAGACCAAAGATTTTATCAGCCCGTGTAAGCCAGATATCATCAACATCACTTAAGTCTAAGTTAGTGAATCTTATGATAGGACGGTCAGTATACTGATAAACCTTAACCACTTTGTTGTTAGACGCATTGTCTTCGCTATACTGAGTTGTTGTTCCTGTGTTACCACTGTTACCAGCCTGGTCAGTTGCAATTGCACGGAATCTTACAAACTTATTATCAAAGCTTTCACCAAATGCAGTTGTCGTGTTGATTGTGTAGCTCCAGTTGTAATAAGAACCTGTTGTATTACTGCCTGAATAATCTGTCCAATCACTCCAGCCAGAAGTTCCATTTTCCGAAGTTTGATACTGCAGCTTAATTCCGGTAAGAGTATGAGTATCACTAGAAGTTCCGCTTACTGTGATTATACCGTTTACTTCTATATCTGCGGTTGATGCATCAGCATCTTTAATTGTTCCAACTGTTGCCAGAGGATAAATGTTATCTTTTTGTAACTGGAATGCAGTAAACTCTGCAGAGTTGCCTAATGCATCTTTAAGCGTAACAATTATATTTACCGGTGTTGTTACATCATCTGCAGGCATTTTTTCTACAGGTATTACAATTGAATAAACACCATTCGAAAGCGTTGCGCCAATTGGCGTATTCGGTGATTGAGTTAAATCTACCGTTCCAATCTTAGTCAGCAATGCCGCATAATTATTTTCATCTGGAACTGTTGCTGCAAGTCCACATCCGCTTGATGAATTACCTGAATCGCCTGCTGTAAAATTAAAGGTAAGTGAATTATTACCATTTACAAGCTTAACACCTTCAAGAGCAGAACCATCAACTGTTCCAAGTGTAAATGAATCTGGAGCAAGTGTATCTATATAAGCTGGAATTGTATTGTCTGCAGGATTAGATTTATTTCCTGCCTGATCTGTAATTCGCACATATATTGTATTTACACCCTGAGCGTTACAAGAAATTGTTCCTGTACAATTACCGTCACTATTGCGATTAAGTGTTGTCCAGTTTCCATTTTCAGGATTTTCTGCATCAGTTGAATCCCAATCTGTAGAACATTCTACTAAAGAAATACCGGCAAGATTATCGCTTCCTGCAACTACTACTGGAATCTGTGTTGTTTTATACCAGACAGTTCCAGCTATTTCAGCTTTTTTATCTGCCGTAATATTTCCAACTGTTTTTGTTGTTATTGATGGAGCTGTTATATCATAAACAACTGTTCTGCTTTCTGTAGATTCTCTTCCGGCTACATCTTTTGCTTTAATTGTATATGTGTAGGTTCCTTCCGAAGCAGGAGTTATACTTTGAGACCAGGCTCCAGTATCTGCCGCAACTGCCGGATAATAAGGAGTTGCACCACCCGTAATAGTTACAGGATTTGTTGTTACGAGACCTGAACCGTTGTCGCTTGCTGTTCCGCTTAATGTAAAGCCTGCATTCTTATACTGCGTTCCAGCTCCAATACCAGTTTCTGTAAGATTAGGATTTGATGTATCAACTTTTACAACTGTAGAAATTACCTGACTACCTGCAGTAACTGCGCCATTTTCATCAACAGCGGCAATAAAGAGCTTCTTAGGTATACCTTCTACACCAGTAACATTAATGCTCCAGCTTGTAGAGCCTTCTGCTTTTGTCCAGCCACCAGTCCAGGCTGAATCTTCTTTAGCGCTATTACCACTTGAAGGAATTGCACCTTCTCCACTAACAGGAATTGAATCTGCACCAAACAAATACCACACTGCAAGTGTTCCAGACTTATCTTCTGCCGAACCGTTTACTGTTACCGAAGCAGCATTCTGCCAGACAGAAAGCTCTGGAGAAATAACTGTAAGAGCAGGCGGTGTTGTATCAAGCAGAATATTTCTCTTTATTATTGTTGACTTTCCAACTGCATCTGTTGCAGAAATCGTATATTCATAAAGTCCGTCTGCCTGAGGGTTTTGTTCTGAACCGATTGTTACAGTGATGTAACCGTTTGCATCTGGTTCACTTGCTGTAAAATCAGTATAAACAGGATTTCCTTCATTATCCTTAGCGTTGTCTTTTCTAATTGTTAGTTGAGGATAACCAGTTGCAAATCCATAAGTTTCTGTTACCTTATATTTAAATACATAAGCACCTGTTTTTGTCTGGGTCATGCTTTCATCAAGCAGAGTTCCATCAAGAACAGTTTCAATTTCTGGAGCTGCCATATCTACATCAAAGATTTGAGAAGCAGCACCAGAAACATTTCCTGCCTTATCTACTGCATAAACAGAAAGTTTATATTTACCTTCGCAAATGCTTCCGTAATTTTCATCTGTTGTATTTTCCGGCATTGTTGTACCGGAAATAACTGGTTGTGAGAAGAACCAGCTTGTTGTATTAGAAGCAAGCTTAAAGCCCTGCGTTGTCCAGGTTGAATCTACTGTTGTGTTTGTAGCTGGAGCAGCTTTTGGAGTTCCGTTCTGTGCAAGGATTTCGTACCATACTTTTTCTACACCGGTAGCTCCATCTCCGCTATCGCCAGCTGTTCCTGCAAACCTGAAGCTTACAACACTTATTGCATTCAAGCCTGTATTTGAAGTTGCACTATTTGGAGTAGAAATATTTACTGTAGGTGCAGTTCTATCAATTACAGCCTGTACTGTTTTTGAACTTGTTTTTCCAACTGCATCAGTTATTGTAACCTTGTAAGTATATATACCAGAAATAATATCATCTCCAGTAAGAGGTTCTGTTACAGTTTCCGGATTACGTGGTAAATCATTTACCGACCAGTTACCGTTTTCTATATACTGTGATGATGCTGCAGGATTCATTGTTGCAATTGTATATTCTTCACCTTCACCAATTTTCTGTGTTATCACAATACTGCTGATTCCATAACCATCTGAAGCAGTTCCATTTAAACTGAAGTTTCCGTTCACTTCAAACAATGGAACTAAGTCTATCTGATTAAGAGAAAGAGCTGAACTTCCTTCTGCTGTTGGTGTATAAGAAACAACGCTTAATGAAGGATGAGCTTTATCGTAATCAAAATCCTGAGTATAGATTTCTGAAACATTTCCTACCGTATCGGTTGCACGTACACAAAGTGTCTTTTTATTTTCTGTATTGAATACCTGATATGAAGCAAATACTACTGTTGCACTCCAGGCTTCCAAACCGGTTACTTCAATCCATCCGGTTGCATTTGCCGTCTCAGTGTCATTTGTTGGCACTGTATTTTTATTTACAATCTGAATCTCAACCTTTGAAAGTCCTGAATCTTTTGCTGCATTTTCTGTTCCACCAAAATAATCTTTTGCAACACCAGTAAACCTGAATGATGCACCTTCTGTAAGAGCCACCGCAGGTGTCACTGCGGAAACAATTTGTGGATTAGATTTATCAATAAATACTGTCTTTGAGTTTGTAGTTGTTTTTCCTGCTGCATCTGTTAAAGTGATGATTAGAGTATGACTTCCATCTGCGAGATAATTTTCTTCGCTGCTGTTTGCCAAACCTGTTACAAAATCAAAGCTCCAGTTAACTGCGTGAGCAGAATCCTTTGCCATCTCTTTTTGTTCAGCTGTAAAATTGTAAGTACAGTGTTTATTATTTCCGTCATCCTTTATCTCTACTTTATTTATCGCATTAGAATCCCAGGCTGTTCCACTAAGAGTAAAATCTTCTTTTTTATACTGTGCCAATTCTGTTACACTTAATGTTGGAGATGTACAATCATAAATAAATGAAACTGTTTCCGGCTCAACTGCCTGGTTACCAAGCTTATCAACTGCACGAATCTTAAGAACAACATTTCCTTCTGTATCAAACTCAAGATTCTGTGTCCAGTTTGTACTGTTACTTGTACTGCTTATATCATGCCAGTCGCTTTCCGTTGGATTTTCTACAAGTGTATATTGGAGTTTATTTATTCCGGAAGCACGCTCTGTAATTGTTCCTCTTGCTTCAACAGTACCTGTTGTTACATTCGTTCCTTCTGCAGGATATTCAATTTGTACAACCGGTGCCGTTACATCGTAGCAAACATTAAATGTTCTTGTTGTATTTTTTCCTACTATATCTGTTGCAGTAATAATTACTGTCTGTTTTGATCCTTCTGTAAATGCTGATACTGGTATTGTCCATTCGCCCAGGCTTGTACTGTTTGTGTCAGGCACAACTACCGTATCAGTACCATCAACTCTTACAGTCAAAGGATAGATTCCAGCTGCTTCATTTGCAGTTGCCATTGAGTAAGAATCTGTTGCCATTACTTTACCAGAAAGATTTGATTTAAAGTAATAAGTCCCGTCTGCAAGTCCGCCTATATTAATACAATCTGTTCCATTACCATTTGTTATTTCACATGTAGTAATTGCAGGAGCTGTCATATCAACAGAGAAAGTGCGGGTTTGTACTGTACTTACATTTCCAACTTTATCTACAGCATATATATAAAGCTTCCAGTTGCCTTCCTCAATTTCATTAGATGTTGATGTACCTGTCTGAGTTGTTCCAGAACCTTTTGCCTTAAATCTTTGTGTTGCACTCCAGAGAGTGTTTCCAGAAGTTGCCTTTGTCCAGCCAGTCCAGTTAGTTGCAATAAGAGCATTTTCTCCGGCATCAGGTGCAACTGGTGCAGCAGCTGTTGAAGAAACTATTTTATACCATACATTCTGAACACCTGTGTTAGTTTCTGTTAACAAACCATCAAACTTAAAGCTTGTTTCTGCAATGGAATTAATTCCTGTTCGTTCAGTGTCAGTTTCAGGTGTAAGTATTTCAAGCACTGGAGCTGTTGTATCTACAATAACAGTGCGACTCAGTGTTGTTATTTTTCCCTGAACATCGGTTGCACGAATCATAAGTTTGTGTGTACCATCTGAAAGAAGAATTGAATCATCATCAGTTTCTTCTCCAGAAACTTTAAACACTTGTGACCAACTGCCATTTGCATCTGGTGTAACTGTTATTGAAATATTATCATCTTCTTCATCTGTTATTCTAATGGATGTAAGCTCATTCGTATCGCTGGCAGTTCCGCTAAAGGTAAAACCTTCTCTTGTCTGGAACTCAGAAGCCGAACCTTCTGTAAGAGTTGGGAATCCCATATCAACATCAAAATCACGAGTAAGAAGATTAGAAACCATTCCTGCATTATCAACTGCAGTTATGTAGAGAGTCCATTTTCCTTCCCGTAAAGAACCTGTTGTTTCTGCTGTATTTCCTGCCCTGAAAGTCTGATCAAAATCCCAGACTGTTGTTCCTGTATTGGCAAGATTCCAGCCATTCCAGATATCGGTCAATAAAGCCTGTGAAGATGATTCAGGAACAGCAGGAGCTGTACTTCCTCTTGCAAGGATTTTGTACCAAACATATTTTACTCCACTAGTATCTGAAACACTTCCATTAAAGTTTGAACGAGTTTCGTTTATAGCACCTGTTCCCACCGAACCGGCAACCGGTCGGTCAATTGTAAGCTGAGGTGGAGTAATATCTACTACAGTCTGATACTCATTCGATGAAGTTTTATTACCGGCAACATCTTCAGCAACTACAACATACTTGTAGGTTCCACTTTCTGGTTCAGCATTTCCAAGAGGTACATTGACTGTCCATTTTCCATCAGAACCAACTGTTATAACAGAAGTGACTGTTACTGGTTCCGTGGCTTCTGTTCCAGTTTTTGTTTCGGTTATTGTAACTTCTTTTAATGCATTCGTATCAGAAGCAGTACCTTTAAGTGTATATCCACCTGAACCCATAAATCTCTGGAAAGAACTTTCGTCCACAGTAAGAACAGGGTCAGCCTTATCATATACAAACTCCTGCTTTGTCATTTCATTGTAGTTTCCTACAACATCTTTTGCACGAACATAAAGAACCTTCTTTCCTTCTTTTCCATTTCCAAATACAGCTTTATAATCATCAAAAACTATCTGACAGTTCCAGCTATCTGTACCAGAGGCTTTTATCCAGCCAGTTGAAGCAATGGTACCTGTTGAAGAAGTTTCAGCAACATCAAGTTCATTCCAGTTTGAAGCACTTGTTTTTCCTGCATCTAAATTGTCTATTCGAATCTGAACTTCTTCAACTCCTGAACCATCTGAATTATCAGCAGCTGTACCAATAAATTTGAACGAAGCTCCCTGCGATTTACTTGGATCAAGACAGCTTGTAATAACTACACTTGGATGAATATTATCAAGACTATATGTAAAGGTTACTCCTTCACTTTCAGTTTCGTATGCATCGTAAGCTTTATAAATCACAGTGCCACTGCTCACAGAACTGTTGCTTCCTGTACTTTCTTCAGGCTTTGGAGGAGTAAAGATGTCTGTCCACTTTACTCTCATATTTGTGTTGTCACCTTCGTAACCGTTATAAGCAGTTTCTGCAAGTGGAATACCGTTTCTTTCTACAAACTGGAATGGTGTTGTACCGGAGTTTGTTCCTTTTACTGTAAAACTCTTCTTTGCATCAGAAGCAATATTTTCTGTGTTAGTTGTAACAAACTCTGGTGTTGTTGTAATCTTTACTTCTGGTATGGCACCACTAACAAGAATACAGAACGATTCTGTTTTTTTAACACCATTACAATCTTTTACAATTACTTCTATTGTATAATAACCTTCATAAACAGGTGCTTTGAACGCATAAGTAAACTCTGTTGCCTTTTTTACTTGAACGGAGTTTGATGTTGGTTTAACTTCTACATCTCCAAAATTATCCGGATACGGAGTTGCAGTAACATCTATTGTTTCTATTCCATCATCATCAGTAAAGAACATTAAAACCTGAGAGTTAGCAGTATAAATATTCTTTGCTTTATCTTTAGAAACTCCTTTATTTCCTGCAATAAGTTTTGCTTTATCTGTATATTCAAAAGTAAGAGTATCTGAATCACTTGGCGCAATTGTAGGAATGTCAGTTTCCTGATTTATAAAGAAGGATTCTGTTATCTCGCTTACATTTCCTGCTTTATCTTTTGCAGTGATTATAAGAGCAGCTTCTTTTTTATCCTGAGCATTTGTTGTATTTACCTCTATATTAAATACTGTTTTTAATCCGCTGCCACTTACGATTGTAACATCGTTTTCATCTGCATCTTTTTGTGTAAGCTTCCATTCTGCGCTTGCAACACTGTCAAAAGCATCATCAAGATTTCCTTTGACTATTATTGTTTTGTTTATATTATTATTTCTTTCACTGTTCTCTACTACAGGTTTTATATCTGTAATATTAATATTAGGACCTTCAACATCGTAAAGAACATTTTTTGTTTCCTCTGAGTTTTTTTCGTCTTCAGCACTTACAATTATTGTATACTGCTTGCTTTGATTCTGGTCAAACGTATCTGCAGAAATTGTTTCATCAAAATAATATTCCAATAGCTTATTATCTTCACTCAGACGGGCATCATCTTCTGTATATGGCTTTCTGAATATTTCTGTTTTTCCTTCATCACTTTCTGTTGTCAGATAAAGAACAAAATCAGGCGTTCCATCTTCTGTGGAAATCTTTCCGCTGAACGTAATACCATCTCCAAGCTTTAATCGCGTTAATGGTTCCTTTGGTTCGGTTATTTCTATTACCGGTGGCATTCCACTTGAAACAAAACGGAATCCATAACCTTTACCAGTATTCATTATGCCGTTACCGGATTCATCAAGTCCTTCTACACCAATAAGGTAATTATGATTGTATTGAAAGCCATCTTCCTTCTGGAGTGTAATTGTAAATTGATGATTAAGTCCGCTAACTTTTTTTGATATTTGAGCAGGATAGATTCTGTCAGCATTCTTAAGCTCATTTCCATCATCATCACACTCAATAAAATAAGGTCGGAACTTATAAATAATCTTACGTTCGCCTGTTTCTTCATCAATTTCAGAATAAGTATTATCCAGATATTTTACATAAGCAGAATAATCTTTGTTGTTTGCTTCATCTTCCTGATAAAGTTCTGCATATTCAACATACTGTTTGCAGTTTTCTTCCGTAAGCAATGGAATTGAATCCAAACCTGTTGAAACTTCCATTGTAAAGGTTGTGTTATTTGTTACCTTATAATCCGAATATTCGTCGCCTTTACCAAACAGTGGAGCTTCAGCTTTTAATTGAGATCTTCCCATTATAGTAAAGGTTGGACTGTTTTCTGGATTTAAAGAGAAGCTTCCAATTGTTGTCTTTTTCTCTGAACGGGAAAGATAACTTTTTACATAATCTTTTCCATAACTGGCATTTTCTGCACGCTCTGTTTCTTCAGTATTTGTTTCTTTGTATGTTCCACTAAGGATATGGTATACATCTGTAATTTTATATTTTGAAAGAATATCTGTGGAAACCTCAGAATAAAGATAGTAACAATCTGTTTTATTTCCTTTTAAGTCCTCATCCTGCTGGTCTGAACCATCAACAGGATATCTTATGGCTGAATCGTAAGCAATAAGCTCACAATAAAAGTTTTTAGTTATGCTTCCTTCTTTAGTGTTAGAACCATAAATATCATAATAATCATTTTCTTCGCCTTCTATAAACTTTGCAATATCCATATTGATTCTTGAAGGCACGTTATTCATGGTTATGATTTTTTTAGGATTAAGAGTTTCTTCATTTTCAGAATCTGGAACCTCATCATAGATTTTTACTTCAATGCTCTTAACATCATTATCATCCGCAGATTGACCTTCAAGGGTAAAGGCCTGGCCATATGAATCTATAGCATTTTCACCTGCATTACTTTTTGAAGACGGACGTTCGATGATTAAAACTGGCGGGGTATTATCTATCCTAAACTGACGGGTAACAATTGTTTCATGATCAACTTTATCTATAACTTTAAATGTAACCTGATATTCTCCATCTGGAATAAGTTTTAATCCCGTTAATTCATTTTCCTGATTTGGATCTATTATTAATTCCCACTGTCCGGTTAGGTGGTCTGGTGCTGCTGAAAACTCTATTGGTTCTTCCACACCTGTTGTATCTTTAAAAGTGATTGTAAAAGATTTTATTTCTGTATCATCCGTACAAATACCTGAAAGCTTAAAACTGTCTCGAACAACATCTCCAGCTTTTGGTGTTTCATCTACACTAAGTTTTGCAGCTTCAGTATCTACTGCAGAACCAAGTCCAATTTCTACAGAATCGCAGGAAGCCAGAAAAAGGCTGAATATCGTGAAAACAGATAAAATAATAGAAAAAAACTTACATTTCTTCATAGTTCAATACCCCTTTAACTACAAAAAAATAATATATATCTTACAAAACTAATAATTTTCATAAGAAAAAAATTGAGTACTTTTAATTTTCGGCGTTTTTTAAACAGATTTTTAAGATTTTGTTATTTTGTGTTTTTTTTATTTTTTAATGAACCTTAATAAAATCTTCTATATATATTAATAGTTACAAATATTGTGATGGTTTCAAAAACTTATTTAATTCGAATATTTGTGATTACGCACTGATCGCCCGTGAGAGCCGCATAGACTTCCGGTGCTTCCTTTATGATTGTGGTAACACTTTTTATTACAATACCGCCATTTTCTGTAGTTACAGTGATTTTGTTACCTTCGCGCTGGAAATGAACAGTACAGTCGAATCCTGCTTTATTCATTTCCTTCCAGGCCTGCCAGCCGTCAAAGTTTTCGTTTTTGCTTACGGTAATTGTATTTTCCGCAAAATGACTGTCTTCCCAGTTTTCGCCGTCAATTCTTATGCAGACAAAATCCATGTAATTTTTTCCTTTTGGAACTTTATCATCTGCATAAAACAAAGTAACAAAAGGACAATGCCATATAAGTCTTGCATTTGGAAGGCTTTTTGCGTGGAAGCTTATTGTCATTCCATCCTTTACCGGAACTGCCTGTGAAGCTGCACTGCGCCATCCGTCAATCTGAACACTTGGAATATCACCTTCCGGTCCGTCAATATAGCTCACTTCTTCTGCAATTCTATGGATATAATCGCCATTTATAGCTTCTTTTGTCTGGATAAACTCAACATTTGAATAATTACAGTGCTGTCCGGTCAGGCTCAGATAAGAAAAACGTGAATTATCGGCAAGCGCAACTGTAATTGTAGAAATCTGATATGCACATATAAGCTTAATCTGGATATGATCTTTGTATTTTACAACCTCGCCATCAAAATCAATTCCATCCTTAAAGGCTTCTGTAAAGTGGTTGTCGCTGAACTTTTCATTTCTGATATTTTCTACCTTTATTTTGCGTGAATCCTTTTTCTGGGCACTGCCGTCAAAATAAACTTCTGCAAACTCTGTATAAATCATTTCTTTTGTCTGTTCATCATTATAATGAATGCGGCCATCAAGAGAATCAAACAGAATCATTGTAAAGCAGGAATCTTTCGGTGAAAAACCCTGCTGAACTTTACAGCGAACCTTAAATCGTAAGATTTCTGAAGAAAGACGCAAGCCCTCAGAATAAGCAGAACGGTTTTCTGTACAAATAAGTGTATCTTTTCCGGCAAACTCTGGAACCTGATGTTTTTCCTTCATTTCGTATTCTGTATCAAGATCAATCAAATGGAGCATTATTGTTGCAAAGCCCGGATCAAACTGATACCCAATTCCTTTTACAATTTCTTCGCGCACTTTTTCCTGAGGAATAGGGTCACGGTAGCTTCGTTTGGAAGTCATTGCATCGTATGCATCTGCAACAGCAATAATTCTTGCAATCTCCGGAATATCATCACCCTTTAAACCGTGAGGATATCCGCGGCCATCATAACGTTCATGATGAAAATGAGCTGCAATTGAAAGATATGGTGATTTATCAATACTTGAAAGAATCTGATGTCCGATTACAGGATGCTTTTTTATCTCTGCAAACTCTTCTTCTGTAAGTTTTCCATTTTTATTGATAATGCTGATTGGAACACCTATTTTTCCTACATCATGCAAAAGCCCTGCAAAATAAACTTCATTGCAGTATTTAGGGTCTTTTCCTGCATAATGTGCAATTTTTTGGGCATATTCTGCTACACGCATTGAATGTCCGTGTGTGTATTCATCTTTAGCATCTATAGCGTTTGCAAGAGCTGTTGCTGTCTGTTCAAACAAAAGCCTTATATTGCTCTGTTCATCTTTAAGAATCTCTATTTCGCGGCGCTTTGCTTTTTCC